>Ga0272446_1007126_pt1 | contig 11290 bp, 9 predicted proteins | sample YNPCB0061_FD_194587 | JGI IMG/M metagenome (GOLD analysis project Ga0272446, IMG submission 194587) | Hot spring microbial mat communities from Yellowstone National Park, WY, United States - YNP-CB-006-1 | ecosystem: Environmental > Aquatic > Thermal springs > Hot (42-90C) > Sediment | place...
CGGCTGGAAGAAGACCGGGGGCGGGAGCTGGACCATTGAGGATGGCGCCATTCACGCCAAAAGCGTCGAGGGCGACGAGCGGGTGGGCTATCTGGTGAGCGAGCGCTCTTTCAAGGATCTGACCGTGCGCTTGCGGTTCAAGATGGTCCGCGGCAACAGCGGGTTTTTCGTGCGGACCGATCCGAACACCATGGCTTCCTACGAAGTGGAGATTGACGAGCACAAGGGCACCGGCGGCTTCTGGGAAACCGGTCCAGGCGGGCGCAAGTGGGTTACGGGTCCGGATAACAACGCCGCGGTGAAGGCGGGAGAGTGGAACGAACTAACGGCATCCCTGCATGGGCATCGCATTGTTTTCCACGTCAACGGCGTGAAGACGATGGAACTGCCCAACGACACCGCCGGGCGGCTGGAGGGGGTGCTGGCGTTACAAGTGCACGGAGCCAAGCGTCCGTCGGAGATCTGGTTTAAGGACATCGCCGTGCTGGAGCGGGCGGGCAAATAACGCGGCCGCTCATTTGAGAATGCGGAACAGATTGCTATAGTCGTCCGTCCACAGGGGCAGATCGGCGCGCAGCGGCGCCTCCGAGGCGGCCATGGCTACTTCCGGCGTATCCAGGAAAGCCCGGTTCCGGGTGACCAGGACCCACGTGGCGCCGAAGGTGCCGTCGTCCTCGCCGTCTTCGGTATCGACGAGCACCGCCGAATATCCGAACCGGTCAGCCAGCTTGCGGACCACGGGCTTTAGATCCAGGTAGCGGTTGCTGACGTGAACCGCCAGCACCCCGCCGGGGGCGAGGTGGCGGAAATAGACTTGGAAGGCTTCCGCGGTCAGCAGGTGGACCGGAATCGAGTCTCCCGAGAAAGCGTCCACCGCCAGAACGTCAAACCCCTGAGGCGGTTCCCGTTCCAGAGACAGCCGGGCGTCGCCCAGCGCCACCTCGACCTTGGCTTGGCTGTCCTCCAAGAAATGGAAATGGGAATGGGCGATCTGGACGACGAGCGGATTAATTTCGTAAATCCGGTAATAATCGCCGGGGCGGCCATAGGTGGCCAGGGTGCCCGTGCCGAGACCAATGACCCCTACCCGCTGACTGGAGCGCCGCGTATGTTCGATGGCCAAGCCGACTCCGGAGTTGGGTCCGTAATACGTGGTAGGCAAGCGGCGGCGGTCTGGCGCCAGGAATTGCTGGCCGTGGTTGATGGTTCCATGGATCAGCTTGCGGACGGCGTCGGGTTCGCCGGGGCTGCCGTCGTCCACCACCGCCAGCGCACCATAGAAGTTCCGCACCATGAGGATGTTCTTGGCGATCATGGTGCGCGTCTGTTTGACCATGAAAAAGCACATGACCAGCACGGCGGAAATGGAGCAGTAGTAGACCACCGAATCGCGCCGGTTCACGATCAAAGCCAGCAGGGCGCAAAACAGCAAGCCGGCGGGCACCTCGTAGTATGCGTTGAAGACCCGCGGGGCGGCCAGCGCCACAAGCATGGAACCGAGCGCGCCGCCGAGCGAAATCATCAGGTAGAACAGCGTCAGGTGCCGGACGTGCGGTTTGCGGCGCGCCACCTCTCCGTGGCAAAACATGCAGCAGAAGAACAATCCCGCCGCGAAGGTGAGCACCACCCACCGGATGTGGACGGTGTCCTGCTTGAAGAACAGATAGCACATGCCTCCGATGGAGGCCGCCAGCAGCCATTCATAGAGCCGCGGGCGGTACCAACCCTCCCGCTCGAAGGTCAGAATGAAGCTCAGCAGGTAGAGCGAGAGCGGAAGGATCCAGAGAAACGGCACCGAGGCTACATCCTGACAAAGATGGTTGGTCACCGCCAGCAACAGGACGCAGGCGCAGGCGGGCAGGGCGATCCACAGGGCCACCTGCGTCCATGCCACCTTATCGGAATCCGGTCCCTGCGCAGCTTTTGCGGCTGTTTCCCATTCTTCGACACGCGAGGCTCGCCACGCCGCCGCCGCGCACAGCAGGGTGAAAAGCACATAGCCGCCCGACCAGAACCACGCCTGGGCCTTGGACACGACCCAGGGCTCGACCGCCACCGGGTAGCTCAGCAGGGCCAACATGGAGCCGAGATTGGACAGCGCGAACAGACGGTAAGGGACCGACTGGCGGTGCGTCCGGGCGTACCACGCCTGGATCAGCGGTCCGGTGGTGGAAAGTAGAAAATAGGGCAGGCCCACGGAGACGGTCAACAGGAGCCATATCCGGAGGGTGGGGTCCTCAGTCCCCAGCGGCTTCCAACCCGCGCGCGGCGCGATCGGCAGCACCAGAAGGCTAGCGGCCAGCAGCGCGGCGTGGACCCAGAGTTGCGCCTTCGGCTTGAGTTTGCGGATGGACCAATGGGAATACAGGTAGCCGGCCAGCAGAACCGACTGAAAGAACAACATGCAAGTGGTCCAAACGGACGCCGCCCCTCCGAACCAAGGCAGGATCATCTTGGCGATGATGGGTTGCACCAGGAAAAGAAGGAAGGCGCTAGTAAAGATCGTGTAAGCGTACAGCAACATGGGGGGCGACCTTCAACGATAGCATTTCGGCGGCGGGCATGTCCTCAACAGAGCGCGCCGGAGCGGCGCAAAAACTCCTCCAGGGCCTCCTGCCAGGGGCGCAACGGTGGAAGCTTCGTATTTCGCAGGACCGCTTTCGAGGGGCGCCGCGCTTTGCGGGGGAAATGAGTGGAGGGCACAGGCACGAGGCGGGTGGCGCGCCCGGTGAGCCGGAAGATTTCGGAGGCGAACTCGAACCAGCTTGCGCTGCCAGAATTGGTGATGTGGTAGATGCCGTAGGGCCGGCGTTCATCGAGCAGGCGTGCTGCGCCGGCGGCGAGATCGGGGGCGTAGGTGATGCTGTTCACCTCGTCGTCGACCGCTTGAATGCTGTCTCTTTGGGCGCTCAACTCGAGCATAAGGTCGACGAAGCTCTTCTTGGAGAGTTCGCTTTCGCCCTTTGGCCCAAAGATGACCGAGGTGCGGACGATGTAATGGTGGGGATTGGCCATGGCCACGGCGGCTTCGCCGCGGGCCTTGGTCTTGCCGTAGAAGGACAGCGGCGCCGGGCAGGCATCCTCGGCATACTCGCCCGCCGCCCCATCAAACACATAGTTGGTGCTGAAGTGGACGATGGGGATTTCCAATTGGCGGGCGAGCCCGGCAAGGTTGAGTGGGGCGATGGTATTCAAAGCGACCGCCGCTTCCCGGTGGTCCTCGGCGCCGTCCACGTCGTTATAGGCCACGCAATTCACGATGGCCTCCGGGGGCGGATCCAGCGCCAAAACCCGCTCTTCGAGGTCCCGGAAGTTCCGGACGTCGGCTTCTTCTCGATCCCAAGCCAGTGCGGCAGGATACAGGAGCCGCAGTTGACCCCCGAGGGCGCCTTTGGCGCCCACAATCAGAATTCTGTCCATCTCCTTCTAGTATCGAACGGCGGGCTGCACGAATAGTTTCTGCCCTTCGTTAGACAGCAGAACCCACAGTCCGTAGATGCCCAGGGCGGTGCCGAACGGAACGTTGAAAAGTTGGAGGGCGGAAAGGATAATGGCCAGCACGCGGGCCCAGGGGCGGAAGCGCAGAAGTCCCCATCCGGCCAAAATGCCGGGCAGCGCAAGCGCCAGCAGAAGGATGAAGACGAGGACGCCGATTCCCCCCAGCACGGGCAGAGCCAGCATCGCGCCTTCTTCGCGCCCGGCGGCCCCCGCCAAAATGCCTAACCCCCCGAAGACCATCAACGCGAAAAGGCCAATCAGCACCCCCAGGGCGCCAAAAACGATGTGCAGGACAGCCAGGATTCGTACATGGGACTCCATCGCCTTTTCCTCAGCTTTCCGTTTCAATATGCCGCTTGAGGCGGCGGGCGTCAAGCGGGCGGCGAGGTCTCGGCGTCGATCCAGTCGAGATAGGAAGGTGCGCCGTCGATGACCGGCAGGGCAATGATTTCCGGGACCTGATAGGAGTGCGCTGCGGCGACGGCTTTCCGGAGGGCGTCAAACAGCGGGCGGCGGCTCTTAATCACCAGCAGCACTTCCTCGGAATCCTCCACGTTGCCTTGCCAGCGGTAGATGCTACGAACTCCCCGGACCAGGTTGCCGCAAGCCGCCAGGCGCTTTTCCACGAGCTGGCGGGCGATCGCCAGCGCCTCGTCTTCCGAAGCGCACGTGCACAGAACTACGATCTTGTCGGTCATGGCGGCTTAAAATGTGAAACCGATCGAAGCAGACGCTTCAAACTGCCGGAGGATGCCCCCGCCCAGCTTGTCGTCGGCGAATTTGAGATCGTAAGGCTTGCCGCTGAAATAATCCCGAACGTCCAAGCGGATCACGGAATGCGGCAGCAGATGAAACTTGATGCCTCCGCCGTAGTTGGCGCCATAGTTGCGGAACGCCGCGTGGGTAAATTCTTCGATGCTCTTTGGCACGCCCCAGCGGTGAGCGTTGATTCCTCCGGTGATGAAAGGGCGCCACTTCTCCCGCACGGGCATGAAGTAAATCAGAAAGTTCACCGCCGCTTGCTGCGTGACTACCTTTTCGCTCTTCATCGTCTCGCGCAGATTGCGGCCGGAGCCGGTGCGGATCTTGGTCTGAAAGGTGGGCTTGCTTTGCGCATAGAAGATTTCGAAGCCGTAATAGCTCCACGGATTGTAAGTGACGCGCCCGCCGAAGCCGGCGCCGGCTTTGAGCACGGTGTCGTCGTCCTGAGCTTTGTCGTTTAGGGAACCTAGTTTTGCGCGCGACGGGCGGAAGAAGCCGGCGCCGCCCGAAACCTCCCATTTTTGAGCAAAAGCGGACTCAAACAATGCGAAAAACAGCGCAACGGCGATACAAGCAGATTTCATAGGGATATGCGGCCGAGCCAACTTACTATTGTTACCGAGTCGGGCGGGATTCCGCCAATTTGAGTCTACGCATTGCCGGCCCCTTGGGTTTCCACATACGCGGCGTACAGAGACTGACTGGCGGTCATAAAGAGGCGGTTACGGCGGCGTCCGCCGAAGCAAACGTTGGAACAGATCTCGGGCAACAGAATCATTCCAATCCGCTCGCCGGTGGGGGCAAACACATGTACGCCATCGTAGCCTTCGCCCACCCAACCGGCGCCTGCCCAGATGTTGCCGTCCACATCGGCGCGTATTCCGTCGGCGATGCCCGCGCCTTTGCCCGGCAGCTCCATGGAGCAGAACTGGCGCCCGCGGCTGAGCCGCCGCCCATCCACCACGTCGAACACTTGGATGTTCTTGGGCGCCTCCGGATAGTGCGACGAGCCTGTTTCGGCGATGTAGAGCCGGCGGTAATCAGGCGAAAAACATAGTCCGTTGGGCTTGTACAGCTCGTCGGTCACCTTCTCGAGCGTGCCAGCTTGGGGATCGATTCTGTAAACCGCTTCCTTGATCTCGAGCGGCTCCTTGCGCCCTTCATAATGAAGCAGCCGCCCGTAGCCGGGATCGGTAAACCAGATCGAGCCATCGGGGTGCACCACGACATCGTTTGGGGCGTTCAAGGGCTTGCCTTGCCACTTATCGGCCAGCACGGTCACAGAGCCGTCGTATTCGTAGCGGACCACGCGGCGCGTGCCGTGCTCGCAGGAGATCTGCCTGCCTTGCCAGTCAAAGGTATTGCCGTTGCTGTTTCCGGCGGGCTGGCGGAAAACGCTGACGTGACCGTCCTCTTCGAGCCACCGCAACTGCATGTCGTTCGGGATGTCGCTCCAGACCAAATACCTGCCGGAGCCGTTCCAAGCGGGGCCCTCGGCCCACAACATGCCGGTGTGCAAGCGCCGGATGGGCGTATTGCCGATCTTGTACTTGGCGAAGCGCTTGTCCAGCACGACGATATCGGGATCGGGATAGCGGACCGGGCGAGCGCCGGTCCAGTCGCGTTCCGCCGCGGCCGCAGCGCCGGCGACCGCGCCCAAGAAAGCCCGCCGCGTACTTTGCATGGTCTTCACCGCAGCCCTCCTTCACGGCCTGTTGATGTGAGTATACCCCGCAGGCGGCGTGGCCGTTCGGAGCGGCGCCGTTCTACAATAAGGCGCATGGCCCTGCTGTGGGTGCTTTTGCTTCCGTCCATCCTTTTCGCCGCTGATTCCCGCCAGCCCTGCACCATTGCTGACGCCGCCTGCGTGGAAAAGGTAATGCTCGGGTCCAAGGGGCGTTTTTCTTTGGTTTACAGATCTTATCCTTTAGCCGAGCCGAACCCCGCGGTTGAGCGCGCCCTGATCGTGATTCATGGGGCGGGGCGCAACGCCGATTCCTACTTCCTTTCCGGTGTCGCCGGCGCCGTAATCGCCAATGCTCTTTCCAACACGCTGATCGTTTCGCCGCGCCTGGCGTCCAACAGCGGCGGCGCCTGCAAGGACAAACTGGCCGAAGGCGAGATCTCCTGGACGTGCAGCGGAGAACAGGACTGGCGCGGCGGCGGCCGGGCGCACGACGCGAAGGAGCTGCACTCGTTCGATCTGGTGGACGAGATTTTGAAGAAGCTTAACCGCCGGGAGGCGTTCCCGAACCTGCGCGTCATCGTGATCACGGGCCACTCGGCGGGCGGCCAGTTTGTCAACCGTTACGCGGCCGCCAACCGGGTGGAGAAGTCGCTGCGCGTTCCGGTCAAATATGTGGTTTCGAACCCGTCCACGTACCTTTACTTGGATCCCACCAGGCTCCCGGGTGAGGCGACCTGTTCGGCCAAGGGCGGCTGTACGGCGGAGTTCCGAGAATACTGGGACCGCCGCAACTGCACAACGTATAACCGCTGGCGTAACGGGCTGGAGGCCAAGACGGGCTATGCCGAGAAGGTCCCGGACGAGGAACTGCGCCGCAATCTCTCGACGCGCGATGTGACCTACCTGCTGGGTGAATTGGACACCCTGCCTCTTTTCGGATTCGACGGCACCTGCCCGGCGATGGCTCAAGGGCCCAACCGATTGGCGCGGGGGGTGACCTATTGGAATTACATGCAATCCAAGTACAAGGCCAAACATCAACTGACGCTCGTGCCCAACTGCGGGCACAACGGGCGGTGCATGTTTACCGCCGATGAGGCGCTGCCTGTTCTGTTTCCCAAACTGTAAGACCCGTTATGATGACCTTCGTCCTGCGAATTTTCGCCACCATTTTGCTGGTTGCCGGCTCCCTGGGTGCGCAAAAACGGCCCATTACGCACGAAGACGTGTGGACCATGAAGCGCGTCGGCGGTCTGGCGGTGAGTCCGGATGGGAAGTGGGCTGTGGTGTCGGTGACGGAACCGGCATACGATGACTCCAAGACCGTGTCCGACCTGTGGGTGGTGGCCACCGACGGGCGGACGCCGCCCCGGCGCCTTACCCACACCAAGGGCGGGGAAAGCGGCGCGGTGTTTTCGCCCGATTCCAAGCGCCTGGCGTTTTCCGCCAAACGCGAGGGCGATGAAGCGGCGCAAATCTATATTCTGCCCCTGGATGGCGGCGAAGCGACGCGCCTGACGTCGATATCTACGGGGGCGGCGAACCCGCAGTGGCGCCCGGACGGCAAAGCCATCCTGTTTCAGAGCCACGTGTATCCGGGCGCGGCGACGGACGAAGAAAACAAGAAGATCGCCGCCGAACGGAAGGCGCGCAAGTATAACGTGCGAGTGTATGAATCTTTTCCATTCCGCTTCTGGGACCGCTGGCTGGATGATCTGCGCCCGCACATTTTCGTCCAGGAGTTGGGCGAAAACGGGAAAGCACGGGATTTGCTGGCGGGCACGAAGCTGGCGGCGATGCCTGGATTTGAGGGTACGCGCAGCACGGGCGATTCGGAACTCGAGGCCGTGTGGAGTCCGGACGGCTCCTCCATTGTCTTCACGGCGACCACCGACCGCCACCGGAGCGCCTTTGCGCCGACGACGTTTCAGTTGTACCGCATCCCAGCTACGGGCGGTGAACCCGAAGCGCTCACCCAAGGTCCGGACAGCCACACGAAGCCGCGCTTCAGCCCGGACGGCAAGGCGCTCTATGCGTATCACTCCCGCAGGGGCGACACCCATCTGTACAGTCTGACGCGCCTTGTGCGCTTGGACTGGCCGGGCGGAGGCGCGCCGAAGCTGGTGACCGGCGCATGGGACCGGTCGGTGTCGGCGGTGGCGTTCTCTCCGGACAGCAGCCGCATATACCTTACCGCCGAGGACCGGGGCAACGACAGGCTGTTTACGGCTTCAGCCGAAGGCGGCAAAGTGGAGCCGCTCATTGAGCCGCAGGAAGGCGGCTATTCCGCTCTGGCGGTAGCCGAGCGCGCGCCCAATCTCACCATGGTGGCTTTGTGGGGATCCATGACGCATCCCGAAGATGTGGCGCTGATTGACCCAAAATCCCGGACCCACCGTCTGCTGACCGAGTTTCACAAGGAGCGCATCGCCGCCATCGACTGGCAACCTCCCATTCACTTTTGGTTCACCGCCAAGTCCGGCAAGCGGATTCACAGTCTGATCGTGCTGCCGCCGGCGTTTGACAAGAGCAAGAAATACCCGCTCATTGTCTTTCCGCATGGCGGACCGCACAACATGTCGAAGGACCAGTTCTTTGTCCGCTGGAATTACCATTTGCTGACCAGCCCCGGTTACGTCTTGCTGATGCCGAACTACACTGGATCGACGGGTTTCGGCGAAGAATTCGCGGCCGCGATCCACCGGGATGTGCTGCGGGGTCCGGCGTCGGAAATCGAACAGGCGGCCGATGCCGCCATCAAGCAATACCCGTTCATCGACGGCTCGCGGCAAGCGGCGGCAGGCGCAAGCTATGGCGGCTATCTGGTGAACTGGTTTGAGGGAAATACCACGCGCTTCCGCTGTTTGGTGAACCACGCCGGGCTGACGGATAACGCCTCGATGTGGGGATCCACCGACGGCGCCTATTACTGGGAGCGCCGCAACGGCGGACCGGTTTGGGAGTTGAAAGGCCAGTGGCGCGATCAAAGCCCTGCCGCTTACGCCGGCAATTTCAAGACGCCCATGTTGATCACGCACGGCGAGCGCGATTTCCGAGTGCCCGTCAGTCAGGCGTTCGAGATTTATAAGCTCTTGCAGCGGCGCCAAGTGCCGGCGCGCCTGATCATCTTTCCGGACGAGAATCATTGGGTGCTGAAAGGCGAAAACGCCAGATATCACATGCAGGAGGTATTGGACTGGTTCCGGAAGTATCTTTAGGTTAGGGTGCGGAGAACGATTATGAAGATCGGCATGTTTGGTCTGGGATTCATGGGGAGCACGCATCTGCGCGCTCTGAAGAACATACCGGGATTTGAACTGGCGGCGGTGGTGAGCGACGTTCCGCAACAACTTAGCGGGGATTTGAGCGGCATTCAGGGCAACATCGGCGGTCCGGGTGAGGTGTTCGACTTCTCCAACGTCAAGAAATTTACCGACCCGTGGCAGGCTTTGGAGGACCCGGAACTCGAAGCTGTGGACTTGTGTCTGCCCACCCACCTGCATAAGCCGCTGGCGATCGAGGCGCTGCGGCGAGGCAAGCACGTGCTGGTGGAAAAACCCATGGCGCTCGACGGCGAGGAAACCGAAGCCATGCTGGAAGCGGCCGAAAAAGCGGGGCGCGTGCTGATGGTGGCGCAGGTGTTACGGTTCCACGGCGCCTACCGGGCGCTGCACGAAACGGCGAAGTCCGGACGCCTGGGCGCCGTGCGGTCGGCCCTGTTCCGGCGGCGTTGCGCGGCGCCCTTCTGGCAGCGCTGGGTGTACGACAAAAGCATCAGCGGCGGGGGCGTGTTCGACTTGTTGATCCACGACGCCGACCAGTGCGTATGGCTATTCGGCATCCCCGAAGCGGTTTCCTCGGTGGGCTGCGAACAGTTGGAAGACGGCATCGACCAGTTGCATTCGCACTTGTACTACCCGGGCATTGGGGCGGTGGTGATTACGGGCGGCTGGCACCATCTGAAATCGTATCCGTTCTCGATGGAGTTTACGGTGGTTTTTGAAGGCGGCACGCTGGAGTACAGTTCAGCCGGACGCCCATTGACCCTCTACCGGAAAGATGGCGCGGTGGAACCCCAGGCCATCCCGGAGACAGACTGTTACCAGGCCGAAATCGAGTATTTCTATGAATGCTGCCTGGCGAACAAGCCGCCGGAGATGTGTCCGCCCGGCGATTCCGCGCGTGCCGTGAAGCTAACGGCGCTGCTGGCTGCCGCTCGATCGGAAAACGGCGCCAAAGTGCCCTGCCGGATGTAGGGCAAGAGAGAAAGGAGGGGGACGAATGGCGCGGGGAGCATTGACACTGCTGCGTGGGGGAACCATCATCGACGGCTCCGGCAAGCCGGGCTATCGCGGCGATGTCTTGTTGGAGGGGGACCGGATCGCGGAGGTGGGGCACGTCAAGGCGGGCCCGGACGCTCGTGTGGTGGACTGTCAGGGGCTCGTCGTGGCGCCCGGGTTTGTGGATGTCCACAGCCATTCGGACTTGCAGGCGCTCGAAGGGCGCCGGGAGAAACTCCTTCAAGGCGTGACCACGGAAGTGGTGGGCAACTGCGGCTTTTCCGCATTTCCGGCGCCGGATGGCAAGAAGCTGCTCCAGGAGTTCGCCAACGGCATCCTGTGCGGAGAGGGCGATTGGGGTTGGAAATCGGCGCGAGAGTATCTGGAAGCCGCCGCAGCCAGCCCTACAGTCACGGTGGCTCCTCTGGTGGGACACGGCTCGTTGCGGGTGGCGGTTGCCGGTTTCCAGAACGGTCCTCTGGAGCAACGCCAAGTGGAGTTGATGGAGAAGTTGCTGGATGAATCCCTCGCTGCCGGCGCAGCGGGCTTTTCCACGGGACTGATGTACGCGCCCGGCTCGACTGCGCCATTCTGGGAGCTGGAGCGCCTGTGCCGCGTCGTCGCCAAACGAGACAAGGTGTACGCCACGCACATGCGGGACTATTTCGGCGGTGTTCTAAAAGCCACGGAAGAACAGTTGAAACTGGCGCGCGCCACGGGCGTGCGGCTTCAGATCTCGCATTTGCAGGTGGTGGGCGCCTCGAACTGGCCGCTTCAGACCAAGCTTCTCGACATGATTGAACGCGCCGAGCGAGACGGCATCAACGTGTGTTTTGATTGCTACCCCTACACGGCCGGCAGCACGGTGCTGACGCAGATTCTGCCGGCGTGGACGCTGGAGGGCGGAACGGAGGCCATGTTGAAGCGGCTCCGCGACCCGGAGATGCGTCCCCGCATCGCCGCGCAGATTCACAACTGGATTTCTTGGCGCTGGACCGACATTTACATCGCAGCGGCCGGCGGCCGGCCCGATCACCCCGCCGTGGGCAAGAACCTGGCGGAG
>Ga0272446_1007127_pt1 | contig 11289 bp, 13 predicted proteins | sample YNPCB0061_FD_194587 | JGI IMG/M metagenome (GOLD analysis project Ga0272446, IMG submission 194587) | Hot spring microbial mat communities from Yellowstone National Park, WY, United States - YNP-CB-006-1 | ecosystem: Environmental > Aquatic > Thermal springs > Hot (42-90C) > Sediment | place...
CGGGCGGATGGGGCATGGTTGTCGCCACCCCCGAGACATGAACTCGTCTCGGCGTCCAGGGGATCTTGGCCTGTTTTGCGCAACCGAAAACCAACTCATGTGCCCGGCCTCGTAAGGCTGGACAAAGGCCACACCCGCTCCGGGAAGGCCATCGGTGTTCGATATGCAGTCTTACCCGATTCATGCCGAAGGAACTTCATTTGTCCAGCCCAACGAGGCCCGGCACATTCAAACAGGCGTTTCCGGTTCCGCAAAAAGGCCAAGACCCCTTCCCGCCGAAATGAAGGTGGATCGTCGGGAGTGGCCGGGAACCCGGGTCGCCCTCACCGCCAACGGCGGGTCCCACGCGGGGGCGGAGCGCATTTTCACCATAACGGACGTTGACGGGGCCCTGACATTTCGGATTATCTGCTTGACTTCCCTTCCGGATGTTCTTAGAAAGACCAATTCGCCTTTTGAAAAGCCGGACGAACCCCATTTCGAATGAAAGCCGTTTCATGCAGGAGTTTCATCAAAACAGGGATCCATCGAGCGATCGACCCACCGAGATTGCCCTGGAGGGTCTTGTCGTCATCTGCGGCAATTACGGAAGCGGTAAGAGCGAGGTGTCCATCAACCTGGCCGCTTCCAAGCGCTCGAACGGATACACCGTTCGCCTGGCGGATCTCGATCTCGTCAATCCCTATTTTCGGTCGCGGGAAGCCCGGGCTGTTCTCGAAGCGCTCGGCATCGAAGTCATCCTGCCGGACCTGAAATATTTCCATGCCGATCTTCCGATTCTTTCGAGGAATGTCGCCGGCATGATCAAGGGAGGAACTTCCCTGAACATTCTCGATGTGGGGGGAGACGACGTCGGCGCCCGGGTGTTGTCGGCCCTCGCCGATGCGTTCGTGGGCCAACCGGTATCCGTGTTGCAGGTGGTCAACCCGAACCGTCCCCAGACCCGTACGATGGAAGGGGTCGGCCGGATCCGGGCAGGCATCGAGGCAGCCTCCCGTCTGAAGGTCACCGGATGGGTTGGGAACGCCAACCTCATCGACGAAACGGACGTGGAAACCATCTTGGAAGGGTATGCATTCCTGCAGGAGCTATCGAAGGCATCCGGGCTTCCGATCGCTTTCATCACGGCTCCGGAAGATCTTCGGGCAGACGATGCCTTAAAGCGGGTCGACGTGCCGATCCTGTCGATCCGGCGGCAGCTCGTTCCGCCCTGGAAGCCGTCCGCCCGTCTTGGGGTGGGGCTGAGACCGCTGTTTTCAGAAAAGGGATAAATGAAGTCTACAAGGAGAAAGACATGAGTTACCGCCATACGATCGATGTGGATCGATGCAAGGGGTGCGGTTTGTGTGTGGCCGTTTGCCCCAAACATGTTCTGGAGATTGCATCCGAGTTGAATGCCAAGGGATATTTCCCGGCCTATCAGGCCAGACCACAGGATTGTGTGTACTGTTCGACCTGTTGCATCATGTGCCCGGATGTGGCCATTTCCATTGTGGAGTTGGCTGAAGAAACCGTCTGATGCATCGACCTTTCGGGTTCGATGCTCCTGTATGTGTCGGCGGGGCTTCCCGCGACGCAAGCGGGAATGGAGCAGTAGAAGGAGGATTGGACGTGAAAAAAGTCTTGATGAAAGGAAACGAGGCCATTGGAGAAGCAGCCATTCGGGCCGGATGTCTCAATTATTTCGCCTATCCGATCACACCGCAGTCCGAGGTGGCGGAATACCTCTCGAAACGGATGCCGGAAGTCGGCGGTGTGTTCCTGCAAGGAGAAAGCGAGGTGGCTGTCGGATACATGATCTTTGGGGCCGCTGCCTGTGGGGCGCGGGTCTTCACGACATCGAGCAGTCCGGGAATCAGCTTGATGAGCGAGGCCATCAGCTACATTGCCGGAGCCGAATGTCCGGCCGTATTCGTCAACATCATGCGAGGCGGACCGGGCCTTGGCGGGATTCTTCCCTCTCAGGGCGACTATCTTCAGGCCACCAAAGGCGGCGGTCACGGGGATTACCGCATGCTCGTCATGGCGCCTGCCAGTGTTCAGGAAGCCGCCGAAATGGTCATGCAGGCCTTTCCTCTGGCCGAGAAATACCGCAATCCCGTGATGATTCTCGGAGACGGATTGATCGGCCAGATGATGGAACCCGTCATGTTTCCGGACCATCTGCGTACCGAGCCTTCCAACAAGGATGCATGGGCCACGAACGGGATGGATACCCGAAGGAGCGACAAGCGCAACCTGGTCAAGTCGCTCTATCTCGATCCGAATGTATTGAACGCCCAAAACCTCAAGCTCAAGGCGAAATACGAGCAGATGAAGCGGGAGGAAATCCGCTTCGAGGCTTACCATACCGAAGCCTCCTACGAGGCGCTGATCGTCAGTTATGGAACGATGAGCCGGGTGTGCAAGACCGCCATCGACAACCTCAAGGAAGAAGGAATCGAGATCGGTCTCATTCGTCCCCAGACCCTGTTCCCCTTCCCGGAAATGGCTATCCGACAGGCCTGTGACCGGCCGGAATGTCGGGTGGTTCTCTCCATCGAAATGAGCATGGGACAGATGCTCGAAGACGTCGAACGGAGCGTTCAGGGAAAGAAGCCGGTAGAATGGTACGGGAAATGCGGCGGTGAAGTCCCGACTCCGGAAGAGGTCATGGATGTCGTCCGTTCATTTCTGAAGCAATACGGGAAGGAGTAAATCCCATGGGAAAAACATTTCAGAAACCGCAAGCCCTCTCCGACACCCCCACCCATTATTGCCCGGGGTGCACCCACGGCGTCATTCATCGGTTGATCGCAGAAGTGATCGATGAGATGGGCATTCGGGGAAAGATGGTCGGAATCGCTCCTGTCGGTTGCGCCGTTTTGGCATACAACTATTTCACCTTCGATTTTCAGGAAGCCGCCCACGGTCGTGCGCCTGCCATGGCCACAGGCATCAAGCGGGTGAGGCCGGACCTCATGGTCTTCACCTATCAGGGAGATGGAGACCTGGCCAGCATCGGTATGGGAGAAATCATCCATGCCGCCAACCGGGGGGAGAAATTCACGACGATTTTCGTGAACAATGCCGTCTATGGGATGACCGGCGGCCAAATGGCACCGACCACCATGCCCAATCAGCGGACCACGACATCTCCCATGGGGCGCAATGTGGCGGAAGTCGGCATGCCCATCAAGGTGGCGGAGCTGCTTTCATCCTTGCAGACCCCCGCCTACATCACCCGGCAGACGGTCATCAAGCCCAAGTACATCGTCAAGGCCAAGAAGGCCATCCGACAGGCGTTTGAATACCAGCTTGCAGGAAAGTGCTACAGCTTCGTGGAAGTGGTGAGCACCTGCCCGACCAACTGGGGGTTGACGCCAGTGGAAGCGGTCAAATGGGCGGAAACGACGATGCTGCCGTACTACGAGCTGGGGGACAAGAAGGTGCCGGACTGATCCGACATCCGGACGCAGTGCTTCGGTTTCAAGGACCGAATGCGAAGCCCCATAGAACACCGAATCGCGTTACAGCCTGACATCCGGGTGCCTACGTCCGGAGAAAACAGGCTCTGGAGGAACGATGCAACACGAAGTGATGTTCGCCGGTTTCGGCGGACAAGGCATCTTGCTGAGTGCAAAACTGTTGGCCCATGCCGGAATGGATCAAGGCTACGAAGTCGGGTGGGTTCCCTCATACGGGCCCGAAATGCGGGGAGGAACGGCCTATTGTACGGTGGTCATCGCCGATCGGCCGATCGGCTCCCCCATCATTCGAAACCCGAAACATCTGGTGGCCATGAACCGGCCATCCCTCGAGAAATTCGCCCCTGTCGTCAAACCCGGTGGGGTGATTCTCATCAACAAATCGCTGATTTCCATCGGCTCCAATCGATCGGATGTCGATGAGCTGGCTGTTTCGGTCAACGAAATCGCCCAGGAGGCCGGAAGCATCCGCTCGGCCAATATCGTTGCCCTGGCTGCCTTTGCCGCGCGAAGCGGCATCGTCGATCTGGAGATTCTTCGCAGGTGTATTCAGGAAGAATTCGAGGCCAAGCCGAAGCTGATTCCGATCAACATGAAGGCCTTCGATGAAGGTGTGAAAGCCGCAAGAAGTTCATGAAGCCTCCCGTTTCCGAAGCCATTCTTTCCATTACCCCCTATAAGCCGGGAAAGCCCTTGGAAGAACTCGCCCGGGAGTATGGGGTGACGGATGCCGTCAAGCTGGCATCGAACGAAAACCCCCTGGGGCCTTCTCCGAAAGCGGTAGAGGCCGTTCGAAAGGCGCTTGACCACCTGCATCGTTACCCGGATGGGGCTTGCCACGATCTGGTGGCCAAGCTGGCCGAAAAACTCGGTGTGGATCGTCAGGAAATCGTTGTCGGAAACGGTTCGGACGACATCATCGCCATGTTGACCCGGGCCTTTCTGCAGCCGGGGGATGAGGCCGTCATTGCAGATCCGACGTTTCTGATGTATGAAATCGGCATCCGAACGAGTGGGGCTCGGGTGGTCAAGGTGCCGGTGGAGAACCTCGGAATTCGGATCGATTCCATGTTGGAAGCCGTTGGGAACCGATGCCGTATCCTCTTTCTGTGCAATCCCAACAACCCTACGGGAGCGGTCGTTTCGGACGCCGAATTCCGGCGGTTGCTGGACGGGTTGTCCCCGGACGTTCTGCTCGTGGTGGATGAAGCCTACATGGAATTCGTTCGAGATCCGCAGTGCGCGAAAAGTCTTGAGATACGGCGCATCACCGATCGTGCCATCGTAACGCTGCGAACCTTTTCGAAGGCGTACGGGCTTGCCGGGCTTCGGGTCGGTTACGGCGTTATGCCGGCATGGGTGGCCGATGTGCTGCACCGGGTCCGCCAGCCGTTCAATGTCAACGCACTGGCTCAGGTTGCTGCTGCGGCCGCCCTCGACGATACCGAATTTCTGCAAAAGAGCATTCATTGCGTGCATGAAGGCATCGATCGGATGCAGGCCGACATCCGCGCCATGGGGCTTGCGTGCCATCCGACCCAGTCCAACTTCTTCTTGATCGATGTGGGACGATCGGCGGATGATGTCTTCGAAGCCATGCTCCGGCAGGGGGTGATCGTTCGATCGATGCGGGCCTATGGGTATCCGACTCATATCCGGGTCAATGCCGGAACACCTGCGGAAAACGAACGGTTCCTCTCCGCCCTGAGACGGGTCATCCAAGAGGGCCCATGAATGCCCCGTTTCTGGTCAACGGAGTGCCGATCGTCGTCACGATCGACGGACCTGCAGGTGCCGGGAAAACCACCGTCAGCCGGGAGCTTGCCGAGTGTCTCGGGTATCGGTACCTCGATACCGGCGCCCTGTATCGAGGCGCAGCCGTCCTGATCATGGATGCCGGATGTGCGGAAAACGATGCCGATTGCATCCGTCGGGTTCTGCAGGAAAAGAAGCTTGCCTATCGCATGACGGACACCGGTGTTGCCGATGTATTTGCCGGTGGGGAACGGATCACCCATCGGTTGCGGTCTCCGGAAATCGCCCTGGCGGCGTCGCGGTTGTCTGCGCTTCCTGTGGTTCGGGAAGCACTGTTGTCCTTGCAGCGGGATATCGGTAGGGCGGGCGGCGTGGTGTGTGAGGGCCGAGACATGGGAACCGTGGTGTTTCCGGATGCGGCAGCCAAGTTCTATCTTGACGCATCGCCCAAGGTTCGAGCCAAACGCCGTTATCTGGAGCTTGCTGCGTCCGGCAGCCTTCCGGAAGGCATCGACGTGGCCGAAATCGAGCGGCAGATCCGCGAGCGGGATGAGGCCGACCGAAATCGGGCCATTTCGCCGCTTCGGATCCCAGAGGATGCATGGGTGATCGATTCTTCCGAGATGCCCGTCGATTCGGTCGTGCAGCACATGATGGAACGTATCGCATCGATCGCCGAGATCCATAGCGGGCGATAGGTGTCCAAGTCCATCGGTTTTCCAATGTATCGTGAAAATGTGGCGTTGTAGGGGCACGTTGCAACGTGCCCCTACAGACTGGGGTGGCGAAAACCCACAGCCATGAGCATTGATTGTTACTACTGACATTTCTGCCCATCCTTTCATTGGAATTCTTGCCGATCGCATGAAGATGCCGCAATCGTTCTCCCACCTCAAACACGTCATTCATTCATCCCGTTTTTCGAGAATCCTTTGGTGGGTTGCCTTCTCTTTTCTGTTGATTCCCAGCGTCGAGTTTCGAAATCAAATCGCAGACGATATCGATTCATCCTATATCTTTCTGCAGAACTACCTGGTCCACACCCCTTTTCATTTCGGGAAAGATGTCGTTTTCACCTATGGTCCATTGGGATTTCTGATTCTCCATCTGAATTATCATCATAACCTCATTTGGGCGATTGTCTTCTCGCTTCTGTTGTGGGGGCTTGTCATCGGTGGGCTCTGGTTCTATCTGACCCGTTATCCGCAGCAGCAGGTCCCACCACTCGCGTTTGCTCTGTTGGCGTTGACCATCACCAACAACATCTATTATGTTTTCCTGTTCCTATATACCGCTCAATCCCTGCTTTTTCCGAAAACCGCTCGGTATGTCTCTTTCTGTTTGCTGCTTCTCTATGCCGTGGTGATGGTTTTCGTGAAACTGGATATCGGCATATCCACCCTGCTGATCTGCATGGTGATCCTGCTCACGTACGTTCTTGAAAAGGAGATCCCCTTCTTTCGGGGAATCCTCCTTCTTGCCGTTGTCCCCATCCTGTTTGCTTTGTCATATTGGATATACAACCCATCCTGGTCGGATTTATGGACATATGTCAAAGGCGGTCTCGATATTTCCGGTGAATATGCCGCTGTGCTTTCTTTGGGTGAAGAGCCCCTCGCTTTGCGAATCGCTACGGGGGTCCTTGTTCTTTGGTTTCTCATAACAGCCTGGCTGTTCTTTCGAAGACAAATTCAGACCGGTTTTCTCTTTCTCATCGGTTCCATTCAACTCTGGTTTTCCTACAAACACGGATTCATCCGGCAGGATTTTCCGCACTGGATCATGTATTTCGAAAAAATTCCGGCGCTCTTTGGGATTACTTCCTTGTTCGTTTTGACGAAGACATGCCAACGATGGCTTGTTGCCTTGGGGCTAGTGATGATCAGTGTGATGCTCTGGTTTCATACGGCCCAAAACAACGGAATGCAATTTCTGAAGAACCTCTATGACGATCATACGGTTGTCTTCAGGTTGTCCGAAGTTGTATCGCTGCTCCGCTCATCCCCTTTTACAGAGATTCGTCCGATCCCATCGGCGCTTCGAGACGAAATCGGGAATCGACCCGTAACGATTTTCCCATGGGCGCTGTCAAAGGTCTTTTCGGAAAAATTGAACTACGTGCCCATGTTCGTTCCGCAATCCTACCAAGCCTATACAGCGTTTCTGGATCGGCAGACGGCCCTGCATCTCGAAAAGGGGGATACGGTTCCTGATTTCGTACTTTTTGATTGGATGCGGATCGATGACAGGCATCCCTTTATAGATGTTCCCTATACTTGGTTGATTTTCTACAAGTGGTATGATGCAAAACGACATGAAAACCAATTGTATCTGGTGCGAAGGGTAACTCCTCGATTTCAAGATATTCAACCTACCCTGAAAACGACCGCAAGATTTGACGAGTGGATTGTTTTGCCTTCGGAGCAACGGAAAGTGACGATTCAATGCAGCTTGAAGAAATCGCTTCTTGGAAGGCTTGTCAATGCTGCATATCGATTGCCTCCGTTGATGATGGAGGTCGCTTTGGAATCCGGGCTGGTTGTCGATTGGCGGGTTCCTCCGGATGTCTTGAAAAATCCGACGCTGATCGATTGCTTGCCTCTGACGGAAGAGGATATATTGGCTGTTATGGCTGAAAAGGCATCTTCTTTTCCGGATCGGGTCCTTCGCTTGCGGCTTCATGGTGAGGGGGCCGGCTACTATCAAGAGCCGTTCAGCGTTTCCATCGGTCGATTGCAATAGCTTTGATGTTGAGAGGACACCCCAAAAGGCTTGGTTTCGATACCGGCAGGCTCGTGTGTGTGTTGGTTCTCCGTGATGTTGAACGGATTGATTCCCAGCCGATGATTTTCATAGAGACGGGCGGGCCTTTTCGACCGACCACCCAACACGTCCGACTGAATGTCAGGACATTTGATCCATTTTTGCAAAAGGAATTCGGGCGAGGCCGGGAAAAAGCTTGACTTCCCAAGGGATTTCCATTAATCATATCCGAACTTTTTCCGGGATTCGAGCGGAGAAATGTTGTTGGTCGATACACCGTTTGCTGCCTGCCGATCCACCTGTGCGGATCATTGACGGCAGGGATGAAGATCCAGAAGAACGTCAGAAAGGAGAGTCCTTTGGCAAACCATAAATCCGAAATCAAGCGTGCCAAGCAAAATGAAGTGCGCAGGCTGCGCAACCGTTCCAACAAATCACGGGTCAAGACGGCCGTCAAAGCGGTCCGTTTGACCGTGGCCGAAGCGGCCCTGGATCGGATCGAAGCCGATCTGAATGCCGCAAAGTCCATCATTGATCGAGCCGCGCAAAAAGGGGTCATCCATCGGCGGACGGCGGCCCGAAAGATTTCTCGATTGACCCGATTGGTGAATACGGCAAAGCAGTCCTGATTTCCGTCGCCCTTGAGGCGCACCCAACAAAAAAAGGACGCCCTGCTTCGGCAAGGCGTCCTTTTTTGTGCGTTTCATATATAGCCGATCGAAAAGAACTCCATGGCATTTCTGTACAGCAAACCGTCTCGGACAATCGGTTCCAGGCCCATGCCGGCAATCGCTTTGAGCTCTCTGTCCCAGGCATAGGGGATGTTCGGAAAATCGCTTCCGTATAAGATTCGGTCCCACCTCAGCTCCGACGGTGAGGGAATGTTCCGCATCGGGAAATATCCCCCCAGCATCATGGTCGTATCCAGCCACAGATTGTCGAACCGCTCGAGCATGTTCCGGTAGGCATCGAATTCATCCGCTCCCAGATGGGGGACACAGATCCGCAGCGTCGGAAAATCCTTCAGTACCTGACGCAGCTTCGACGCCTCGCAGAGGAAGTATGGATCACATGGATAGGCCGAGCTTTTCGGCTCCCGACCGACATGCATCAGCAAAGGCATGTCGTGTTCTGCGCAGACCTCGTAGATTTCAATCATGGCCGGGCTTTCCATGTCGAAACACTGCACATGCGCATGCAGTTTCACTCCCTTGAGCCCCAGCCGGAATCCCTCCCTTAGAATGCGTTTGGCACCTTTTTCTCCGGGAAAGACCGTGGCCAGTCCCGTCAATGCCGATGTCCTTGCGCAGAGGTCGGCCATGTATCGGTTGAGGGACCGGGAAATACCGTGTTTATGGGCGTACTGCAGCCCGACGATATGCTGGATACCCCGGCTGAGGAGAAAGTCGATGATGTCGTCCGAATATATCCTGTAGCGGATAGGCCAACCATATCGGTCGAACCAGGCCCATACGGCATCGAAGAGTTCATCCGGGAAAAAATGGACATGGGCGTCGAAGACGCAGGGAAGATCGGGGGGCACCTGATGTCCTTCGGGATCGTTCCATCCCGGGAGAGGTCTTTCAAGGGCCGGATGATCCGGTTGTTTTCTGCTCATGGGCGTTCTCCGTCTGCATGCGCGCATAACCGCCGGGTGAGATGTTCGCTCAGGAACACGATCGACTCGATGTCGAGATGCTCGACAATGGTTTCGTCGAAAAGCAGTTTCGCCCGGGCTTCGAATCCTTCCAGAGGATCGGTATCCCAAAACAGTAGAAGGATCGGGATGCGGGGCAAGGGCCGAAACACCACCGCAACATCGCTACCGCCTTCGCCTTCCGGCAAATCCACATCTGTTGCAGGCATTCCGCCGCAAATTTCACATGCCCGACGCAGGATATCCATCTTTCCTTGAAATTGCTTTTGGAGAACCTCTTCGACATGGGCCTTCATGGACTTTACCTTCGAGACGGTATTGGGGATCTGATCGAAGGCTTTCCATCTACCGACGGGCAGGCGCTTTCCGCCCTGGGCCATGTGATTGTAGAGAAACACCTGTTCCCAACGATCCAGATCCGATCCGTCCGACATTCGGATACCGGTTTCCGAGATGCGGATGGTTCCGGTGAAATAGGGCAGATCGAGGGCGACTCCGTCTGCATCCCTCACGAGCGAACCGCCGATTCGCTCCGGCAGATCGACGATCTTCATGGATGCAGCTCGCTCCTTGGCCCAGACAAGGGCATCTTGGGCAGGATCCTTTCGGGTCCATTTTCCGACACGGTACTGTTCTTCGAGTTCCGGTTGATAGCGGGCGATCGTTTCGGGTGCCAGATGGGGACATTTGGAAAGCGGCAGCTTTTCCGAAACCACCATGGATGCGAAGGCCATGCAGGTGGCGAAGCCGCACTCCCTGCAATTGGTACGAGGAAGGATTTTCTGATAGAGATCGATGACGGAAAGAGCCATGAGACAAAGCGCCTTTGGATCAGTCGGAAAGCCGCAGCAGAACGATCTCATGCCCGCTTGTGGCGGTTTCGAGATCGTGCAGACTGCTCAAGGGAACCCCGAGACTGCGGATTTCCGGGAAAGGATTCTTGGTTTTCTGCAGCAGATGAAGCAACTCGGTTGTTCCGAGTTGGATGCCGTAACGGAGCAAGATCGGGGCAAGTTCCTGGGAAATGAAGTTGAAGAGTTTGAGGGTGATCGAGCCCTTCTGCAGGGGGGGTGGAGCGGCCGAAACGGCTGCTTCGGTAATGGCCTTACGAAAGGAAGCATAGGAGCCCCCTTTTCGGAGGGTTGCTCCTGCAAGTCCGGGCATGGCAGCGGAAAGGGCCAGAACCGCCCTGTCCGAAACGATCGCCGTATCGGGATCATCGATGGCCTTTCCGTTGAGAAAGAGCGTCTGGATCCGCTCGTCGAGGTAGGGGTCGGGGATGCCGATTTGACGACAAACGTTTCGAACGCTGGTGCCGACATCGACATTCATGGTAACGCCTATCTGCCAGATCGGAGTCAGAAAGGATGCGGCTTTCGATGGGATTTCAAGCGGGATCAACGGGTGACTCCTTTGATGCGCAGTGAGACTGTGGAATGGCGTCGGAAGTCGGAAGAGAGGCGATGGGCAATGGGCTAAGGAATTCTGACATTTGTTGATCTCGGGGGCAACTTCCGCGAGCATTTATCGTGAAAATGCGCTCCGCCCCCGCCTGAGAACCCCCGTTGGCGGTGAGGGCGCAACGGGCTCCAGTGCCAGCCACCCCGGCGAGGTGTTCGTCTCTGGCGGGGAAGGTGCGCCGGGTCT
>Ga0272446_1007128_pt1 | contig 11288 bp, 5 predicted proteins | sample YNPCB0061_FD_194587 | JGI IMG/M metagenome (GOLD analysis project Ga0272446, IMG submission 194587) | Hot spring microbial mat communities from Yellowstone National Park, WY, United States - YNP-CB-006-1 | ecosystem: Environmental > Aquatic > Thermal springs > Hot (42-90C) > Sediment | place...
TCAGGCCAAGCCGCGAGCCAACCCGCTGGGCTGGGGGCAGTCGTTGGCTTACCACACAACTTGCACTGGAACAAAGACTGGCGGTGAATGGTAGATTGGGTGTCCGAGCGGAGAGGATGGGATTCGAACCCATGGTATGGTGTTACCCATACGCCGATTTAGCAAACCGGTGCTTTCGACCACTCAGCCACCTCTCCTGAGTATAGTCAAATTATATCTCGAGTAGGGGCAGGATCAAGAGATTTTCGCGGGAGAAGTAGTCAGGGTTGCGTCTGGTTTTGGTTTTGAGCTGAGAATCGAAATCCAGTGGCGGGTATGGCGGAAGTCCTAGAAGTTGGATCAGCAAGTTTCGGTGCCGGCCTCATGGGAACGATCAACCGAACTGATGGTGGTAGGGGACACGGGGACTAACCGAGGTGTGGGTGATAGGTCGAAAGGTTATGGCAAGGCAAGGGGCTATGGCGGATGGTACGGCGAGGCGGGACAGTGCGGTGGGATAGCGCAGTGGGACAGTGCGGTAGAATGGTGCAGTGGGATAGCGCAGTGGGACAGTGCGGTGAGATAGTGCGGAGTGATAAGAAGGGAGTGGGGGAGTCGAGTTGTAGCAACGACTACTAGCAAGGGGTACTAGAGCGGCTTCTGGATCGGGCGAGCATGGACTTGACTACAGATGGGGACACCCGTAGACAGTATAAGTCAACGCTCGGGGACGGACGGGCTCTTCACCTGCCCATCCCTTCGGCAGCCTGGCGGCCATCACCGATGTAGTTGTAGGGGTTTGCGGTGGTCAGGCCCATAGCTTTGCGACGCCGTCTTTCGACGGGTTTGCCCTTTCGAGGATGAAAGGCGTTTTGATCCAGACTCAGACACTCGAACCTCCCCCCGAGGCTGCCACCGAAACTAGCAACCTCGTTTCCTATGCTAGACTAGAGCAGTTTTTGTCTGAATGCAAACCATATCCGCGCAATTTTTCCGAGTTCGCTGGTTTGCTTCTTCCTGCATGACCTGAAAATTAACTTCAGGCAAAAGTTTGCCCAAAAATTGAGCGGAGTGCAAACCCTCTCGATGCTAGTTCGTCTAAGTTATGAAGGAATATGTGACTTCTAAGGTGATCTAGTTTCTGACAGCGAGGGTGTCGATGATGCAGTGTCAACGAGGTTGGGTGTGGCTGCTGGCAGTGGCGGCCCTGTGGCAATGGACTAGCACTGCTGCCTGGGCGCAGCCGAAAGTCGAGCCGTTCGAGTTGCCCCGAGATGGCCGGGGCTTTATCCCCAAGCAGAAGCACCAGCCGCTCAACGGGCGGGTGATCGGGGTGTTGGTCGGCAATCCCTCGGCGGTCATGGCCCACGAGGGGCGGTTTGGCCCGGGGAATCAAGTATGTTTGTCGGTCGATGGGTACAGCTATCGCTGGATCTATGTGCAGACCGACGATGCCAACGCGATGATTCAGAATCTGACGGTGCTGACCAAGTCGGGCGGTCCTCAGGTTTTCCCGCGGCTCAACATCGCCTCCGCGCGGGAGGTAGCTAGGTGGAACGTCGTGCCCGACGCTCTGGTCGAGGTCGAGGTCAACGACGACAAGGGCAGCCAAGTATCCGATTCGTTCGTGGCCACGGAGATGCGCCGGCTCGATGGCACACGCGGCTACCCGCTCAACGTCAGCAAGGTCCTGGCTGACTCGCGTAACCAGTGGGACAAGTGGTACAAGGATCAAGCGAAAGTGGTTGCGGCGAAGATGACCGAGGCTCAGAAGAAAGCCATCGGCGAGCGCAAGCCCAACGTGCCGCGCAACGAGCAGTTGCTGCAATATGTGACGTGGATGAGCGAAAGCAAGCGGTTGCAGGTACGGTATTTGCTGCGAGTCAGCGAGGGCGAGGTGCAACCGCTTCAGGGCGGTGAGAATATCGACCGACCGGGTCGGGTGGTGGACCCGATCCGCCCGGTGGAGCCGGACGTGATTCGGCCGATCGACGATCTGAAGAAGCGGCCGTTGCCCGGTCGCCCGATTCGGCCGATGCAGCCGGTGCAAGCAGTGCCGCCAGTCGAGCCGGTGCCGGAGCGGCCGGTAAGGGCGGTGCCTCTGCCGATGGTCGAGCCGGTGCAAGTCGGGCCGGCGCAAGTGCTGCCGGGCGGCGGAGTGGTCATTGGTCGGCCGGGCGGGCCGGTGGTGATTCAGCCGGTGGTCAACAGCAAGCATTACGGGGTAGAAATTGGCGTGGCGTTTGAGTATTCGCACACCGGCGAGTTGGTGCGGATTCTGACGCTGGAGCCGCAGACGTTCGTGCAAAATCAGGTCAACGGGGCGGATGTGATCCGGCCGCGGCCCGTGCCATTGCCGGTGGTGCCCGTGCCGGGCGATGTTCCGGGCATCCGGCCGATCATCGAGCCGGTGGAACTGCCCAACGAAGGACCGGCGCTGGTGCCGCCGGTCGCCCCGGCGATTCAGCCGGCCCTGCCCCCGGCGATTCGGCCGTTGCCCGAGCGGGTGCCCGCGATCCAGCCAGCCGCCCCGGCCATCGCGCCGCCGCTGCGACAACCGGCGATTCGGCCGGCGATTGAGCGGCAGCTACCCGTCCAGCAGCGGGAGATCTTGCTGCCCGCAGCGCCGCCAGCGGATCGCTGAGCGTTGCCCAGCACGGGAGGCTAGACGTTAGCCAAACTCAATGGGTTAGCTTTGTAGCCAAACTGAACCACCAAGTCTTCTGCGGCTTGGTGGTTTTTCTCTCGACGGGTGGATCAGTTTTTTGTCCATCTCCGCTTGCAAGCGAACATCAAATCCGAATAATCTTAGGTGGAGCGTCTGCTAACCCACAACTCACCCACAGGACGACGGATTCAGCATTAAACCGTCGTGCGGTAGTCCACTCAACCGTGGTACAGACACCAAGAGGACAGGGAGCAAGATTCAATGAGCGATGCCCCAAAACCACCACGCGACGATGCTTTCCTGCCACGCAGTCCACTGGGGCAACGGAAGCAAACGCAACCAGCTAGCGGACCTGAGCGAGCCAGAATCGGTGAGGTCGAGCCAGCGCCGACGGTGGTGGCCAGCGAAGCGCCGCGCGAGCCGAAATGGGGGATGGTGGGGATTGCGCACGAGTTTAAGTTGCACGACAAGGCTACGCAGGAGTATATCATTTACCGCCGGGTGGACAAGAGCGTCGGCTACGACCCACCGTCAGCAGAACCGCCCTGGTCGCCGTCACCGAATCGGCCCAACACCTACGAGATGGTCTTTATCGGGCCAATCCAGCAGGTGCGGACGCTGGCCGACATGGGCGAGAGCCTGCGGACGCTGCCCCCGGCTAGCCCGGATGACTCGCGTTTACGCAAGTTGGACGAGGCGGTGGCGGGATTGATCCGCGAGGCGAGTCGGCTGCAAGGTCCGCCGGGGTTGGGGGTGGGCTTGCTGTCGCCGCGCAACGTGCTGGTCACGGAAGAGGGGCAGGTGATCCTGCCAGACGTTGGCTTTTACTGGAAAGGCGGCATCATCCCGCCACGCTGGCTGATCCCCGAGCAGGAGTTCCGCCCGCTGTGGGACGATGTGCTGTTTGAGGCCTACGCAAAACGGCAGGAGCAGTGTCCGGTCGTGGCGGAGATTTTGAATGTACAGACAGTGGCCCGAGTGATCGCGGCGGCGCTGACGGGCACGCCCGCTCGGCAGGTCGAGCCGCCCGCTGGCAGCCCGGCCCCGATCTGGCTGGCGCTGGCCGATGCCGCGGCCGGCCGCGTGCGCACGCTGCGCGATCTGGGCCAGCGCCTGGAGAATACCCCGCCCAGCCAGCATTATTTCTACACACCGGCGAAAGAGGAGCCGCCACCGCGCGGGGCGACGGCGGCGGAGGCACGCGGCGTGAGGCTGCCGGTGATCGTCAGCGGCATCGTCGCGGTGGTGGCGGTCATTGCCGGGGGAGTATGGTTCTTTCTGGGCAGCGGCAGCGAGTCGCCCAAGCAACCTGGCGATGGCCAAGTCCAGGTCACTCCCCCCCCGCCAACCGAGCAACCAAAGTCGGAGAAGCCGATGGACCTAGCGACGGGCATCAGCCAATTCGACCAAGCGAAAGGGGCCGAACAGGGCAGTCTGCTGGTCGATCTGCTCAAGGCAGCCAAGAATGCGCCGACGAGCCAACGGCAACAAGTCGAACCCGAGTTGACCGAGCGCCGCAAGCGGTTCTTGAACGATAACTGGCTGAAACGCTATACCAAGCTCCAGGAAGAAATCCTGACCGATCAGACCCGCCGCTTCAGTCTGGGGCAGGAGTTACGGAAGCTGGCCAACGAACTCGAACAAGTGCGGCGCTTCCCATGCGCTGACCCGAACCTCGATGCACAGGAGAAACAATGGCTCGAATACGCTCAAGAATTAGCCCGGCAACTCAACTTGGAGTGATCGCCTGCTTGCTGATGTTGGTCAGCGGCGAACTGCTGCTCAGTCAGCCCGTGCAACCCAAACCAGTCAAGCCTGGGTTGCCACCGACCAAGCCGTTGCCCGACAAGACGATCCTGATTCTGGTTCGTTCCCGCGAGTTGAACGAGCAGATCATCGTCGGCACGCTTAAGAGTGGGCTGGAACAGACCTACTGCTCCATCGACGGCGAGCCGCGGGTGGTGCGCATCCCGCCGGGCGTCTACGAACACTACGAGCGGGCACTGGGCGAGGCGTTGCCCGACGCCTTCGACGCCGGCACCGACTCGCTGATCTCGCCGCTGCCCACGCGCGAGCAACTCTGGGAGTTTCGGCTGAAATCGCCCAAGCAGATCCTCAAGTCGATCAAGGTGACCTACGAGGGCGACCGAACCGTCGAATACACGCCCGCGCCGCTGAAGCCGGGCAGCAACGATGTGCCGGACTTAGTCCTCGCCACCCCTGGGCGGTATTCGCTGCGGCTCGACCCCGAGGGCGTGCCCAAGTCGTATGAGGCTACCGTGCTGGAGCCGGGCAATAAGGCCGAAATCAAGCTCAAGGGCACCTGGCCGCGTGCGGATAATTTCTTCTTCGTGAGCCTGCGCAACTTCCGCGGGGATCGCCAAGCCTTCTTCAACGCCATCAAGACCGAGGGGCTGGTCGCCAACCCGTTCAAGGAGATCGACCCCACGCGGCAAATCGAGTTCGTCTTCGCCAACTTCGACACCGACGCCACCACCATCGGCGACAAACTCGACGGCAACAAGCTGACCCTGGGCGTCAACGCTTCCAACAAGCGGGTCGGTCGGATCTGGATGTTGTTCCCGTTGACCGAAGACCAGGCCAAGAAAGAACTGAAGCGCCTGCGGGATCTGAAGCTCGATGAGCGCGGGATCATCGAGGAGGTGCGCAAAAACGCGCTGACGGCCCGCGACGAGATTACCTTGCAGCCGGGCACGGAACCGAAATGGATTGAGTTGACCCCGGCCGGGTCAGGGTTCGCCCGCACCATGACGGTGGAGAATCTGCCAGACTTGCAGAAGACCTATCCGCGGGTCTGGCGGCTGTTCGTGCAGGAGTTTGCCTCCGCGCCCGCGGCCATCGCCGTGCGCGAGCCAGCCACCAACAAGCTGACGTTCGTGGTGGCCGATGAGTTCCAACGCTGGGGCTCGATCGTCGATACCCAGCGTAAACTGAACGAACTACCCAAGAAGGGGCAGAATTGACCATTCACCACGCCGCTATCGCTGGCCGAGCCAATGCGTCACGACCCGCTTGGCTTGGCCCGGTCGCTGGCGATGGGATGACGATGATTGCGGTGATCGGACGACGATGACTATGGATGACTGCGACTGCTCGATGCGCTCCAATCTCTGTGTGAAAGAGGCTGAACACGATTATGGCTGAATTGCCCCTGCCGTTGGAACAACGGGAATGCCCGCTCTTGACCAATGCCCCGCATCTGCGCGAGCAATACAACGCGGTGCTGACGCAACTGCGTGACCTGTGTATGAAGTATCCGGCGGTGCGGGCGGCGGAGCGGGTCGCCGACTTCGTCACCTACTTGCGTCAGGTGCGGGAGAAGCTGACCCGGCGGCACTATCGCGTCGGGTTCCTGGGCACCACCGGGACGGGTAAATCGACCACGTTCAACAATGTCTTGCACATCGACCCCAAAGATCCGATGGCCCCGGCGCAAGAAGGGGTGGCCAAGGCGACCACCAGCACCCCCACCCGCCTGCACCGGGCCGAGCAATACTCGCTGGAGCTGCGCTACCTGACCCAGGAGGAGTACGAGAGCTTCCGCAAGCAACTCTGCGCGGCGGTGGACCTCAACCCCGCCAAGTCCAACCCCGAACTGCTGCGCGAGCTGGAGTCGATGAGCCAGCCGCCCAGCCGCACCGGTCGCCCCAGCGAGGGCGTGGGCGATAAGACGGTGCTAAGCGAAGACATCGCTGCCCTCGAACGCTTCCTGCGCAGCTACGAGGTCAACGTCATCAAGAAGCGGGCGCTGGTTCTCAGCACCAGCCGCGACAATCGGCACCGACTCAGCGTGCCTTACGAAGAGCGGCGAACCTACCTCAACCATCCGCCCGACCCCGAGGCGGCCAAGGAGTCGCCCAACCTGCTGCTGCGCGAAGCCTGCATCGGCTTGCCCAACGACTATCTGCCCGAGCATTTGGAGATGATCGACCTGCCCGGGCTGGGGGCCAAGGGCATCTTCGACAACATCGTCACCCGCTCGTTTTTGACCGAACTGGACGGTGGGCTGGTGTTCGTGCGGGCCGAGCGGCTCGACGATATCGAGATCGAGAAGCTCTTCGAGGACTTGAAGAAGTTCTTCCGCTACAACCTCAACGGCCGCATCTGGTTGGTCATCACCAAGATGGACGCCTTGGGCCAGACCCACTGGCTGGGCAACGCCGCGGGCGAACGGCTCTACGATTCGATTGCCCAGTTCCTCAAACGGCACAAACTCGCCGCCCAGCAGATCTGCTTGGTCAGCAACGAACTGCACAAGATGCAGTCGAGAAACCAGCAGTTGCCCGAGAGCGAGAAGCTGGCGACGATGAAAGTGCCCCTGGAGCAGCGGCCCATCCCCGAAAAGTTCCGCGACGACCCCTATCTGCGCGGGGCCTTCGAGCAACTGCTGCATTTCGGCGGCATCGACTATCTGCGGCAACTGATCGTCGAGCGGCTCAAAGCCGAGGTCGAGTCCCAACTGCGCAAGGAGATCGAAGACACGCTGCGCGGGCTGGACGCCGACATCAGCAAATACCGCGAGAAGCTGGACAACCAGCCCGCCGACCTGCGGCCGATTCGCCGCTGCAAGAGCCGGGTGTCGAGCTTGCGGTTCAACTTGCAGTCGCCCCGGCAGTATCAGTCGCTTTGCGAGGAGTTGGCCGACAAACTAGAGGCCGAACTGCTCGCGACGTTCCAGGAAGCCTGCGAAGATCGCCAACGCATGCTGCGGCTATCCGGGCCGGAACTGGCCGAGGAGTTTGAGCAGCAGTCGGAGGCGCTGCAAGAGTGCCTGAAAAAGACCCTGGCCGAGATGATCGTCGATCCGCTCTATCGCAGCATCGGCCAGGAGATGAGCAACCTGCCGGCGGTGCGCGTCTGCGATGCGTCGAGCGTGGCCGAGGCGTGGGAGCTATTCCGTCGCAAAGACTCCTACGATCTGGAGTGGCTGGACAAACACCCCGAGCTGGACTTCCTCTGCTCGGATTTGTTCCCGGCCCGGGTCCGCGATCGGGGCATTGGCCTGGGCGGGCGGGAGTATTTGCCGCTGATGGAAGAGAAGATTCGCGTCGTCTCCCAGCTAGCCGTCGAGGCGTTGCGGATGCACCTGGATGAACGGCTCGAAATCATCGAGAAAGACTTGGCCAGCCAATCGCAGGACTTGCGTGCGAAAACTGCCCACCTAAACGGAGCCTGACCGGAGCGAAGCAAACATGGGCGAGTTGGAAATCACCATCGAGAATGCCTGGCAACGGACTGGGCGCAAGCAAAAACTCTCCTCAATCCTGGACCACCTCAACGAAGTGCCCGAAGGCGAGTTCGGCCTGGTGCTGCTGTGGGACCCGGTCTATAGCTATGTCCAGGTCGATCTGCTGGTCAACAGCAAGCCCCTGCCGAGCGTGTTGCGCAATGTCCTGGCCAACGATGCCCGACGCTTCGTCCAGCAGCATGGCCTGGACCCCGCCCAGTTCCAGGGGGTCTTCGGCCCGCAAAACCGCTCGCTGCTGGCCAACGTCTCCCGCGCTACCAGCGTGCAGCTTTGCTTTACGCTGGACACTGACTCGGACCTGTACTGCTCGCATACCGACCAGATGGACGAGGCTCACCGCTACATCCCGTTCAACCTGCTGGTCATCGCCAACGGCACCAGCGATGAATACGAGTTGCACTTGGTCTTGGATCGGGCCCAGCCGGTCGAAGAATATCGCGGCTACGTCGCGCTGGACATCGGCAACTCGACAACAACGCTGGTGCTATTGCCCTCCGGCAACAACACCGCCGACCGCATCCGCATCGTCGATGGCAACCGCACGCCGGGCACCATCAGCGAGAAGGCCGATCCGGTGCCCTCGCATGTGCGCATCGACCGGCTCGCCCCCCCCAACAGCTACGGCTTTTCGCGGGCGGAGTGGGTCATCGGCACCACCGCCAGCGGGGGCCAGGGCCGCGACAGCGTCGATGGCCTGATCCTGGGGCCGAAGCGCCTGCTCAGCGGGCGGAGCTGGTCGCGCAAGCAGCGGATCTTCGCCTACCCGTGGTCAGCCGACCCCCAGGATGCGCGGGGCAACGCCGCCGTAGCCAACGCCCGGGTCGAAATGGAAATCTCCAACCGCCTGCCCGCCGAGTTGCTCACCGCCCAACTCTTGCAGCGCTTCCGCGAAGCGACCAACGCTTTCCCCTCGCAGTTGGCCCTGACCTACCCGACTGGCTACTCCAGTTCCGAGTGCGAGCAGTTGCGGCAGACGGTCTATCGCGGCTGGTTGCGGGCCAGCGGCATCTACGAAGCCGATGAGGAGCAAATCGCCCACTATAGCCGCGAGGTCGTGCCCTTGCTCATCGACGAAGCCAGCGCCGCGGCATTCTACTTTCTGTATCGCCGCATCTTCGGCTCACCGGGCGGGTTAATGCGCTTCCGCTATCTGTACCCGGCGGGGCTGAACCTGCTGCTGTATGACTGCGGCGGCGGCACCACCGACATCGCGTTGGTCAATGCCTCGGTCGATCCGCAAGTCAAGTCGCTGTTGCGGGTGCGGGTCATGGGGCGAAGCGGGGTGCGGGACTTCGGCGGCGACAACATCACCGAGGCGGTCTTCTCGTTGCTCAAGGCCAAGTTGGCCCTCAAGTGCGCGGAGTTGCGCGGCGACAAGAACCGCCCCGCCTGGCCGGCGGTAGACCGCGAAGCCTTGCAACGCTACCTCGCCGATCATGCCTCATGGATTGATAGCTGGGTGCCCACGCGCTTCGACCCGAAAGTACCCGGCGGTGAGAGCCGCACCCGGCGTAAAAATATGCTCGACCTCTGGCGGCTAGCCGAGCGGCTGAAGCGCGAGTTCACCCCCGAGCGCGGCACCGTCAAACTCGCCGACATCGGCCTGAACCAGGCGGCCATCATCCGGGAACAGCTCGATACTCTCTGGCCGTCCATCGAGCAACGCTTTGCCAGCGACCAGAACCGCATCCGCGACCTGCCCACCAAGATCGGCGAGATCGAATTGGCCCAGGAGGAAATCGACTGCCTGATCCAGGACAAGGTGCAACAGACCATCGACCGAGCCAACCACCTCATCCAGACCAAGCTGACCCCCAAACGGCAGATGGTCGGTTGGGTCGTCATCACTGGCAATGCCTCGCGCTACCCGATGATCCGCCGCGAACTGACCAACGGGCTGGAAGTCCCCTTCATCGAGCGGCCCGAGCGGCTAACTCTGGAGGTAGAAAATCTCAAGCACTCCGTGGCCAAGGGGGCGGTGTTGGCCTTGATGGTCAAGCAAGCGATGCGGCAAGTCCAGGTCGAGTTCGACAGCGACTTGAGCAACCGCCTGCCTTACAGCATCACCTACCCCGACCCGATCTCCGGCCAAGAGATCGTCATGTTCCGCGAACACGAGCGCTACGAAGACTTGTCGGCCTTCGAGGTGGAACTGAGCAACGGCTCGAATATCGACATGGCCACCAACATCAACGAATTGCAACTGCGGCGACTCTGGCCGGGCGAGGAGGTGGCCAACGTCGAGCCGTTCTTGCAGTTCCGCTTCCCCCAGGGCGCGACCGACAAGATCATCGTCGCCTACGACGAGAAGGAGGCCGAGTTCACTGCTCGCGACACCCGCAACACCGCCGGGGAGCGGATTCAACTGATCGACGACAACCAATCCTTGCCGCCGGTCCAGCGCGGTGACCTCTAGGAGCCTGCGTCATGGCCAACCTACCTTGGCTGGATCTGAGCGACCCCGAGGCAGCCCGGCTCGACTGGCGACGGCTGGCCGAGGCCCTGGCCGACCACCCGCCCTTGGCCGAGCAAGCCGCCCAACTGGCCGCTCTTGCCACCGACGCCCCCGCCAACGCCCACGCCAACCACGACGGCGACGAGGTCCACCGCTTGACCGATGTGGTGGTCGGCTGGTTGCGGCAGGCGGAGTTCCTGGACCACTGGCGACAAGCCGCGGCCACGACCGCCCAAACGCGCCAAGCCGACTACTGGCACATGCTGGCCCAGCGCTGCCGCGAGCAGAGCCAAAAGTTCAGCTTAGCCGCCAAGCAGACCGGCGGCGTGGCCGGGATGGTCGGTCGTCTCGCCGGGCTGGCTTATTCCCGAGGCAACGATCTCGATATGCTCGCCCTAACCGAGTTGTTGCACCAGTGCCAGGAGGCGTTGGAAGATGCCGCCCAACTGGCCAACGACTGGGCGAGCCAGACTCGCTCGGTGTCGCAGCTTTGGCACGAGTTCACCGCCCGCGTGCCAACCAGCGCCTACCCGCCGCTGCACTTGCTCGACCTGCCCAGGGGGTTATTGTCTCGGCTGTTGCTTGTGGATCGGGACGAGCTGCTCAAGCTGACCGATGACACCCTCGCCCACACCCGCACCGTGCCCCCCGCACTGCGGCCGCTGGTCGTGCTGACGCAGGTGTTGCTGACGGCCCGCGAACCGGGCGACAACGGGCCATCGCCCGCGGAGTGGTGCCCGGTGTTGAGCCTGCCGCCGCTGACGCCGCTGCGTCCCCCGCCGCCCTTGGAGCGCTTGCGCACCCGGCTGGGGGAGATGGTCTGGGCGTGCGCACCGGGCTGTAACCCGTTGGCCGACGCACGCGCTGAACTGGCTAGCTGGTTGGAGACGCCCGATGGCGAAGAGTGGCTGCATCAG
>Ga0272446_1007129_pt1 | contig 11286 bp, 8 predicted proteins | sample YNPCB0061_FD_194587 | JGI IMG/M metagenome (GOLD analysis project Ga0272446, IMG submission 194587) | Hot spring microbial mat communities from Yellowstone National Park, WY, United States - YNP-CB-006-1 | ecosystem: Environmental > Aquatic > Thermal springs > Hot (42-90C) > Sediment | place...
TAGCGCGAGTCGAGCTGGCGCGAGGCGTCGAGCAATGCCAGCGCCTGCTGGTAATCGCCGGTGCGCGCGACCGCGCTGGCATACTCGTTAAGAATGGTGACATCCTGTGGCGCAATCGCATGCCCGCGACGATACCAGTCGACTGCCTGGATCAACAGATCACGATCCTGGCCGTTTGTGAGATCCTGATACCAGAAATTGTACATACGTCCCAGGTTGGCATAGTGATCCTTATTGAGCGGCGCCAGCTGGCTGGCGCGCAGGAGAACGGCGCGCGCATAGCTCATCAACTCCAGCGGCGTACGCTGCAAGACAAATGATTGCACCGCCGATGCATCATTGAGTCGTAGCAACGCATCAACACTCGCGTTCGGATCGACCTGACCAGGTGGCGCGCCGGTGCGCCGCGCCTCGTCGGCGCGCAGCGAGACAATCGTCATTAATGAGCGACCAAGCGTCAGATAATAGAAATCCTGGCCCGGCTCCATCCGGATTGCATCGAGTAGATAGCTTGTGCCAACGATCTGCTGATCGAGACCACCTCGAGGATCATCCGTATACCCCTGGCCCTGTTGAAAGCGCATATCCGCCAGGACATTATCAACATTGAACGCCCAGGCGCCCAGCAGCGCGATCACCAGAATGGTGGCATACACCGCCAGCGCCGCCGGCGCGCTACGCTGCTGCGGGCGCCGCTCTACCGCACGCGCAGGTGATGCGCCACGCCGGACAGCCTGACGTCGCGCGCCGCGCGGGGGGCTGGTGGATTTCTTTGCCGCGACCGGAACTGGAACAGCCGCCTGGTCAGCGGGCGCATCCGCCGGTGCCGCGCCGGGCAGCGCATACTCGCCGGCTATCCCCCCCGCCGCCACGACCAGCGCAAATGACATCCACAACAACATCAATGTCGAGACGATCGGAATACCAGTGAGTCCTTCGACGGCGTGGGCCGTCACGGCCGCGACCGCAGCGGCGATCAACGTCTGGAGTCGCCAGTCGGCGATACGCACCAGCAGGCGCCATGCAAGCGCAAAAAAGCTAATCAGTAAGAAGAGATAGCTGATCAGGCCCAGCACACCTTTATTAATCAACTCGTCGAGGTACGCCTGGTGTGAACGATCCGGCGACGCACCGCGCGACTCGACGCTGGTGAGCGACGGTGGATAGAAGCGGTTATACGCAACAAACATGCTCTCCGGCCCCCAGCCGACGATCGTGCGCACCGGGTCAGCCACGATGAGCGCCGCTGCCCCGCCAGCCTTGTCATCGCCAAGCCAGATCAGGCGTCGCACCAGGCCGGTGCCACTATCAACCTCAAGCAGACGTCCCATACGACCGATATACGGCACCTGGCGCAACTCCTGGAACAGTGGCGCATCGGAGAGATTGAAGACGGCCAGAAAACCGGTCAGCACCAGTGCCAGGGCAAGCTCACCCACCAGAAGCATGCGCCAGAGACGCGCGCGACCTGGATTATGGCGGCGCGCCCGGCGCTGCGCCAAGAGCAACAGTAACGTGATGAAGACAAATAATGCGGCGCCGCCGCCAAGCCATGGCCCACGACTCTGAGTGAACAGTATCGTCGCCAGGATCAGCATCGCACTCACGAATGCGCCGGTGGCCTGTAAGCCGAGCATGAGCCCGGAGGGGGGGCCAGGGCGGCGGGGCAGCATGATAAGTAGTCCATAGGCGACGGCCATCAACGTCACGGCAATACCGACCCAGAGTGGCCATTCGCCCCCCGGACGCCCTTCGATCGGAACGACGCGCTGGTTCGGGCCCTGCCCGAGCGCGAACGACACCCCGAGGAACACCGTATATGCCATGACGAGCACGCCAGGGAGCAACATGGCCAGCGTCAAGCGCTCGTTGCGGTGAGGTGCAAGAGCAATCAACAGGAACAACCCTCCAGCCACCACCAGCGCACCAGGATAGACCCACCAGTAGCGCAGATCGGCAGTACGCACCACCGCGCCGAACATCAGCGCGGCAAACGTCAGCGCCAGACCGGACAACGCCAGGAGCGCATATACCGCCATCCAGCCCGCATCCACCCCCGGACGTGATAGAGATGTCTCACCGGCGCGCGCCTGTTGCAACGCGACAATACCACGGTACAACGCATACGGCAGCACCATAATAAGGTACGCGGCAACAAAGATCGAGTTCCCCATCGTGGACGCCACGCGCGACACCACATCACCGCGCCAGGGAAGCGGATCGAGTTGCAGATGCTGTACCAGGCCATAGGCAGCAGCGATCAGGCTTGCCAGTATCATCACCGTCGCCAGTCGATCAAGTTGCTCGCGGCGCCGGAGATAGATCGCCATCAGCACGCCAATACCGACATAGGAAAGGTTCGTAAAGGTTCCTTGCAGGCGCTGATACGAACCCCAGAAACTGGTTGCCGGCACAATTGACGCCGCAGTCGCCAGCAGGAAGACCGCCACATAGAGTCCGGTGGGCACGGCAAGCGGGAAAGCGGCAAATCTCCGCCACCAGGGCGGCACGGTTACGCCAGTATGGCTCGCGCCCGGAGCAGTCACGCGTTCAAGCGCATGGATCAACGCCACTGCCAGCATCACCATCACAATCGAGCGCAGTGTGGTTGCCTTGTCCGGCTCAAAATGGCGCGATGACAGCAGATTAAAATAGGTTGGTATCAAGAGGAGCGCGAGCAACCAGCCGCCTTCGATCACCCGCTCGCACCAGGTTGCGATTGTGGATTGTCGCGACAAACGAAACCCTCCTGAAGAGACGGGTCAACGTTGGAACGTTCAACGTTCAACGCTCCGACGTTCCAACGTTCAACGCTCCGACGTTCAACGTTCAACGCTCCGACGTTCAACGTTCAACGCTCCGACGTTCAACGTTCCGAGCTCCCGCTGCTTATACGCCCGCGCGCGGCCAAGCATGTCAACGGCGCTGCGCAGACTATGCTCGCTCACAGGAGTACCATCGAGCATGGCAGCGATCTCGTGGGCACGCTGCTCGTCGTCAAGACAATCAACAACGGTGCGCGTGCGCGAATCACTAAAGACCTTGGCGATCGCATAGTGTGCATCGGCGAATGCAGCAACCTGCGGCAGGTGCGTAATACAGATCACCTGATGTTGATCGCTGATGCTCCAGAGCTTCTCCCCCACCACCTGACCGGCGCGCCCGCCGACTCCCACATCGATCTCATCGAAGACCAGCGTCGGCACATCATCAACACGCGACAGGATGGACTTGAGCGCCAGGAGCAGGCGCGCACTCTCCCCACCCGAAGCAATGCGTGCCAGCGGCTTGAGCGGCTCCCCAGGGTTAGGCGAGAGCAAAAACTCGATGACATCAACACCACTGCGGTCAAACGCCCAGCGGCGCGGCGGCGCTTCCCGGTCAACATCGTCCATGCCAGCCTCGTGGAGCAGAACCCCATCGGGATCCTCAGAACGTTCGATGCTGACATAGAAACGGACGTGCGGCAACGCAAGATCGCGCACCGCCGCTTCCACTGCCAGCGCAAGACGATCGCCGGTCTGGCGCCGCCGGCGCGACAACTCACCGGCCAGGCGACCGATTTCTCCCAGCAGGCGCTGCTCATCGGCCTCAAGATCCGCCAGATGTTCGGCGCTCCGGTTCAGGCGCTCGATTTCAGCCTCTGCCGACTCCGCACGTTCCAGAATCTGCGCCACGGTCGCACGATACTTGCGCTGCATCTCGCGGATCAATGTCAGGCGATCCTCAATCGCATCAAGGCGTGCCGGATCGAATTCCATCGCATCACGGTAGACGCGCACCTGTGCCGCGAGATCCTCGACACCATACAACAACTCGCTGGCCTGCTCGGCAGCGCGCTGCAACGCCGGATCGAGTCGCGCCAGTTCGGCGAGCGCAGCGCTCACCGCGCCAAGAACCTCGATCGCCGGACGTGCGGCACGGCGGCCACCCTCATCGCCGGCATAGAGCAAAGCATAGGCAGCGGACACAAGTTCAGTAATGCGGGCGCCATTCTGCACCAGGGCACGCTCGCGCACCAGATCATCCTCCTCGCCGAAGCGCAGCTTTGTTGCGCGAACATCCTCGAGCAGAAAGGTCAATTCCTGAATGCGCTCCGTCCGACGCGCCGCTGCGGCGCGGAGTGCCGCCAGTTCCTCGCGAACCTGGCGCAGCGCCATCACCTGAGCAGCCACCTGCTCGCGCAGTGCCGTCAGTCCGCCGAATCGGTCAAGCATCTCGCCGTGGGTACGACTATTGAAGAGCGAGAGCCCCTCATGCTGGCCATGGATGTCGAGCAGGCGACGACCAATCTCGCGCAGAACCGCGCTGCTCACCGCGCGGCCATTGACACGCGCAACGCTACGACCACTCTCGCGAATGATCTCGCGCGTCAGAATCAGTTGCTCATCATCATCGCGCAGACCGAACTCATCGAGGAGCGGGAGAAGATCGGGGCACTCGGCGATGCTGAACACCCCTTCGACCCGTGCGCGATCGCAGCTGGCGCGTACAAACGAGGGATCAGTACGCTCGCCACGCAGGGTACCGAGCGCATCAATAATGATCGACTTACCGGCGCCGGTCTCGCCGGTGAGGACATTGAACCCGTCGCTGAGGCGCAGGTTGAGGCGTTCAATAATCGCAAAGTCACTGATGTTCAGCTCAAGCAGCATGCGAATGGCAGTGATCGGGAATCTCCGGCGCAAAAGTAGCAAAATTGTACCACATGACACGCCCGAGCGGGACTATCGCCGGTACCGGCGTTCTGGTCAGTCGCCGGTACCTATTTACCCCGTTCCATAACGCGCACCGAACGTTGTGCCAGCACCTCGTTGCGGCTCTGCATCCACACATAGACAAAACGCTGGATCGCCGTCACATTGCTCAGAATGGCAAGGCACCACAGCATCAGCGTAACCCAGCCGGTCAACAGGCCAAGAACGATCAACGCAATTCGTTCGGGACGTTCAAGCAACCCGACCTTGCACTCAAAACCACACCCTTCAGCCCGCGCGCGAATGTAGCTCGTGAGGAGCGAACCGACGACGGAGGCAAAGATCAACAGCGTCTCGATCGAATGCGGCGCAAGGCGCTCAAAATAGAGCAGCAGACCGAGGAAGATTATCGTATCGGAATACCGATCAAGGGTCGAGTCGAGAAACGAACCGAAGCGACTGACCTGATTCTTCGCCCGCGCCAGGGCGCCATCAAGTACATCAAAGAGACTGGCGAGTGCAACGATCACTCCACCCACAAAGAACTGGCCAGACGCAAGCCACCAGACGCTCACCAGCGTCAACACCAGGCTCATCACCGTCAACTCGGATGCCGTCAATCCGGTGCGTCCAAGCGTACGCGCAACCAGTTCACCGGTGAAGCGGCGGATCTGCGTATTGTAGCGCTTTGTAAACATTAACTGAACCTCCGCGTCGATCAGGCCGGCGTATAACATCCGAGGCGAAGAGCGGCACCATGCGTGCGTGTCGGGTGCCATGGACGACCCTGTGTATGGTGATCACCAGTGATGAGATCGCAACGTAGCGTCTTTGCATGAGTATAGCTGAAACATATTGCCTCGCGCGATCACCCTCCTGACGCCAGGCGATCGAAGAACTCCTGCAACTTCTCTTCGGTATGAAAGAAGATGGTAACCTTGAGCTCGCGTTCGCTACGCGCCAGGCTTACCGGCGTGCCAAGCATGCGTTCAAGCTCGCGCTGTATCGCTTGATCATCGGGCGAGAGCTCCGCCACGCGCGCCGGCGGTGCCATACGCTGGCGTGGGGGCGGATCATCGGTTGGGAGGCGGGGACGGATTGCGGCAAGCGCGCGATGAACGTCGCCGGTCGTACGGGCATGATCGGTCAGACGCTCAATTTCGCGCACATTGAGATCATGATCAATGATTGCCGCCAGTGTTGCTTCCTGGACGGCCTGATCAGCCAGTTTGAGCAATGCGCGACCATGGCCGGCGCTGATACGTTTCGCGAGCAATGCCTGCTGCACCGCAGGAGACAGCCCGAGGAGGCGGCGAGTATTGGCGACTGCCTCGCGACTGCGGCCGACGCGCCGGGCAATAGCATCGTCGCTCAGGCCAAAGGTATCTTTCAACGTCTGATAGGCGCGCGCCTCTTCCAGCGCGTTCAGGTCGGCGCGCTGGATATTCTCGATCAGCGCCAGTTCCAGCAACTGCTGGCGCGTCGTTTCGCGTACCACCACTGGCACGCGGTCAAGTCCCGCGCGACGGGCGGCGCGCAATCGGCGCTCGCCGGCGATCAGCTCAAAGCGGCCATCATCACGTTCGCTAACGATCAGTGGCTGAATAACGCCATGCTCACGGATCGATGCGGCAAGCTCATCAAGCGCCGCATCGTCAAACTCGGTGCGCGGCTGGTGGGGGTTGGCATCAATCAGATGAACCGGCGCCTCGCGTATGGACGGACGTTCCGCATCGCCGGGAAGCAGCGCGCCAAGGCCGCTGCCGAGGCCGCGTTGTCGTTTCATAGCGCGACCGCCTGCCGCTCAACGCGCAACATCATTTCATCGGCGAGCGCACGATACGCCAGCGCGCCACGTCCTGCGGGCTCATACTCCGCAATGGTGTGACCGTAGCTCGGCGCCTCACTGATACGCACACTTCGGGGAATGAGCGTGTTAAAAATACGTTGCGGAAAGTAACGCCGCACCTCGTCGACCACCTGCTGCGCCAGGTTGGTACGCCCGTCAAACATCGTCATCACAACGCCTACAATCGCCAGCCGCGGGTTGAGATGGTCATGCACCCGATCAATGGTCCCCTTGAGCTGCGCCAGGCCCTCAAGCGCAAGATACTCACATTGCAGCGGAATGATGACCCCGTGTGTGGCGCAGAGGGCGTTGAGCGTGAGCAAACCAAGCGACGGTGGGCAATCGAGCAACACCCAGTCATACCCGGCCACACGGTTCAATGCATCGGCGAGCCGCCATTCGCGGCGTTCCACGGCGACAAGTTCAACCATCGCCCCGGCAAGGTGCTCATTCGCCGGCACAATGTCAAGTCCCGCGCGACCGCTGGGCCGTATCGCCTGATCGAGGCCGGACATCCCAACGAGCACCTCGTAGATGGTGCACCGCAGGTCGCGCTTGGCGACGCCAAGACTGGTTGTCGCATTTCCCTGCGGATCGCAATCGACCAGGAGGACCCGCTGACCACGACTCGCCAGTTCACCCGCCAGATTGACCGCCGTCGTCGTCTTACCAACGCCACCTTTCTGATTGGCGAAGGCAAGCGCGTAAGGGGCATGCATGGTTGCCATCATGGTATGTTCATGTTTCACGTGAAACAGATCAGACGCCGCAATGGCGACGCCCCATTGTAGCACGAGGCCGCGTTTCGTGCGAGCGTCGCACATTGACGCACCAGCCATACTGGGCAGACTGGCAGGAGCATCGGTGCGCACTCCGAGTTGCGGTTCGCATGCGGTGACCAGGTGTCAGATCGACGTCCCATCTGTGGCGCGGAATACCGCCCATCGCGGCGCAACCGGCGTGTAGCCGGACATCGTGAGAAAGCGGCGCGGCCGGTCATCGCGCTGATCATAGATCCACTGGTAGATCCACAGATCATGCGCTCGCATGCCGTTGTAGGCGGCAGCCGCCCGATCCAGTTCTTCTCTTCCATGGTCAGCGGCAGTACCGTGCGATATGCCGCGTGAAAAGGGCCGGCGAGTCCGGCATTGAATTTGAAGACGAGATGCATTACGCGTATGACTTCCCACGCTCGCGGTGCAAGATATGCCTGATCCCGGTCGATAATGGCGCTTACAGTACCATGTTCGAAAAATAGGTTGGTCTCGGTATAGTCGCCATGGATTGGCTGAAGCGGGAGGAGCGCGAGATCAATCACTGTGTTCGCCGGCAACGACTCGATGTATGCGCGCTGGCTGGCCAGGCAATGAAGCACAACTGGATCGTGTGTGTGATGACCACGCCGGCTGCACTCGCTGAGGCGATCAATCTCGCTGAGCGTCGCCGCCCGATCGATGACAGGCATGCGCGGTGTGAGCACGCCATCCGGCAGGTCGGCCAGCGCACGGTGTATCTCGGCGAGACAGTGTCCCATCGCCGCTGCCTCGCATGCCGTTAGCGCTCCGGCTGGAACCTGCCGGCCCGGCGCATGACCAGAGAGCACAGAAGTGCGTGCCGTGCGTCAGGATCGTATCGTGACTGGGCAGAGGGATCGGTGCAATCGCGCGAATACCACGCGATTGCACATGCGCGGTCAGGATGTGTTCGCGTTCAATGGGTGCCCGGTCGGTATAACGATACACACGTAGCACATAGGTGCCGGTTTCGGTATCAATCAGGAATGTGCGGTGGATCGTGCCGGCGCCCGCCTTACGCACTGCACGTACCCGACCCTGCCTGCCAGGCACGGATTGCGTCAGTGAACGATATGCCGGGCCCGGAGGGTGGTGCCAGGGAGTTCATGTGTTGCTCCTCTCAGTATGCGAGTTATACCCCCTTGCATTCAGACATACAACATCTTCTCAATTGACACGGTATCGTCTGTGTTCGTTTTGAGTCTGTTCCGCTACGATTTCGTCCTTCCGGCATGCACCGCATGCGTGTACACTGTCATTGCGGCAGGCAGTCTTTACCTGGACCCGCGCAGGTCGCAGATCGTTATCCATGTCCGATATTCTTCCCATATACCACGGAGCAAAGACGTCCATGAGCACCCTCGATATGCCTCTGACCAGTATGCGGACTCTCACCGTATCAATGTTCCAGCTGGTGCTTGACCATCTGCCGCAGACTGTATTCTGGAAAGATCGCGAACTGCTGTATCTTGGCTGCAATGAACGATTCGCCCGTGACGCCCTGCTGGCGTCTCCCGCTGATGTCGTCGGCAAGACGGACTATGATATGCCATGGGTTGCGCAGGCGGATCTGTATCGCGCGGACGACCGGCAGGTCATTGCGAGCGGCAAGGCCAGACTGAATTATGAGGAGCCGCAGAGCCGGCCCGATGGCACAACGATCGTGCTGCAGACGAGCAAAATCCCGCTGCTTGACTCTACCGGCCAGATCGTCGGCGTCCTGGGCATGTACGAAGATATCACGGAACGCAAGCGGATCGAAGCTGAACGCGCGTTACTGCAAGAACAGGTTATCCGCGCGCAACAGGCTGCGCTTGCGGAGCTTTCCACACCATTGATCCCGATCAGTAGTGATGTCGTGGTCATGCCATTGATTGGCACGATGGACTCGCAACGAGCGCAACGTGTGTTGACGACGTTGCTCGATGGCGTTGCCACGAGCCACGCCCGGGTGGCGATCCTCGATATTACCGGGGTGGCCGTGGTTGATACGCAGATCGCTAACGCCCTGGTGCGCGCAGCACAGGCTGTGAAATTGCTTGGCGCGCAAGTTGTCCTCACCGGCATTCGGCCCGAGGTTGCCCAGACACTGGTGGGGCTGGGCGTTGACCTGACCGGCATGGTGACGCGTGGAACATTACAGAGTGGTATTGCCTATGCCGTCGGGCGATTTGAGTAGCCTCAGGAGTATTCCTGTATCAGCACGGCGTTCACGTTTCCAACCGGCTGTGGCCTGCGAGCCGCGCCAGCACCGCAATGAGCAGCAGGACATCCAGCGGATAGCGCACGCCACGCGGGTCACGGTGGTCGGTCAGGGTCTGCAACCGTTCAAGTAAGGCCTGCAAACGGAAGGCAAATGGCATGTCGGTCGGCAGTTGGATCGTGAACGGGATCGTGGTAGAGTCCATGGTGCACCTTTCTTGGCTGATTGGTTCGTGACGTTCCAATCCTACCCGAGAAAGGTGTTTTCCTGGGTATGTCTCCTTCCGACTTTGCACATGCCCTGCCCGATCGCCGGGGTGCAAGCATGAGTTGTCAGGCCGCCGCTGACTCGACCTGACGCCGGTAGGCGCGCTGCGGTGGTGGGCGCAGACGCATGGCTGCATCCCACCGATCACTCTTCAGCCAGGCCCGCACCACCGCCACCGCTTCCGCCCCTTCCTGATCCCAGATCATGCCCGCGAGCTTGAGCCGCGCACTGACCAGTTGCTTGCACGCGCTCTCGATCGGGCCGCTGCCGATCTGCAAGCCACGGGCGCGATACGTCGGATAATCCATTCGTGCCTGATGGGTCGTGAAATAGCTCAGCGCATCGGTCACCCCAGCACCCGCCGCCCGATAGGCGTCCAGGATGCCCAGCACCGCGGCGACCCGTCCCTCCCAGAGCGCGTCCAGCTGCTGCCGCACCCACGGCAGGCGCAGGTCACTGGTCTCACCAAAGATCGTCGCGGCCGCGCGCCAGACATACTGACTGGCGTGATACCAATCGACGATCTGCGTGGCCTGGGGGAAATGCTCGTTCGCCAGGTTCCAGATCCAGTGCGCGCCATCACCAATGACCACCAGTTCCATGTGCGCCGTCACGCCGCGGCGGCAGGCTTCGGCCCAGAGCTGCCAGCCGAAGCTGGCGGCATCCGCCATGGCCGCGCAATAGCTCTGCTGTTCGGCCTGGATGACCAGCTGGTCCGGTCGCTGGCGCGGCACGCGCGTGCGGGTGGTGTAGATGCAGCCGGTCTTGATCTCCTTCCACCCCGCGTCGTGGACATGCGCGACGACCCCATCCATGCTGAGGTACATGCGCGCGGCCGCAGCTTGTGCCGCAGGCGGCGGCACGCCCGTGGTCTGCGCCGTGGTCACGACCTGCTGGTCATGATCCGCCAGCGCCGCCCCCAGGTCTTCGGTGGCGGCGCGCACGCTATTGGGACAGACCTGCACCAGACAGAGCCGTTCCAGCACGGCCGCCGCCTGGGCGAACGAATCCTGGGTGGCGCCCAGCAGCGCCAGCAGTTCTTGCAGCCCCAGACTGATCCCGCCCGCCGCGATCTGGAGCTGGGCATCGAGCGGCGCGTGATACTCCCCGCATGTCGGGCAGCGATAGATCGCCCGCGCCAGCGTCACGCGCCCCAGCACGGTAGTGACCGTGGCCGGGCGCATGCGGACATAGCCGGCGGTTTGGCCACAGGTGCACGGCACATCAGGCGCGGGACGGGCCGGCGCCGCCAGCGGCATGAGTGCGCTCAGGAGCGCGTTCCCCAGGTCGTGGAGCACCCGCACGGTCTGGGCTTCGATCTCCTGCAGTGGGCGTGGTTCCGCCTGCACCCAGTCGCTCAGCGTCCGCGCCAGGCGCGTCATCTGGTCTGTCATCTGCTGCACGAACAGCTCCGTGCGGTCGCCGGATATGGTACGATTCGACATGCGCTCCTCCTCAGTGGTATGGTGGTTGTGG
>Ga0272446_1007130_pt1 | contig 11285 bp, 11 predicted proteins | sample YNPCB0061_FD_194587 | JGI IMG/M metagenome (GOLD analysis project Ga0272446, IMG submission 194587) | Hot spring microbial mat communities from Yellowstone National Park, WY, United States - YNP-CB-006-1 | ecosystem: Environmental > Aquatic > Thermal springs > Hot (42-90C) > Sediment | place...
TAGGGCTGCCAGCGCCTATCACTCCGATGCCGGTTTGCAGGCCATGGTCACGCATGAAGTCACCACCTTTAGCACCCCCAAACAGCATGCCTGAAATTCAACCAATCAAGATACACTACCCGCGTTTCTGGCAAAGTTGGGGGCGGGGGGGGTGAAAATCGCTTTGCCTTGATCCCATTTGCGGCGCGCGGGGGCGTCTGCTATGCTTTTTGGGCATTGCAGCGCGTTCGTTATGACCCAACAGGGATACTGCTATCTATGCAACCTCTCACATCGACTGACGGCGTCAGTGCTGCGGAGCCGCTCAGCCCACGCACCGGCAGAACGACCGCAGCCACCTCGACGCAAGCTGTGCACGCTGGCGAAGCGCGCTTTCGCGCCCATCATAGCCTGACGGTGCCGGTGGTGCAGACGGCTGTCTACACCTTTGCCGACACCGCCGAACTGGTCAACTACACTGAGGAGCGTCTCTTCTGGAGCGAGCCGGAGCGGGAGGAATACGGGCGCTACGGCAACCCGACCGTGCGCGCGCTCGAAGCGAAGCTGGCCGAACTGGAAGGCGCCCAGGATGCCATCGCCGTCAGCAGCGGCATGGCGGCGGTGACGGGGACTTTGCTGCTGCTTCTGCAACCCGGTCAACACTTCGTGCTCACCGATAACTGCTATCACAGCACGCTGGAATTCAGCCAGGGCTTCCTGAAACGCTACGGCATCGGCTGCACACTCGTGCCTGTGAACGACTATGCAGCGCTGGAAGCAGCCATTCGTCCAGAGACGCGGCTGATCTTCTCCGAGTCGCCCACCAACCCCTTCATGCGTTGCCTGGACTTTGCGCGTCTGGTGGACATCGCACGCCGTCACAACTTGCTGACAGTGGTCGATGCGACCTTCGCCACGCCGTACAATCTGCGCCCACTCCAGCACGGCGTCGATCTGGTGATCCACAGCCTGACCAAGTATCTCTCCGGTCACAATGACGTGATGGCAGGCGCCGTCGTCGGGCGCTATGATCTGACGACGCCGCTCCGCCAGATGCAAGGGCTGTTCGGCAACCTGGTGGCGCCGCAGACCGCGTACCTGATCTTGCGCGGGGTCAAGACGCTGGCGCTGCGCGTCGAACGCCAGAATGCCAGCGGTCTGGCGATCGCACAATTCCTGGAAGGTCACCCCAAAGTGCGCCGCGTCTGGTATCCACTGTTGCCAGGCCATCCCGATTACGCCGTAGCGCAGGCGACCCTGCGCGGCGGCGGCGGCGTGGTCAGTTTTGAGATCGCCGGCGACATGGAGCAGACGCACCGCTTCATCGACGCCTTGCAGATTGCCACCATCGGGCCAAGCCTGGGCGGCGTCGAGACGATGGTCAGCCCGCTGGCGGTGATGGGTTACGCCGCGTTGGCGCCGGAGGAGCGGCTGGCGCTAGGCATCCGCGATGAGCTGGTGCGCCTTTGCGTCGGCATCGAAGAGACAGCGGATCTGATCGCCGACCTGACGCAGGCGCTGAACAGGATATAGCCGGGTATGTCCGAGTTACGCCAGAATCTTGCCACCAAAGAGTGGGTCATCATCGCCTCGGAGCGCGCGCGGCGGCCACATGAATTTGTCGAACCGGGGCGGCTGATGTGCGGCGAGGGGCCAACCTGGGAAGCCGGCTGCCCCTTCTGCCCCGGCAACGAAGAGGAAGACCTCGAAGTGATGCGCGTCCCTGCCGACGCACCCTGGCAGGTGCGCATCGTCGGCAACCGCTATCCGGCGTTGGCGGAAAGGACGAAGCTGGAGCGCGAGTATCGCGGGTTGGTGCGCCGCATCTCTGGGGTTGGCTATCACGAGGTGATCGTCGAGTCGCCTACGCACAACACGTGCGCTGCGCTCGAAGCTCCGGAGAGCCTGACGCGCGTCTTTCAAGCCTTTATCGATCGCGCCTGGCAGGTGCAGCTCGACCCGCGCATCGAGTACATCCAGTTTTTCAAGAATCACGGACGTCAGGCTGGTGCGTCGCTGCGGCACCCCCACGCGCAGATGATGGCGCTGCCGATGGTGCCCAGCGATGTGCGCGTGCGCGCCGACACCGCGCGCATGCACTTCGACGAGGTGGGCGGCTGCGCCTACTGCGAAATGTTGGAGCAGGAGCGCGCCGACGGTCGCCGCATCGTGCTGGAAAGCGAGCACTTCGTCGCCTTTTCACCCTACGCCGCCTTTTCGCCCTTTCACCTGTGGGTCGTGCCTAAAGCGCACGCCGCCACCTTCCTCCACGCCACCCCGCCCGAAGTGGCCGATCTGGCAAAGGTGATGCACACGCTGTTGCGCAAGCTCTACATCGGCTTAAACAACCCTGACTTCAACTACGTGATCCGCAGCGCGCCGGTGCGCGACCTGGGGGCGCCTTACCTCCACTGGTACATCACGATCGTGCCGCGCATTTCGCTCACCGCCGGTTTCGAGCTGGGCAGCGGCATCTACATCAATCCATCGCTGCCGGAAGAATGTGCTGCGTTTTTGCGCAGAGTGGACGACAGCGTCTTATCGTTGGGGCAGAATGATGAACATCGATGAGGTTCGCCGCTACAACGCCCGCGCCTGGGACAAAGCTGTCGAGCGCGCCAGCCGGTGGACCACGCCGGTGACGCCAGAGGAAGTCGCGGCCGCGCGCAATGGCGACTGGCAGATCGTGCTGACGCCTACGCAAGCTGTGCCGCGCGCCTGGTTCCCGCCACTGGTGGGCGCGGACGTGCTCTGTCTGGCAGGGGGCGGCGGTCAACAGGGGCCGATCCTGGCGGCGGCGGGCGCGCACGTCACCGTTTTCGACAACTCGCCCCAGCAACTGGCGCAGGATCGGTTTGTGGCGCGGCGCGACAACCTGGATATGCGCACCATCGAGGGCGACATGCGCGACCTGTCGGCCTTCGCTGCGGCCACCTTTGATCTCATCGTGCACCCGACCTCCAACCTCTTCGTGCCCGATGTGCGCCCGGTGTGGCGTGAGTGCTTTCGGGTGCTGCGCCCGGGCGGCGTGCTGCTGGCCGGTTTCTGCAACCCGCTGCTCTACCTCTTCGACCAGGAACTGGCAGACGAAGGTGTGCTGCAGGTGCGCCACGCCCTGCCGTATTCCGACCTCACCAGCCTGACCGAAGCCGAGCGCGCGGTCTATCTGGACGAGCTGCAACCCTTAGAATTCGGCCACACGCTGACCGACCAGATCGGCGGCCAGCTCGACGCTGGTTTCGTCTTGACCGGTTTTTACGAAGACATCTGGCCCGGCATGAAGGTGAACGAATACACGCCGACCTATATCGCCACCCGCGCGGTCAAGCCGATGGCGTAATCATCGACTGCGCCGCCTGCGACCAACTTGCAAGGAATCGGACGCCGCCTATGCTCATCCTATCCCGTCACGATGTCGAAGCGCTGCTGACCATGCCCGAAGCGATCGCCGCCGTCGAGGCCGGCTTTCGCCAGCTCGCCGCCGGCGCCGTGGAGATGCCACAGCGGTTGGCGACAGTGATTGCGCCGCACAATGGCATCCACCTGGCGATGCCCGCCTTTGTCGCCGGCGACCCGACGACGGCCGATCCCGGCACGCTCTCGATCAAGGTCGTCACCGTCTACAACGACAACCGGGCGCAGTACAACCTGCCCACCATTCACGCCGTGCTGCTGCTCCACGATGCGCGCACGGGTCAGGCGCTGGCGTTGATGGACGCCGAACATCTCACCGCCATGCGCACAGGCGCGGTCAGCGGCGTCGCCACGCGGTGGCTGGCGCGCCCCGACGCCAGCGTGCTGACCCTCTTTGGCGCTGGCGTGCAGGCGACCACACAACTGCTGGCGATGGCTGCCGTCCGCCCCCTGCAGCAGGTGCACGTCGTTGCGCTCGGCGACGTACATCCCTTCTGCGCGCAGATGACAGCGCAGCTTGGCATCCCGGTGACGCCCGCCGCTGACATCCGCGCCGCGGTGGAAGCCGCCGACCTGATCTGCACCGCCACCAACAGCCCAACCCCGCTTTTCGACGGCGCCTGGTTGCGCGATGGCGTCCACATCAACGCTATCGGCGCCTACACCCGGACGACGCGCGAGCTGGACAGCACAACCGTGCGCCGCAGCCGCATCATTGTCGACCGGCGACAGGCCGCCCAGGCTGAAGCGGGCGACATCGTCATCCCCATGCAGGAAGGCGTCATCGGCCCGGAGCATGTTGTCGGCGAGCTGGCGGAGCTTGTCACGGGCGCGGCGCCCGGTCGCACCGCGCCCACGGAGATCACCCTGTTCAAGTCGGTGGGGTTAGCCCTGCAAGATGCGGTGACGGCGGCGCTGGTCTATCGGCGGGCGCTGGCGCAGGGGCGCGGCCAGGAGGTTGCGTTGTAGGGCGCGTGTTGCTCCGGCGTGAAGTGGACCCTGTTGCTCCTGCGCTGGCGCCGGTTGCCGCTGCCAGCATTTCCCTTCGCTGAATTACTGCGCAAGAAATCGCGTGCAGGCGCGCGGCGCAGCAGCTATGATAGGTGCATCATTCAACGGAGCCAGATCAGGAGAAGCTGCACCATGTCAACCATGACCTCACCAGAGCGAACACCCCCCGCCACCTTTGTCAGCGACGACGCCCGCTGGGCCGCCGTCTGCGCCCGCGAGGCCGCCGCCGAGGGGCGCTTCTGGTTCGCCGTCACGACGACCGGCGTCTACTGCCGGCCAACCTGCCGCTCGCGCCTGCCGCGTCGCGAGAACGTGCGATTCTTCGACACGCCCGCCGCTGCCGAGGCCGCTGGCTTTCGCCCCTGTCGGCGCTGCCAGCCCCATCAGGCGCAGCCCGCGCTGGCAAGCGAGCACGTCGCCGCCGTCGAGCTGGCGTGTGCGTTGATCGGCGACGCCGATGACGCACCGACGCTGGCGACGCTGGCGGCTGCCGTCGGCATGAGTCCCTATCACTTCCAGCGCGTCTTCAAAGCGCATACCGGCGTCTCGCCCCGGCAGTATGCGATGCAGTTGCGTCGTCAGCGCGCTGCGGCGCTGCTCCAGACGACAGACAGTGTGACAACAGCGATCTACGCCGCCGGCTACACCAGCAGCGGACATTTTTACGCCGAGAGCGACGCCGCCATCGGCATGACGCCAACCAGGCGTCGGCGCGGCGCCGCTGGCGAGACGATCCGCTATGGCATGGCGACGTGCTATCTCGGCTGGGTGCTGGTGGCCGCCACCCCACGCGGGCTCTGCGCGATCGACCTGGGCGACGACCCGGCGACGCTCGAGGCGGAGCTATGGCGACGCTTCGAGCACGCCCACCTGACTCACGATCCCAACTTTGCCGACTGGGTGCAGCAAGTGGTCGATTTTCTCGACGCGCCGGCGCGCGGCCTGTCGCTGCCGCTGGACATCCAGGGCACGGCCTTTCAGCAACGGGTGTGGGCGGCGCTACGCGAGATTCCTGCGGGGAGCACGTTGAGCTACAGCCAGGTGGCGGAGCGCATCGGCGCGCCGGCGTCCGTGCGGGCGGTGGCAGGCGCGTGTGCAGCCAACAAGCTGGCTGTGGCGATCCCCTGTCATCGCGTTGTGCGGCAGGACGGCGACCTGAGCGGCTATCGTTGGGGCGTCGAACGCAAACGACGGTTGCTGGCGCGGGAAAAATCTGAGTTATGAGGGGCGTGGGGCGCATCTCAAATTGTTGGCGGGCGCCCGGCCGTGGGCAAGGATATCTGGCGGCCGGTGAAACGTGTGACAGTGATTGAGGCGTTATCGCCACGAATTTGGGACACCCCCCGGCTGTGATGGCTGGCAGGCGGGCGCAGCCTTCGATTAAAATCGAGGCTGAAAACTCAAGTCGGCTGAAGCCGACTGGTGCAGTGCGAGGCAGTCCACTTGAGTGGACTTGAGCTATCAGCCGGGAATTGATTCCCCGGCTGTGACTCCCGGCTGTGACGCCTGACTCAGCACGCCCTTCCCCCCTGAGCGCGGCAATTGACAGCGCAATCAGCGTGATATAGAGTATTGGGCGTTCACCACAGCAACAGCAAAGCACCCGCACAGGGTGTGAAACCCAGATGAAGGAAAGGGGGCGACATGTACGACATTGGCGTTGCCATCACGGGCACTGGCTTCATGGGGCCTGCTCACACCGAAGCGCTGCGACGGTTGGGCGTGCGCGTGGTGGGCATTCTTGGCTCCTCGCCGGAAAAGTCACGGCGCTTCGCGCAGGCGCACGCCATCCCCAAAGCATATGCCACCTTCGATGAAATTCTGGCGGATGACGAAGTCCAGGCCGTCCACATCACGACGCCGAACCGCTGGCATTTCGAGACGACCAAAGCTGCGTTGTTGGCAGGCAAGCATGTCTTGTGCGAGAAGCCGCTCACGATGAATTCGCAGGAGTCGGCGGAGCTGGTGAAGCTGGCGAAGTCGGTCAAGCTGGCCGCTGGCGTCAACTACAACTATCGCTTCTACCCGACGAGCATCGAGGCGCGGGCGCGCGTGCGCAGCGGCCAGATCGGCGAGGTCGTGTCGGTCTTTGGCAACTACGTGCAGGACTGGCTGCTCTACCCGACGGATTACAACTGGCGCGTGCTTGCCTCGGAAGGCGGGCGACTACGTGCGGTCGCCGACATCGGCACGCACTGGATGGACCTGGTGCAGACGATCACAGGGCTGGAGATCGACGCCGTCTTTGCCGACCTGCGCACCGTCTTTCCGCGGCGGCAGCGACCGCAGGGCGAGGTCGAAACGTTCAGCGCCAAGACTGCGACCCATCGCGACACCGAAGAGATCGATATCGAGACGGAAGATATGGGCGCCGTGCTGCTGCGCTTCAAGAACCAGGCGCGCGGCGTGCTCTGGGTCTCGCAGTTGACCGCCGGGCGCAAAAACTGTCTGCGCTATGAGATCGCTGGCAAAGAGAGCGCCATTTGGTTCGACGGCGAGCGCCCCAACGAACTGTGGATCGGCCACCGCAACCAACCCAACGAGCACCTCTTCAAGGATGCCAGCCTGATGGCGCCGTTGGCGGCGCGCTACATCGACTATCCAGGCGGCCACAACGAAGGCTACCCGGATTCCTTCAAGATGTGCTTCCGCGCCTTCTATGACTACATCGCCGCCGGTGACTTCGACGCCACACCCTTCTTCCCCACTTTCGAGGAGGGGCACCGCGAGATTCTACTCTGCGAAGCCATCTTGCGCAGTCACGATGAGCAGCGCTGGGTGAAGGTGGAAGCATAAAACTCAGGTCAACCAAGCAGAGGAGCACCCTATGAAGCTAGGATTTGTCAGCGCCATCCTGCCCGATCTCTCCCTGGAAGAGGTCGTCGCCTTCGCTGCGGAGAGCGGCTACGGCTGCATCGAGGTGATGTGCTGGCCCAAAGGCAAGGCGGAACGGCGCTACGCAGGCGTGACGCACATCGACGTGACCACGCTCACGGCAGCGCGCGCCGCCGAGATCAACGATCTGTTTGCCAGGCATCAGCTCAGCATCAGCGGGTTGGGCTACTACCCCAACCCGCTGACGCCGGACGAAGCCGAAGCCAGAGTCTACGTCGAGCACATCAAGGCCGTGATCGTGGCGGCGCAACAGCTCGGCGTGTCGGTCGTCAACACTTTCATCGGTCGCGACTGGACCAGGTCGCTGGAAGAAAACTGGCCGCGCTTCCTGAGCACCTGGAAACCGCTGATTGCCTTTGCCGAGGATCACGGCGTCAAGATCGCCATTGAAAATTGCCCGATGCTCTTTACGCGCGATGAGTGGCCGGGCGGCAAGAACCTGGCGCGCTCCCCTGCCATCTGGCGGCGGATGTTCGAGGAGATTCCCAGCGCCAACTTTGGCCTCAACTACGATCCCTCGCACCTGATCTGGCAACAGATGGACTACCTGGCGCCGCTGATCGAGTTCAAGGACCGGCTCTTTCACATCCACGCCAAGGACGCCCGCCTCGATCGGCGCAAGCTCGACCAGGTCGGCGTGCTGGCTTTCCCCAATGAGTATCACACCCCCAAGCTGCCTGGCCTGGGCGACGTGGATTGGGGCAAGTTTTTCTCGCTGCTGACGGATGCAGGCTACCGTGGCGCGGTGGCGGTGGAGGTGGAAGACCGCGCCTACGAAGGCTCGCTCGAGCTGCGCAAAGCCTCGCTTGTGCAAAGCCTGGCCTACCTGCGGCAGTATCTCACTCTTGATTTGTAGGCAGGCGATCGGGCGTCACGAGTCACTCTTGCCTTGTGACTCGTGACGCCCCACGCCCCACCCCACAGGGCTTTAGAAACCCTCGTTTGCAAAGCAGCGTCACTTCTATGCTGTTGCTGGCAAGACCTGCTGCGCCCAGGCGGCGATGGCGTGCCAATCACGCCGGTCCTCATCTCTGGCTTTCATCATCTTGCAGATCATGCGGTCGAGAAAGGACATTTTGCTCATGTCCAGTTTACCGGCAAAGAACGCCTCGCTCTGCGGCTCCAGGATGGCGTGCACCGGCGCCACGTAGGCGGCGCGGGCGGCTTTGCTCGCTTCGCTTTCGTCCGTGTTGAGCATGTGGACGGTGAAGAAGGCGGTCGGCGCAGCGCGCAGGCGCGCCACATTGCGCTCAACAAAGTTTTTTGCCTGCGGCAGCCAGTTTCCCATTCGAATGGCGCTGCCGATCACAAAGGCATCGTAGCCGGTCACATCGGTCACTTCCTCGATGCGGCGCACATCCACACTTGCACCGTTGGCGCACAACGCCGCGCCGATTGCCTGCGCGACTTCGCCGGTCGATCCGCACTTGCTGGCATACGCCACCAACACCTTACGCATGTCTGTCTCCTTTCCACAACTCGTCTGGACATATTCGATGGTGGGCATTTGGCTGCCCCAAACCGTCACACCGCCGCACATCAACGTGCTGGCGGCCAGCACGCCGCCGGTGGCGATCAAGAGACGCCGCCGGCTGATGGTTGAATTTTGCATCGGCTTTCACTCCTTCTTTGTCCGGTCAACGGAGAGCAACACAATGCCCAGGCCGTGTAGATGGCGCACCAGTCCCACCAGGGCGGCCTGATCGGCGACCTCGCCGCTCAGGCGTGTCATCGGCTGTCCCTGCGCATCGCGCCCTGGCTCGATCTGGATGGGGCCAAACCAACTGGCGAAAGCGTCGTCGATGGCGCCCTCGATGCAAATTGTGTAATGGATGGCCTGATCAAGCTGTGACATGTGCGCGCTCCTCACGGTGTTCTGTGTCGATCTCAGTGTCGCACACGGCGGCGGCGCCGGGATCACATGAAGATGTAGGCGCGCCATGTAGTCGGTGGGAAAAGGTGAGGGACGCTGGGGAAGCTACTTCCGGTTGGGGACAATCATCGCAGTGTTTTACTCAGGGGATGTCACACCAGGGCGATGACCTCCGGCGAAAGTGGCTTCTTTCCCAACGTGAAGCAGACCCCGGCGCCGGGAGCGAGCAGCGAATCGATGAGGGCGCAGGGAAAACTACTTGATCCTGCGCCCCACGACCGTCTGCACCACCACTGACAGCACGATGATCAGCCCGTAGATCAGCTCCGTCCAGAAGCCAGACATGCCGATGGCGACAATGCCGGCGTTGATGGCGCCGATGATGAAGGAGGCGACGAAGGTGCCGTAGATCGTGCCGACGCCGCCAAAGACGGAGGTGCCGCCCAGGAAGACCGACGACAGCGTGTTGAGCAGGTAGCCTTCACCCAACGTGGGCCAGTAGTAGGTGACCTCCAGGCTGGCGGTGAGACCGGCAAAGGCGGCGCCAAAGCCAGCCAGGGCGAAGACCAGGGTCTTGGTGCGGTCAACATCGACGCCCATCAGCCGCGCACTGTCCGGGTTGTCGCCGGTGAGATAGACGTGCGCGCCGAAGCGGTGGCGGTTGAGCAGCACCCAACAGATGATGGCGAAGATCATCATCCACACCATTTGCATCGGGATGAAGCCAAAGAGCCGCCCGACAAAGACATCGTAGAACGCCGTGTCGCGCGTGGGCAGCAGGGATGTTCCGGTGCCGCCGGTCAACACCTTGACCATGCCGCGCCAGAAAAAGCTGGTGCCGATGGTCACCACCAACGAGGGCACGCCGACTTTGGTGATGATCACGCCGTTGATCGTACCCGCCGTCAATCCCATCAACAGCATCAGCGCCAGCGCGATCGCCAGGTTGCCGGTCGCCATCATCACTGTGGCAAAGACCCACATGCTGATGGTCATAATGGAGGGAAACGAGAGGTCGATCTCGCCAGTGATCACGACCAGCGTGAGCCACAGCGCCATGATGCCAAAGAAGGGCGTCGTCGACATGAACGCCTGGTAGATGTTGCCGCGGAAGAAGGTCTGCGGCGACCCGATGGCAAAGACGCCCCAGATGGCGATGGCGACGATCGTAATGCCGACCTGGAGGGCGTTGGTGCGCAGCCACATGACGACCGGCGACCGGCTGCTCTTTGTGGTGGAAGCAATGTTGCTGGCGCTCATGCCACACCTCCCTGCGCTGCGCCCAACTTGCCGGTGCGCGCCACGAGATAGAGGCGGTCGATCAACTCCTCGAGCGTGACGCTCGCCTTGAGAAACTCGCCAGCGATGCGCCCCCGATCGAGCACGACGATGCGATCGACGACCGGATAGACGTGAAAGATGTTGTGGTCGATGAAGATGCCCGCTTTGCCCGCCTTGGGAATGTTGGCGATAAAGTCGAGCACCTTGCGCGTCTCCGACAGTGACAGCGCCATTGTCGGCTCATCAAGGATGATCAACTCCGCCTCGAAATGCAGCGCGCGCGTGATGGCGATGCCCTGTCGCTCGCCGCCCGACATCGTGCGCACCGGCGTATCAGGATTGACCGCCTTCGAGGTGAAGCCCATGTGCTCTGTCATCATCTGCTGTGTGACGCTGCGCATCTTGCGCAGGTCGAGAAAGCCAAACCGATTCGCCAGTTCGCGCCCCATGAAGATGTTGCGCCAGACGCTCTGGTCATCCGCCAGCGCCTTCTCCTGATAGACCGTCTCGACGCCGAGTTGGCGCGCTTTGGGCACAGTCAGATGATCCACTTTCTTGCCGTGGAAGTAAATCTCGCCGCCGGGGTCGGGCTGATGATAGCCGGTGATGATCTTGATCAGGGTCGATTTGCCGGCGCCGTTGTCGCCGAGCAGACCGACGACCTCTCCAGGGTAGACCTCGAAATTGATGTTCTCGAGTGATTTGACTGTCCATTCGCTGAAAAATCTGGTGAAAACGTGAATTCATTGGTAAGCTCTGGGGATGAACACAGAGCTGACGATAACCACAGAACGGATTGACGATTTTCCGCTGCTGCTGGCAGTTATGCAGC
>Ga0272446_1007131_pt1 | contig 11282 bp, 9 predicted proteins | sample YNPCB0061_FD_194587 | JGI IMG/M metagenome (GOLD analysis project Ga0272446, IMG submission 194587) | Hot spring microbial mat communities from Yellowstone National Park, WY, United States - YNP-CB-006-1 | ecosystem: Environmental > Aquatic > Thermal springs > Hot (42-90C) > Sediment | place...
CGTGTTTCCGTTGGTGGCGTTCAGCGTGACCGAAACCGACTGGCTGCCCACTCGGAACTCGACGGTTTCCGTGTTGGTTCCCGACAGAGCCACAAAAGTGGTTGCGCCCGACAACCGGTACATGGACGTGTTGGTCAGAGTGCCAGCGCCGCTCACAATCGGATTGGTGCCGGTTTGAGAGGCCACGTTCAAGGTAAATGCCGTCGCGCCGGAAAACTGAAGCTTGCCCGTGGAGCCGTTCAGCGAGGCCGAAATGCCGTAGGAGGCCAGCGCGTTGTTGAACTGCGTCACCACGTCGTTGCCGCTGATGCCGTCGCTGTCGCCGGTGATGGTGACGGTGATGTCGGTGGCGGGCATCCCCTTCATGGCGATGCGGAAGGTAAAATCCTGCGAGGTCGAGCCGGACAGGAACGTGGTGCCGGTGGACAAGTCGTTGGAGACGCTCAATTCGGTGGCGCCGCCGGCCGCGATGCTGGTGCCGCTTAAGCCCAGCCCCACGGCGTCCACGCGGTTGGAGGAGCCGCTCAGATCGATCGACACTTTCGAGTTGGCCTGCGTGTCGCCGCCGCCGCCGACATACACCGAGATGTTGGTGTTGTAACGGCCGCCGTAGGAGCCAACGCCCAAGCCGACGTTTTCGGCCTGGCGGTTGATTTCCGTCAGCAGCGCCTGATACTCGTTGTTCAGCGTGGTCCGGTTGCCGCTGAAGGTCGCCGAGGCCGACTGGGTGGCCAGCGTCTTCAGCCGGTCCAGCATCTTAGAGATGTTGTTCAGACCGCCGTCGATGATTTGCAGCGTGCTGATGCCGTCATTGGCGTTCCGGATGCCCTGTTGCAGTTCGGCCACGTCGCTGCGGAACTTGTTGGCGACTGCGAGTCCCGCCGCGTCGTCACCTGAGGAGTTAATTCGATAGCCGGAGGTCAACCGCTGAATGGTCCGGCTTTGAAATTCGTTGTTTACGCGCAGGTTTTCCTGGGCGATCAACGAATTGACGTTTGTCACAATGGACATGGACATAGAAGGTTCATCCTCTCTTTGATGGTTTCCCGGCTTCCTGCCGGGGAGCGGCCCTGCGCCGCTCACCTTCCGTATCGGACCGCCGCCGGCCTGAATGAGGGAATTTCACCTTAGACGCAAGGCTCCGGCGAGTTTCGCTAGCGATTCCAGGCTTGCCGGACCCGCCGCCGCGCGGTTCTGATCTCGCGTCAGGCGGACCTCGCTGCGCACCACCGGCACCTCGCGGGGCGCGAGGATTCCCAGCGTGACCCGTGTCGGGGTGATCTCGGTGATCTGAATCTCGATTTCTTCGCCGATGCGGATGGACTCCCCCGCACGCCGCCTTACGAGCAACATCCTGGCGCCTCCCCGGCCCGTGCGCCGCCTTCAAACGGCAGGGGCGTCCGATGCGAATAGCTAATCTGGGGCGCCACCGCCTGCACCGCTAGCCGGGTAGTGAGATTAATCACCACCGGGCCCAGCAGATTGGCCGTCACGCCGCTTTCCTCAATCGTCAAAATCGCCAGGCAAGCCGCATTCTCTCCGATGCGGATCTCCTCGTTCGGGCGGAAGCCGGCCAGTTCGCGGTCGGCTTCGGTGATCTCCAGCCGGTAGTTGCGGTCGATGGCGAACACCGGCAGCGTCACAAAGCACAGCTCCGGAGTGGAGAGGCTTTGCAGGAAGACCAATGGGCGCTGCTCGGGCTGCTCGATGGCCAAAAACTCCCGTTCGCCTTCAAAACCCGGCAGGCCCGCCGGAAAGCGCAGGATGGCCGATTCTTCGTATTCGGTCTCTCCAAAGTAACGCGTCACGCACCGCGCCATGCTTTTCTCTTATCGGCGTTTAGGGCCGGCCGCCACATATGCCTTTGGGGGGAGTGAGTTCAACCGCGGTTGTATCATGAAGTTGTCTGGCATGACGGAAGCCTCGCCGGCGATACGCCTCCTCAACCTGCGCAAGCTTTATGGCGGCAAGGCCGCAGTGGACGGCTTGACGCTGGAGGTCCCGCGGGGTTCGTTTTTCGGTTTTCTGGGCCCCAACGGCGCCGGAAAGACCACCACCATCCGGATGTTGATGGGGCTGGCTCAACCCACCTCCGGGGAGATCGAAATCCTTGGCTTGCGCATGCCGGATCAGGAAATCGAGATCAAGCGCCGCATCGGCCTGGTGCCGGACGAATCGCTGCTGTTTGACCACCTCACGGGGCCGGAGTTTTTGGAATTTGTGGGCCGCATGTACGGTTTGGAGCGTCCGGTGGCGGCCGAGCGAGCGCGGGAACTGGTTTCCCTGTTCGAATTGGACGGCGCCCGCAAGAAGTTGATCGCCGAGTTCTCCAAGGGCATGCGCAAGCGCCTGGCCATGGCGGCCTCGCTCATTCACGGTCCCGAGCTGTTCCTGATGGACGAGCCGTTTGAAGGGGTGGACGCCGTGGGCGCGCGTTTCATGAAGGATCTGCTGCTCGATTTGGCGCGCCGGGGCGCCACCATTTTTCTGACCTCGCACGTGCTGGAAGTGGTGGAGCGGCTTTGCGACCGGGTGGCCATTATTCACGAAGGGCGGCTCGTAGTGGAAGGCTCGATGGACGAGTTGCGCCGCGGTTCTGAGAGCCTGGAGGACATCTTCGTGCGCGTGGTGGGGGCAGAGCGGCCTGCCGAGAGCCTGGACTGGCTGTGAACTTGACGCCACACTTCGTGCGGGCCATTTTCTGGGCCCAACTGCGCACGCTGGTGAACTTCTATCCGCGGAACCGCGGGGGGACGGTGTTGGCCTCGGTCGTGTCGGCCCTGTGGTACGGCGCCTGGATTCTGGTGTCCATCGCGATTGCCGCTCTGGTGGGGGAAATGCGCGATACGGGGCGCATGACGCGCATTCTTTCCGGCGGCTTGCTGGTGGTCTTCCTGTATTGGCAGACTGTTCCGCTAGCTCTGGCGGCGACCGGAGCGGCGCTCGATTTGAAGCGGCTGCTGGTGTACCCGGTTCCGCGCGGTCAACTGTTTGCGGTGGAAGTTTTGTTGCGAGTCAGCATCAGTCTGGAAATGCTGCTCGCCCTGGCGGGCGCCGCGGTGGGACTGTGGCGCAATCCGATGATCCCCTGGTGGGCTCCTGTGGCCCTGGCGCCGTTCACCCTGTTCAATTTATTTCTCTCCGTGGGGCTGCGGGAGCTAATTTCGCGCCTGATGGCGCGGCGGCGCATCCGGGAGGTGGTGGTTTTCCTGCTCGTGATGCTAGCGGCGATGCCGCAATACATCGCCTCTCTGAGCGACCCGGACGACGTGCGGCGAGCGGCTTCCATGAAACAATCCATCCTGCTGCCGTGGTCGGCTGCCGGCGAGTGGGCGGCTGGGGAGCCGTCGTGGGCGGCGGCGCTGGTGCTTGCCGGCTGGACTGCGGCGGCGTACTGGTTTGGCCGCCGCCAGTTTGAAAAAGGCTTGCGATTTGACGCCGCGGCGGCTCGCTCGAACGACCGCGCCGCGCTCGAGTCCGGACCGCTGAGCGCGGCGCTGTTTCGCCTGCCCTCGCGGCTGTTGCCGGACCCGCTTGGCGCCATGGTCGAAAAAGAGATCCGCTTTCTGTCGCGGGCGCCGCGCTTTCGACTGGTGTTTCTGATGGGGTTCACCTTCGGTGTGGTCATCTGGCTGCCTCTGATCATAGGGCGACACCGCACGCCCGGTTTCTTCAGTGAGAATCTGCTTACCTGGGTCAGCGTGTACGCCTTGCTTCTGTTGGGCGAGGTGCTGATCTGGAATGTCTTCGGCTATGACCGCTCGGCGGCCCAGCTCTATCACTTGGCGCCGGTTCCCTTTTGGCAGGTTCTGGCCGCGAAGAACATCACGGCGGCGTTTTTCGTGCTCCTGGAACTGTCTCTCGTGGCGATGGTTTGCTTGCTGTTGCGGCTGCCAGTGACCGGCGCCAAGGTGGCCGAAGCCTTTCTCATCACGCTGCTATTGCTGCTGTATCTGATCTCATTTGGAAATCTCAGTTCTATTTACCATCCCAAGAGTCTGGATCCGTCGCAATCCTGGCGGAGTTCGGCGCGTGGTTTCCAGATTCTGCTCATTCTGATCTATCCGCTGGCCGCCGCGCCGCTGGCGCTGCCATTTTTGGCCCGGTACGCTTTTCAGAGCGAGACGGCTTTCTATGCGGTGCTACCTCTGAACTTGGCTCTTGGAGTAGCGCTGTACCGGTTTGGCATGGAGTCCGCGCTTGAAGCCGCTCAGAGGCGGAAGGAACGGCTGCTGGCGGCTCTGAGCGAGACCGGAGGTCCCATCTCCCTGAACATGTGAGCCTCCGGGCCGGTACAATGGAGGCTACCCCCGAAGGGAGACCAGGCATGCGGCTCGGTTGCGTTACCTATAACGTCCTTAAGGACATGACCGTCGAGGAAATCATTAAGATTCTGGAAACCACCGGTTTTGAAGCCGTCGAGCTTCGCACGGAGCACAAGCACGGGGTGGAGCCGGGCATTACCAAAGAAGAACGGGAGAAAGTGCGCCGCCGTTTCGAGCAGAGCAAAGTGCGGCTGCTAAGCTACGGCACGACTTGCGAATTTCACTCCCCGGATGCCGCCGTGCGGCGGAAACACATCGAAACCGCCAAGCGGTTTGTGGACCTGGCGCACGACACCGGCGCCTGGGGCGTCAAGGTGCGTCCCAATGCGTTACCCAAGGACACGCCGCGGGAAACCACCATTGCGCATATCGGCGCCGCGCTGCGCGAACTGGGCGAATACGCCGCGCGGTTCGGCATCGAAATCTGGATGGAGGTGCACGGGCGCGAGACCAGCGATCCGCCGGTGGCTGCGGCGATTCTCAAAGCGGCGAACCATCCGGCGGTGGGCGCCTGCTGGAACTCGAACGCCGCCGACGTGGTCAACGGTTCGGTGAAACCCAGTTTTGAATTGTTGAAGCGTTACATCAAGAACGTTCACATCAACGAGCTGCCCAACGAAAAATATCCCTATCGCGAATTGTTCGCCCTGCTCAAGCAGTCCGGATACGACCGCTACACGCTGTGCGAATGTCAGGAGAGCAAGGAACCGGAACGATTTCTGCGCTACTACCGAGCGCTATGGAAGGAGATGTGCCGATGATCCAGCGCCGGCGCTTGCTTACCTTTTGGGCGGTTGCCCCGCTTGCGTTCGCCGCCGCCGTACCCAGCCCGCAGAGCCACTTCGGGCATCCCATCGGCGAGGACCGGACCTCGCTGGTTTGGAATGACGTGGTGGCCTATTTTCGCAAACTGGCCGCCGCCAGCGACCGCGTGCGCATGGAGGAATTGGGCAAGACCACCGAAGGGCGCCCTTTCATAGCCGTCTGGATCTCCTCGCCCGCCAACCTGCGCAATTTGGAACGCTACCGTCAGATCCAGAAGCGGCTGGCTGATCCCCGCAAGACACCGGAGGCGGAAGCCGCCAAGCTCATCGCCGAAGGCAAGACGGTGGTGATGATCACCTGTTCCATTCATTCCACCGAGGTCGCCTCGACGCACACTGCCGCCGAGTACGCCTACCGGCTGATCACCGAGGACACGCCGAAGCACCGCGCCATTCTCGACAATGTGATTTTCATCCTGGTTCCGTCGCTGAATCCGGACGGCATCGATCTGGTGACGGACTGGTACCGCAAGACGCTCAACACGCCGCTCGAAGGCACGGCCCCGCCGCGCCTGTATCACAAGTACCTGGGGCACGACAACAACCGCGACTGGTACATTTTCTCTCAGGTGGAAACCCGCCTGACGATTTCCAAACTCCACAACATGTGGCATCCGCAAATCGTCTATGACGTTCACCAGCAGGGTCCGTACGCTTCGCGCATGTTCGTGCCGCCGTGGATGGATCCTATCGAACCGAACATCGACCCGATCATCGCCCAGCAGTGCAACATGATCGGCACGGGCATCGCTGCGGATCTCACCGCCGCCGGTAAGACCGGAGTGGTGATTAACGCCATTTACGATTTCTGGACGCCGGCGCGCCACTATCAGGCCTACCATGGCGGATTGCGGATCTTGACCGAAACGGCGAGCGCCCGGCTGTCCAGCCCGATCACGGTTCCCCGGGAAAAAATCGGCGAGACTGCCCACGGCTACAACCCCAAGGAGCGGAGCTGGAATTACTTAGAGCCGTGGCTGGGAGGCGAATGGCGGCTCAAAGATATCATCGACTACCAGTTGATCTCCTTCGAATCGGTTCTTTACCAGGCAGCGGCGCGGCGCGAGGACATGTTGCGCGCCTTTTACCGCATTGGCCAGCGGGCTGTTGCGCGGACCTCTCCGTGGGGCTTCCTGATTCCCGCCCGCCAGCGGGACCCGGGAGCGGCCAGACGCCTGCTTGAGACACTGGCTTTCGGGCTGGTGGAAATCGAAACGGCGCCTTCGGGCGACTACGTGATCCGCATGCAACAACCGTACAGCTCTTTCGCCAAGACCCTATTGGAGCGCCAGCAGTATCCCGACTTGCGCCAGTATCCGGGCGGTCCTCCGAAACGACCCTATGACGTCACGGCGCATACTCTGCCGCTGCTGTTCGGGGTGGAAGTGCAGACGCTGGACGGCCCGCTCTCAGGTCCCCTCCAGCCTGCCAAACAAATCCGGTTCTCGGGTCCGCGGCTGGCGGCCTCAGACACCGACACCTGGGTGGAAATCAACCGCCTTTGGAAGAAAGGCGGGCCGGTCTGGCGGAGCATGCAGACGGGCGATTTTTCAAGCGACCGCCGCCAGGGCTGGCGGGAAATCCCGCGCCCGCGCTTTGGCATTTACAAGAGTTATGTGCCCAGCATGGACGAGGGCTGGACGCGCTGGATGGTAGAGCAGTTCGGGTTCGAATACGCCAGCGTAGAGAATCCGCGGGTGAATGCCGGCCATCTGAACCGGGATTTTGATGTCATCGTCTTCCCGGACCAGAGCGCCTCGGTGATCGCCAACGGTTACGCCAAAGGCGCCATGCCGGAGGAATTGACCGGCGGCATAGGCGAAAAAGGCGCCGCCGCGCTGCGGGAGTTTATGGAGCAAGGGGGGAAGTTGATCTTCTTGAATCACTCTTGCGAATTTGCCTCGGACAACCTTGGGCTGAAAGTGCAGAATGTGTTGCGAGGCGTCTCCAGCCGGGATTTCTACTCGCCTGGGTCGCTGCTCAACGTAAGCCTGGACAACACCCATCCCCTGGCGCTCGGGCTTCCCAAGGAGATCACGATTTGGAGCGAAGGCAGCCCGGCATGGAAAGGCGACAAGGGCCAGGTGGTGGCGCGGTATCCCGACAAAGGGATTCTGGCATCGGGCTGGTTGTTAGGCGAAAATCACCTGGCCGGGCGGGCGGCGCTGCTGGATGTGCCCTTCGGCAAGGGCCGCGCCATCCTATTCGGCATGCGCCCGCAGTACCGCGCCCAGAGCTATCTGACCCTCAAGATGCTGTTCAATGCGTTGATTTATTGAAGCGGGCCCATTAAGCCGGCCGCAAGACGGTGCACACGGAGGCGCACAGCGGACCTCCGATGTTGAATGTGGCTGCCGCGCGCGGCGAGCGGACTTGGAGTTGGGCGGGCGCCCGGCCCCACAGTTGTAGCGCACACCAGCCGATCATGGCGACGCCGGTGGCGCCGATGGGGTGGCCTTTGGCGATCAGCCCGCCGGAGGTGTTCAGCCCCGGAGCGCCGTCCGCCCAGAATCGTGCTCCGCCGCCCGGTTTCGCCTTGCCAATCACTTCCGCGCCGATGGCGCCCATCACCGTAAAGCAATCGTGGACCTCGGCGACATCCACCTCCGAGGGTTTCACGGCCGCCATACGATAGGCTTCGCCCATAGCGCGGTAGGCGCCCGCGGGGCGCAACAGGTCGCGCCCAGCGCGGCTCAACGGGTCGGTCGCCTGCGCCCAGCCGGCTATTTCCACGCATTCGCTCACCGGGCGGCCCAGTTTCCTCAGACCGTCATCGGTGGCGAGGATGAGCGCCGCATAGCCGTCGCTGATTTGGGAGCAATCGTACGTCTTGAGCGGCAGTCCGTCCACCACGTAGCGGTTGGGCCCCTCGATGGCCAGCGCCTGCTCCAAAGTGATCTGGACATGATTCATCTGAGCCCAGGGATTATGCCGGGCGCAGGCGTACTCCTGCACCGCTATGCGCGCCAGATCCGCCTCGCTCACTCCCCACGCCTGCATGTAGGCCAGCATGATTTCGGCGAAAATGTGCGGGAAGACGAAGACCTTCCCCTGCCTTTCGTCCGGGTGGGAATAATAGCCCAGCACCTTGCCGATGAGTTTACCGTCGGCTTTGCCGGCGTCGTCGCGCATCTTTTCGAAGCCCACCGCCACCCCGGTTTCCCCAAGGCCGAGTTGCAACTTAGCGATGACGGAGAGCACGGCTTGGCCGCCGGAAGCGCAGGCGTTTTCCACCGCTTCGATGGGCTTGCTCTCCAGCCCTGGCACGCCCGCCATCAAGCCCGCGAGCAAACCTTGCTCGTTCAAGGCGAAGTTGCAGGCGGCGCCGACAGATCCCGTATCCAGCGCTGCCGGCTCGACGCCAATTTCGCCGCAAACGCCGTAGACGGCGCGGCGAATGATCTCCGGAACGCTCATGGCCCCGAGCTTTCCGAACTTGGATTGATGGTAGGCCGCGATGTAGACACGCTTCATACTCGTGTGCTCCCGTTATGTCCCGGTCACCAAGCCGCCGTCCACACTCAGCACCGCGCCGTGCACGAAGGAAGCCGCTTCGGAGGCCAGCCACAGGTAGGCGTTGGCCACTTCTTCCGGGCGTCCCAGCCGTCCCAGCGGAGTGTGGTCTTTCATTCCCTGGAGGATCTTCTCCGGCATTCCCTGAATCATAGCCGTGTCGATGATGCCCGGCGCCACGGCATTCACGCGGATGCCATAGCGGCCGAGTTCCCGCGCCCATACCTTGGTCATGCCGATGACGCCCGCCTTGGCCGCGATATAGCTGGTTTGGCCGAAGTTTCCGTACAGCGCCACCACGGATGAGGCGTTCAGGATGACGCCGCCGCCGCGCCGTATCATATGCGGCGCCACAGCGCGGGTGCAATGGAATACGCCCTTGAGGTTCACCGCGATCACCGAGTCGAAGACTTCGTCGGCGATAGTACTCACCACTGCCCCATCTTTGTACTTGACCAGGATGGCGTCTCGCAGGATGCCGGCATTGTTCACCAGCACGTCGATGGCGCCCCACTGGGCCAGCGTCTTGGCGACGGCTTGGTCGACGTTTGCGGCGTCGGTGACGTCCGTGCTGCAAAACAAGAATTCAGAGGTGTCCGGCTCGGCCACATCCCAAACCGCGACGCGGGAGCCTTCGGCGGCGAAGCGTGCGGCGGTTGCGCGCCCAATGCCATTGGCGCCGCCGGTGACCACCACCACTTTCCCTTGCAATCCGGTCTCGATCATGCAAGTCACTATACGATTTTCCGGCTCCGGTGTCCACGCCGTCCGCTACGCGTGGTAAAGTTTTCAGGGGGATGAAAGGAGGTTGACAGGATGATTGGTCCGTTACCCCGGCGCTGGTTTGTGGGGCTGAGCTCGGCTTTGGCTTTGCGCGGCGCGCAGGCCGAGCGCACCCGCGGGCGCCCGGCTATCCTGGGCGGCGCGCCGGTGCGCACCCGAAAATTCCCGTCCTGGCCGCAGGCGGAAGCCTCCGATGAGGCGACTTTACTCGAGGCCTTGCGCGCCTGCAAATGGTGGCGCAAGGAAGGTCATTTTGTCCGCGACTTTGAAAAAGCGTGGGCAGCCAAGATGGGTGCGCGGTATGCCATAGCGACAGCCAACGGCACCAGCGCTTTGATGGCATCCTTGCACGCCGTGGAGGTGGGTCCCAAAGACGAGGTTCTGGTAGGTCCGTACACTTTCATCGCCACTGTGAACGCGATTTTGGCCCTGTACGCGCTGCCGGTGTTCGTGGACACGGATCCCGAAACGTTGATGATGGATGCCGGCAAGGTGGAGGCGGCTATTACGCCGCGTACCCGCTGTATCATGCCCGTCCACCTCGGCGGCAACGTGGTGGATATGGACCGCCTGCTTGAGGTCGCCAAACGCCGCAACATTCCGGTGGTGGAAGATGCCTGCCAGGCGCATCTGTCGGAATGGCGCGGGAAAAAGGTTTCCACATTAGGCCAGCTCGGCTGTTTTAGTTTTCAGAAATTCAAGAATCTGGCGGGAGGCGAAGCCGGCGCGGTGGTGACCAACGACGAGAAGCTCTACCGGCGGGCTTACGGCTATCACTCGCATTACCGCACGCCCGACGAGGGTCCCGCCGATCCGGAGCTGTCGGAGAACGGCATCAATCTGCGGATGTCGGAGTTTCCCGCGGCTTTGCTGATGTCGCAGCTCACACGACTGGATCAGCAGGCTCGCACCCGCGAGCAGAACGCGGCTTACTTGTCTCAGTTGCTTGGCGATGTGCCGGGCGTCAAGCCGGTCAAGATGTATGCCGGCTGCACACGCAACGGCTATCACTTGTACATGATGCGGTACAACGCAGAAGCCACCGGACTCTCGCGGGCCAAGTTCGTACAGGCGATGCGGGCCGAAGGCATCCCCATTTCCACCGGCTACGGTCCGTTGAATAAAGAACGGTTTCTCGAAAACACCCTAAACTCTCGCCCGTACCGGGCTATCTACACGCAGCAAGAGATCGCCCGGTGGCGGGAACGCAACCACTGTCCGGGCAATGACCGGGCCTGCCAGGAGGCCATGTGGCTGGGCCAGTCCGTCCTGCTCGGCAGCCGGGCTGATATGGAAGAGATTGCGGAAGCCATGCGCAAAGTTCAGCGCCACGCGAGCGACATTCGCAAGGCCTGACCGTCAGAATCCGTCCCAGACATATGCGGCGAAACGCCGCAGCGTGCGGAAGCCGATGCGCTCATACAAGCGCACGGCCTTTTGGTTGGCTGCGGTCACAGTGAGGCTGGCCCGGAGGCATCCGCAGGCTGCCAGCGAGGCGAGCGCCCGGCGCATCAGTTCGTAGCCGGCTCCGCGCCCCTTCCAGTCCGGAGCAACGCAGACTTGGGTGATGTGCCCTGCGTCGGCGGCTACACGGCTGCTCAGACAAACTCCGATGAGGCGCCCCGCGCCGCGCTCGAAAGCCAGAAACGAGGCTTCGGGCAAGAAACTGCCGCAGCCCGGATATTGAATGATGTTGCTGAGAAACCGCCGGGCACCGGCCGCAGAACGGTACTGATCGTTGACCTGGGCGTCGATGTGGTCCTGATACGCCGTGGCGATCAACCGGGCGGTCTCCTCTTCGACGCCCTCGCTCCAGTTGAGGATTTCCAGCCGCCCG
>Ga0272446_1007132_pt1 | contig 11281 bp, 7 predicted proteins | sample YNPCB0061_FD_194587 | JGI IMG/M metagenome (GOLD analysis project Ga0272446, IMG submission 194587) | Hot spring microbial mat communities from Yellowstone National Park, WY, United States - YNP-CB-006-1 | ecosystem: Environmental > Aquatic > Thermal springs > Hot (42-90C) > Sediment | place...
CAACCAGCGCCGCGAGCGCGCCAGACTCAAGCGGGAACGGGCACTTGGCCATGGTTCCTAAACCGATCGCGCATGGTCCGCCGCCCAACCGCCGGGGCCTGTTGCGAGTCGACCAACCCCGCCGATCAGAACCAGAGCCACAACCAGCGCAACGCCCAGTTGGTACGCGCGCTCCCATCTGTTTGAGTTCTCTTCGGAACCGGCCCCCATGTGCGCACGCTCCCTGCGCAAGCTTCACCCACAGCTCCTCGAGCATCAACGATGCAGCATGGCTCGGCTTCGGCGGTCGCTTCCGCGCGCTCCTCCGCCTTGCCTTCACGACGCACCATGGGCCCAGCGTAGTCGCCTGCGACCCGCCGGGCGATTTGCCGCCGCCGTGCGCCGCGAGCCTCCTAGACTGCGGGGGCCTGATGACGTCTCTCGGCCTCAAGCCCTCCGTCGAGCTGCGCGGGGAAGGAGAACGCGCGGAGCTGTTCGACGCGGCCACCAAGCGTACGCTGGCGCTCTCGGCGCTCGAGGCCAAGCTGCTCGCGCTGTGGGACGGGCTGGCCTCGGCGATGCACCTCACCGACCTCGCGCGCGCGCAGGGCGTCGTCATCGAGCCGCGGCAGGCGAGCATCTTCTTCGAGCGCCTCGAGCGCGCGGGCTTCCTCGCCGCCGCGCCGGCGAGCGACTCGGGCCTGGTGCCGGACGCGCCGGGCCTCGAGCACCTCGACGACCGCGTGCCGAAGCTGCGCGGAGACCTCCTCATCGGGCGGGCGCCGGGCGCGAAGGGCGTGCTGCAGGTGACCGACCCGCTGAAGTCGCGCAGCTTCACGCTGTACGACTTCGAGGTGTCCATCGCGCGGTTGCTCGACGGGCGCCGCACGGCGGGGCAGCTGCTGGAGGCGGCCGGGCGCCTGGGCATTCCCGTCAACCTGGAGAGCCTGCGGAAGTTCATCCGCCAGCTGCGCGGCTACCACTTCATCGACGAGGCGGCCGTCGCGCCGGCCTCGCCGCCGCCCGTCCGGGTGACGCCGGAGACGTGGACGCCGCAGCTGCGCGAGCTCTACGACTCGGCGGTGCGCTTCGCGCGGCTCGGCAAGCTGGACCGCGCGCTCGAGTACCTGGAAGCGCTGCTGGAAATCAACGCCGCGCTCGAGGAGCCGCGGGAGCTGAAGGCGCGGCTCGAGGCCCAGCGCGCGGGAGAGGTCGAGGTCGACGTCAACTTCGACAGCCTGCACGGCGTGCCCAACCCGCTGGCCGCGCCGCCGCCGCTGCCGGCGATGGACTTCATGACGCTGCACGCCTCGCCGCCGACAACCAGCGCGGCGCCGCCGGCGTTGCCGACGGGTGGTGCTCCTGCGGACTCGCCCTCCAGTCCTCTGTCGGCAGCCTCTCCGCCTCGGCCCGCACCCGCGGCGCCGCCTTCGCGCCCCGCGCCGCTGCCGTCCGCGTCGCCGCCCCGCCCCGCGTCCGCGCCTGCGTCGCCGCCGCGGCCCGAAGCGCCCTCCGTCGCGGTGAACTTCAGCACGCCGTCCGCGCTGCTGCGGCACGACGAGGACCCCTTCCAGCTCTACGCACCGGGCGTCGTCATCGCGCCGAAGCCGGCCGCGCCCCCTGCCTCGACGCCGTCCATCATCATCGAGGAGGACCCGGGGCCGGCGGGCCGCGTCGGCCTCGACCCCGGCTCGAGCTCGTCCGTCATCGCCGCCTTCACGGCGATGGGCGCGGCAGGCGCGGCCGCTCAAGCCGCCCACGCTCCGCCCGCGCCCCCGTCTCCGGCCGCCAAGCCCGAGGCCCCGCGCGCCTCCGTGGAGGGTGGAGCCGGTGCGCCCTTCGGCGCGGTGACGCCCGACGCCCCGCGCGGCTCGACGCCCGAGGCGGTCGCGCCCCACGCCGACAAGGCAAGCGAGGCGCCCGCTGAACCCGGGCCCGACGCGCCCGTGCGCCCCGTCTCCTCGGGGGACCGGCGGCGTTGGCTGGCGCGAGGGCTGTTGGCCGTTGGCGGCGTCCTGGTGCTCGCCCTCGTCGCCGGCGCCGCCTGGTTGCTGCGCTCGGTGCCGCGCCACGAGTCCCTCGCCTGCACCCTCGAGCCCCTCGACGCCGTGACGGTGACCGCGCCGTGGGCCGGCGCGCTCGCCCCGCCGGCCGTCGAGTCCGGTGCCAGGGCGACCGCGGGACAGACCTTCGGGGGAATGGACGTCACCGCCGCGAAGGCCCGCCTGTCGGCCATCGCGGCGCAGCGCGCCGAGCTCGAGCGCCGTCGGGCCACCCTCAAGCGCGGGCGGGACAAGGCCATCAAGGCCGCCGCAAAGAAGCGCGACGCCGCGCGGAAGGCCCGCGCCGACATCGACACCAAGCTCGAGCGCGCGAAGGCGCTGCCGCCGGCGCAGCAGAAGTCGAAGGTGCCGCTCCTCCAGAAGTTCGTGGTGCTGACCCAGAAGCGCCTCGACGCCGCCGAGGCCGCGCTCGAGAAGCTGACGCACGAGCAGCAGCTCGCCCAGCTCGCCGCGGAGGAGACGGCGCTCGAGGCCGAGCGCGCGAGCCTCGACGGCCAGCTGGCCAGCGCCGCCCTCGTCGCCCCCGTCGCGGGACGCGTGACGTGGCTGGTGAAGCCCGGCGAGGCCGTGGAGGCCGGCGCGCCGGTGGCGAAGGTGGACGCCGGGCGGTGGCGCGTGCGCGCCGAGGCCACCGTGAAGCTGCCCGCGGGTGTGCCCGTGGAGGCCACCGTGGTGACGGGCGGCCGGACGCTGGAGGTACGGCGCCTCGACGTGCAGCCGGCAGCGGTGCTGGGCGTGGTGGACTCGGCGACGCCGCTCTCGCCCACCGGCACCCTCGAGCTCGCGGCCGGCGAGCGCCACGCGTACGAGCTCCTCTTCGGCGACGAGTGAGTCGTCAGGCGCGCCCCGGCCCGCCCGTCGGGCGCCGCAGAAAGGAGCCGGTGCCGTCATGAGCTGGAAGAAGACCCTCGTCGCGGCCGGCCCCGGCCACTGGGTGCTGCCGCGCGTGAAGACGATGCGCTGCGACGCGCACCTCTTCCTGTCCGGCGAGCTGTTGTGGGGCGCCGACGGCGGCGGAGGCGTCGAAGAAGACGTCTTCGCGCAGGTGGTGAACGCCTGCAGCTTCCCGGGCGCGACGCGCGTGGTGCTGACGCCCGACTGCCACGTCGGCTACGGCGTGCCCATCGGCACCGCCATCGAGACCGAAGGCACCCTGCTGCCCACCGCCGCGGGCTACGACATCGGCTGCGGCATGGTGCAGCTGTCCACCTCCCTCACCTGGGCCGACGTCGCCGACAAGGACAAGCGCCGCCGCTGGATTGACGAGGTGGTGCGCCGCATCGGCGTGGGCGTGGGCCAGCCGGGCGCGGGGCGCGGCGTGCTGAAGCACGTGCCCGAAGTGATTCGCCACGGCGCGAAGGCGCTGGGGCGCTCGAGCGACGTGGCCGAGCGCGCGTACGTGCCGGTGGAGGACGACACCGTCGACGTGCCCGCGCGCGCCTGGGAGAAGCGGGGGCAGCTGGGCAGCCTGGGCGGCGGCAACCACTTCTGCGAGATGCAGGTGGACGAAGGCGAGCGCGTCTGGGTGATGCTGCACACGGGCAGCCGCGGCTTCGGGTGGAACATCGCGAAGCAGTTCTTCGTCGACGGCGCCGAGGCGCTGGGCCTGTCGCGCCGCAGTGAGGACCACGTGTGGTTCGACGCCGACTCGGCGCTGGGCCGCGCGTACTGGAACCTGCACAACATGGCCGCCAACTTCGCCATCGCCAACCGGCTGCTCATCGGCGAGGCGGTGTGCGAGGCGCTCGAGGCCGTCTTCGGCGGCGAGGCGCGCGTGTACTATGAGATTTCGCACAACCTCATCCAACGCGAGAACGGCCGCTTCGTGGCGCGCAAGGGCGCGACGCGCGCGTTCCCGGCGAAGCACCCCGCGCTGGCGGGCACGCCGTGGGCCGCGACGGGGCACCCCATCCTCATCCCGGGCTCGATGGAGACGGGCTCGGCGATTCTCTTCGCGCGCGAAGGCGCCCGCGAGTCGCTGTACTCCGTCAACCACGGGGCCGGTCGCCGCCTGTCGCGCGGGGCCGCGCGCCGCGAGCTCTCGCAGAAGGCCACGGACCTGCGCATGGCGAAGCTGGGCGTGTTGCTCAACACCCGCACCACGCCGCTGGACGAGTCAGGCCCCTGCTACAAGGACCTGGGCCAGGTGCTGGACGCGGTGGAGCTGGCCGGCCTCGCGCACGTCGAGCGGCGGCTCAAGCCCGTGGCCTGCATCAAGGGCAATGATTGATCCGTAGTCCGGTGGGCGCGCGGCACCCACACGCCCAGCGCCGGGAAAGTTCGGTGCGGCGCCGAGGTGTGCTGAAATTGCACCTCGGTGTCCGCCTCGGTCCGCCTCGCCCTGCTCGCCGCGCTGGTCGCCGCGCCGGCAGGGGCCACGTCGCTGCTCATGGTGCCTCGCACCGAGGCGTCGCGCCCCGTCTGCGAGAACCTGGTCGAGGTGTTCGCCGCGCAGAAGCTGACGGTGAAGATGGCGGGCCCGAAGTCCACCGCGGTGGCGTGCCTGGCGAAGCCGCAGGCGGAGCTGGGCCCGTGCTTCCTCGAGGCCGCGAAGAAGTCGCGCGTCGACGGCATCGTGCTCATCAACGCCACGAAGAAGGGCGCCGACGTCGCGCTGACGATGGTGCTGCTGTCGAAGCAGACGGGGGCGCCGCGCGCGACGCAGAAGCTCCGCGCGCCGGCGAAGACGCTGAAGGCGAAGGCGACCGTCCCGGTGCAGCGGCTGGTGGTGGAGATGTTGATGGAGGACGACCCGCGGCGGACGGGCGGCGGCGCCGTCGCCGCGCTGGACGACGAGCCGACGGACGAGGACGAGCTCGCCCCGCTCCCGGACCTCGGCGCCACGAAGCCCGCGCCCGAGAAGGCGGCCGAGCCGGTGGCGCCTCCACAGCCGGAACGCCCGGTGGTGGTCGCGGTGGCGCCGCCGGCGGACGCGCCGACGCGCGTGGAGTTGACGCCCCCCGCGCTGGAGGTGCCGGTGGTGGTGGCGCCGGGGCCGTCGAAGGGCCCAAACGTCCCGGCCATCGCCGTCACGGGCGTGGCGGTGGCCGCGGCGGCGGCGGCGGGCATCTTCGCGGGGCTGGCGATGAGCTCGAAGGGCCAGCTGGAGAATGCGCCCGGCGGCCTCTCGCCGCTCAGCTACAGCGAGGCGCAGGCGCTGCAGTCGAGCGCCAACACGCAATTCACCATCGCGCTGGGCGCCGGCATCGGCGCGGGCGTCGCCGCCGGCGTCGCGGGGTACCTGTGGGCCAGGTGAGACTGACGGCGCTGGCGCTGGGGTTGGCGATGCTGGCCGGCTGCCAGTGCGCGCAGCTGCCCGACGCGCTGTTCGCCTGCGAGCCCGACGGCACCTGCGCGCAGGCGGGCTACGTATGCGGGGCGGACAACGTCTGTCGTCCTTCGTCGGACGCGGGGACCGGCGACGCGGGGCACGACGCCGGCGTCGATGCGGGCGTGGACGCGGGCCTCGACGACGCGGGCGTGGACGCGGGCCTCGACGACGCGGGCGTTGACGCGGGCCTCGACGACGCGGGCGTGGATGCGGGCCTCGACGACGCGGGCGCGGACGCGGGCCTCGGCGACGCGGGCGTGGACGCGGGCCTCGGTGACGCGGGCGTGGACGCGGGGCTCGAGGACGCCGGGACGGACGCGGGTGTCCTCGACGCCGGCGCCGACGCGGGCCTCGGCGACGCCGGCGTGGATGCTGGACTCCCTGACGCCGGCGCGGACGCAGGCCTCGATGCCGGGTTCGACGCGGGCACCGACGCAGGCCTCGACGACGCCGGCACCGACGCAGGCGTTGGCGACGCCGGCACGGACGACGGCGGCCTCGACGGCGGCTGTGCCTCGGTGGACGAGCCCGACGACGACGGCCTCGACAGCAACTGCGACGGCATCGACGGCGACCGCGCGCTGGCCGCGTTCGTCGACGCCGTGACGGGCAACGACGGCTTCCCGGGGACCGAGACGCTGCCCTTCCGCACCATCGGGCGCGCGCTGACGTCGGGCAAGGCGCAGGTGCTCGTCTCTGAAGGGACCTACGCGGAGTCGCTCGCCTTCGGCAGCGGCCGCGTCTTCGGCGGCTACAAGGTGGACGCCGGCTGGGCGCGTGACGGCGGCGCGCCGACGGTGGCTGGGGCGGTGGTGGTCGAAGGCGACGGCGGCACCGCGCGCCTCGACACGTTGATCATCTCCGCGCCGGCCAGCCTCGTCCCCGGCGAGGCGTCGGTGGCGGTGACGATGACGCGCGTGGGCGCCGAAGCGGTGCTGCACCGCTGCGCGCTTGTCGCGGGCGCGGGCGCCGACGGCCTCGACGGTGTCGACGGAGACGCGGGGGCGCCGGGCCGCGCCGGCGGTGCGGGCCTCGCGGGCGCGGAGGGCGGCGACGCGGGCCTGGGCGGCGCGCAGGCCGACTGCGGCGGCGGCGTCTTCACCCTGGCCGGCTACTCCGGCGGCGCCGGCGGCGTGGACACGGCGCCCAACGGCCAGTCAGGGGAGGACGGCGTGCAGGGCGGCCTGGGCGGCGTCGCGGTGACGTGCATGACGCCCGGGGCGTGCGCAGGCACCGACGGCGGCGCGGGCCTCCCGTCGCTGACGATTCCGATGACGGGCGCGACGGGCGCGGCGGGCGGCGCGAACGGTAGCCTCGTCGGATTGGCGTGGCGCGCGCTCTCGGGCCTGGTGGGCGGCGTCGGCGAGGGCGGCCGGCCCGGTGGCGGCGGCGGCGGCGGCGGTGGGCTCCTGGACATGGTGATGGTGCTCTTCGGGCGCGGCGGCGGCGGTGGAGGCGGCGGCAGCGGCGGCTGCGGCGGCAAGCCCGGCACCGGCGGGCTCGGCGGTGGCGCGTCCATCGGCCTGCTGCTCATCGACGCGTCGCCCACCGTGACGGCGTGCACCATTACCACCTCGACGGGCGGGCGCGGCGGACACGGCGGCCTGGGCGGCCCCGGCGGGCCAGGCGGTTCCGGCGGGCCCGGCGGCGCCGGCGAAGTGCCGATGGCGGGTGAAGAGGCGGGCTCGGGCGGCGCGGGCGCAGCCGGCCAAGACGGCGCGAGCGGTGGACGCGGCGGTGGCGGCGCTGGCGGACCGTCGGTGGGCATCTGGTGCGCGGGCACGTCGGCGCCAGCGGTGTCGACGACGACGGTGACGCCGGGCACCGGGGGCGCCGCCGGCGCTCCCAACGGCGTGGCCGGCGCCTCGGCCACCGCGCACGGCTGCCCCTGATCCGGATCCGACGCACAGCGTCACAACGGACACAGTCCTGTCGCCTCTTTCTGGACAATGGATCCGGATCAGGCGATGAAGGGCCCAAGGCCGGTGAGCGCATGCCCGCTCGTCGCGGCGAGAGATGCTGGGGGTCCTGGCGTCTCCTGCGCTCCACCGACCGGAAGCCCTCCCCACCGCGACGCAGGACGCCTCGAGGAAGGGCCGTCGTGCGGCTCGACGGGGGCCAACGCCCCGAAGAGGCAGGCCGCCGTCCCGCTCGCGCCGCCAGGCCCCCTACACTCGGCCCGTGGACTACCGCGACTACCTCGCCCGCCTCCGCGCCCACTCCGGCGACGCGACGCTCTTCGAGTACGCGACGGTCCACGAAGCGGGCCGTGACTACCCGCTCGTCTGTCTCACCACGCCGGGGCGCCGCGAGCTCGTCCTCACCGCCGGATTCCACGGCGAGGAGCCCGCGGGTCCTCTGACACTCCTCGAGCACTTCCCCGAGGTCGCCGCCTTCGCGCGGTCCCGCGACGTCGCGCTGCGCGTCTTCCCGTGCATCAATCCCAGCGGCTTCGAAGCGGGCCACCGCTACAACGCGTCCGGCGAGCAGCCCAACAACGACTTCCTCCGCTACGAGGTGACGCCGGGCGTCTTCGCGGAAGAGGTGCACGTGGGCCAGCCGTTCCACGCGTGGCACCCGCACGAGGCGACGCCGAAGGAGACGCGCGCGCTGCACCACGAACTGGCCCGCCACCCGCCGCCGCGGGGCGCGCTGGACCTGCACCAGGACGCGTGGGTGAAGGCCGAGTGCTTCTACGCCTACCACTTCGGAGACCCGGCGCCGTACCGCGAGCTCGTGAAGCAGAGCCTCGCGCACGCCAAGGTGGCGATTCACCTCGCCGTCCACAACCTGCTGCGCACGGACCGCTTCGGCCTCATCGTGCACCACGACGGCAGCAACAGCGACTGGTTCCACCGGCGCGGGGTGCCGCACGTCGCGGTGCTCGAGACGACGACGCGCACGCCGCTCGCGCGCTGCCATGCCATCAACCTCACGTGGATTCGCGGCCTGGTGGAGCTGGTCGCCGCCAGCTGACTACGCCAGCGCCACGACGCGCTCGAGCAGCCGCGTCACCTCGGCCATCTGCGCCGGGTCGCCCAGCTTCACCGCGATGCGCCCCTGCGCGAGCAGCGCCTTCACCTGGCCCACCGCGGCGTCGGCCTCGGGGCTGGGGTTCTCCTCGGCGCTCTTCTCGAGCAGCCGCACCAGCCGCTCGGCCTTGTCGAGGATGCGCGGGAACGACTGCAGCGCGACCTGCTTGTCCCTCTCGGCCTGCTCGCTGGCGTACGCCGCCTGCTCCTTCTCGAGGCGCTCGACTTCCTGCGGCTGCAGCGTGGTGCGGGCGTCGATGCGAATCGACTCGGCGATGCCGGTGGTGGTGTCCACCGCGCGCACCGACAGCGTGCCTTCGTTCGACAGCTCGAAGGTCACCTCGATGGGCACGTCGGCGCGGCGCTCGACGGTCAGGTCGGCCAGCACCAGCTCGCCCAGCTTCGTGCACTCGTCGGCCCACTCGCTCTCGCCCTGGAAGACGGGCAGGCGCGCGCTCGTCTGGCCGGCGCGGTTGGGGAGGAAAATCTCCTTCGCCACCGCGGGCACCGGCGTGTTGCGCGAGATGAGCCGCCGCACCGTTCCTCCCAGCACGCCCACCGACAGCGAGTGCGTGGCGACGTCGATGAGCACCGTCGAGCCGGCCTTCGAGGCGAGCTCCATGGCGTGCACCGCCGCGCCCAGCGCCACCGCTTCGTCGGGGTTCACGCCGCTCACCGGCGTCTTGCCGAAGAACTGGTTCACCAGCTTGCGCACCAGCGGCACGCGCGTCATGCCGCCCACCAGCATCACCGCCTCGATGTCGCCGGGCGACAGCTTCGCCTCGTCGAGCACCTTCTCGCAGACGGCGAGGCACCGCTTGCTGAGCGGCTCGGCGAGCGACTCGAAGAAGTCGCGGGTCAGCGCGGTGTCCACCTGGCAGAAGCGGCCGTCGTTGCCTTCGCCGTGGTCGCCCAGCTCGGACACCGAGAGGAACGCCTCGGGTTGATCCGTCAGCGTGCGCTTGGCGCGTTCGGCGGCGTAGCGCAGCCGCTGCATCGAGACGCGGTCCTTCGTCACCGCGTCGCGGTAGAGGTCGGGCACCTGCGCGAGCAGCCACTGCACGATGCACGCGTCGAAGTCGTCGCCGCCAAGCTGCGGGTCGCCGCCGGTGGCGTTCACCTCGAAGACGCCGTTCTCCATCTCCATGATGGACACGTCGAAGGTGCCGCCGCCCAGGTCGAACACCAGCGCGCGGCCGCGGAAGCTGTTGACCAGCCCGTAGGCGATGGCCGCGGCGGTGGGCTCGTTGACGATGCGCAGGACGTCGAGGCCGGCGATGCGCGCGGCCTCGCGGGTGGCCTGGCGCTGGCCGTCGTCGAAGTTGGCCGGCACGGTGATGACGCAGCGGCTGACGGGACGGCCGAAGTGCGCCTCGGCGTCCAGCTTGAGCTCGCCGAGCAGCATCGCCGACACCTGCGTCAGCGGCATGGTGCGGCCGGCCACCTTGATGCGCACCTCGCCCGACGGGCCCTGGATGAGCGGGTACGGCACCACGGCGCGCGCGGCGGCGGCCAGCTCGGGGCTCCACCGCTTGCCGATGTAGCGCTTGGTGGCGGGGGCGACGCGGTCCGGCGCTTCGTCGCCCAGCACCTGCGCGCGCTCGCCCACGACGCGCTCGCCCAGGGCGGTGAAGCCGACGACGGACGGCGTCAGGCGCGCCCCGCTGCGGCTGGGGATGATGACGGGCAGCCCGTTCTCCACCGTGGCCACGGCCGAGTACGTCGTCCCGAGGTCGATGCCGATGACCGGCTCCATGCGCGGCGCTGAATGTAGCGTTTAGCGGCGCGCAGCGGATCATTCTGTGCGCTTGGCCCTCGAAAACCGCCGTGCTAGGGCGCGCCTCGCCATGTCGAACATCCCCGTCGCCCGCCGCTACGCCCGTGCCCTCCTCGAAGCCGCTGGTCCCCAGGCCGAGGCGGTGCTGGGCCAGCTCGAGGGCGCCGTGTCCTTCCTCGAGGGCGCGCCGGAGCTGTTCGCCACGCTGTCCTCGCCGGCGCTGGCGCGCACGCAGCGCATGAGCGTGCTGAACGCCATCCTCGCCAGCTCGCCGGGCCTCCACCCGATGGTGGCGAACCTGATGAAGCTGCTGACCGACCGGAACCGGTTCTCGATTCTGCCCTTCGTGACGCGGCAGTTCCGCGACCTGGTGGACGTGCGCGTGGGGCGCGTGCGCGGCCGCGTGACGAGCGCGACGAAGCTGACCGACGCGCAGGCCGAGGCGATGAAGAAGACGCTCGAGACGCTGACCCAGCGCACCGTGCTGCTCGAGACGAAGGTCGAGCCGGCCCTCATCGGCGGCGCGGTGGCGCAGGTGGGCAGCTTCGTGTTCGACGGCTCGCTCAAGGCGCAGCTGGCCGAGATGGGCCGCGCCCTGTCGAAGCCCGTGCGGGCCTGAAGGCTCCCTCAAGGGAACGCCAGTTTTTCGAGGGGCCCCGCCCGGCGCTGCCTCGTCGTGTCGGCGGGTTGTGGACCCACGACGCGTGGAATGCGCCTTGCTCCCACCCGCGGCGCCATGGCTCCCCGCCTCGCCGTGCTCGTCAGCGTGTTGTTGCTCTCTGCCTGCGGCGGCACGTCGCTGCCCGACGGCGGCCCGGGCGGAGGCGCGGGCGGCGGGAGCGGCGCGGACGGTGGGCTCGACCTCAACGACGTGTCCTTCCTCTTCCCCCTGCCGTCGCCGGGCCGCGAGGCGCAGCTGCTGGGCCTGGGCGACTCGGGGGGGAAGGGGGCGCTGTTGCCGCGGGCGCTCTTCGACGGGCTGCCGGTCATCGTGGAGGGCGCGGAGCCAGGCGCGCTGTACGCCCGCACCCGCGTCGTCAGCGTGCGCGTGGACCCGTGCTTCCCCGGCAGCGCGCCGCCCGCGCCGCCGTCTTGCGTG
>Ga0272446_1007134_pt1 | contig 11278 bp, 9 predicted proteins | sample YNPCB0061_FD_194587 | JGI IMG/M metagenome (GOLD analysis project Ga0272446, IMG submission 194587) | Hot spring microbial mat communities from Yellowstone National Park, WY, United States - YNP-CB-006-1 | ecosystem: Environmental > Aquatic > Thermal springs > Hot (42-90C) > Sediment | place...
GGATTTAGATGCGGGCTTGCTGGTGATTGACGTGAGCGATCCGGCCAACCCGCGCCGGGTGGGCGGCTACGACATCCCCGGGGAAGCCCGTGGCGTGGCGGTGAGCGGCAACTACGCCTACGTGGCGGATGGAGGTGCGGGCTTGCAGGTGCTTGACGTGAGCGATCCGGCCAACCCGCGGCGGGTGGGCGGCTACGACACCCTTGGGGAAGCCTGGGCTGTGGCGGTGAGCGGCAACTACGCCTACGTGGCGGATTTGGATGCGGGCTTGCAGGTGATAGACGTGAGCGATCCGGCCAACCCGCTGCGGGTGGGCGGCTACGACACCCCCGGGGATGCCTGGGGCGTGGCGGTGAGCGGCAACTACGCCTACGTGGCGGTGGGGGGTGCGGGCTTGCAGGTGATTGACGTGAGCGATCCGGCCAACCCGCGGCGGCTGGGCGGCTACAACACCCCCGGTGGTGTCGGTGGTGTGGCGATCAGCGGCAACTACGCCTACGTGGCGGATGGGAATTGGGGCTTGCAAATCCTCCGCATCGAGCCGGTCCCGCGCTTGGACGGCCCGTTCGGGCTGACGGCCGAGGGGTTCGCGGCCTGGCTGGACGCGCCGGTGGCGGGGACGTACCGGGTGGAGGCCTCCGGGGATTTGCGGACCTGGGAGCCCCTGGTCACGCTGACCAACGTCTCGGGGCGGGTGCGGGTGGTGGACCCGGCGGCGACCAGCGCCGCGCAGCGGTTCTACCGCGCGGTGCAGGTGCCGTGAGGCAAGCGGGCGGGCGCGAAAAACTCCGCGGCCTGCCGGCGGCGGCTGCTCCGGCAGCCGCCGCCCTTTTGCTCCGGGTGGAACGGCCTACCAGGCCGTTGTCAGCCCGGAGCGCCGGCGTCCTCGCCGGGTTTGGGCGAACCTACCCCCGGACGAACGAGGAAACCCGAAAGCGCCCCCCAGCCGTCGCAGGGTGCCAAGCCGGTCAGAGACCGGCGCTCCGCCTGGTGCAACCGCGCGCTTTGTGGTGCACGCATCCTGCGTGCCGCCGACGGCACCTCTGTGTCGGCCCGGAGCGCCGGAGTCCGGCATCCGGCATCGGGCATCGGGCATCCGGCATCGGGTACCTGGCACCCGGCGTCCGGCCTCCCCCTTCTCACTCCTCGCTTCTCGCTTCTGATCGGGTAGGGCGCCGCTGCGCCGGCGCCGCAATCGGCCGCGCCGCTGCCCGGCCCTACCGGATTGTGCCGGGACGCAGCGCAACTGTCTGGCATCTGGTATCTGGCATCTGGCATCTGGCATCCGGCATCCGGCATCCGGCCCCCGCCCCTCCCTCCTCCCTTCTGACTCCTGGCTTCTAACTCCCCCCTCAGCCCCCGGCCTGCTTTTGCATCTGGGCGATGAGGGCCTCGTTCAAGGCCCGGGCCGGATTGTACCCCAGCACGCGCAACTTCATGTGCAGCGCGGCCACTTCGACCAGCCGCGCCACGTCGCGCCCTGGGCGGATGGGGATGGTCATGTGCGGCACGGCCACGCCCAGAATCTCGAGGGTTTCCATCTCTTCGCCCACCCGCTCGACATCGGCGGCGTCCCAGACCTTGAGCGTGACGGCCAGGTCCACGCGTTTCTCGGTGCGAATGCCCTTGACGCCGAACATGGCCGGCACGTCCACCACGCCGATGCCGCGCACCTCCATGAAATTGCGGCCCAGTTCGGGGCTGGTGCCGATGAGTTCCCGGCCGGCGTGCACGCGCAAGAGCGTGGTGTCGTCGGCCACCAGGCTGTAGCCGCGCTCGACCAGGCCGATGGCGCATTCGCTTTTGCCCACGCCGGGTTCGCCCAGGATCAGCACTCCGATGCCGCGGATGTCCACCATGCTGCCGTGGATGCGCTGGCGGGGCGCAAAATGCTCGTCCAGGGCGAGCGTGGCCCGGTTGATGAAGCGCATAGTGACCATCGGGCACCGGAAGACCGGCACGCCGCGGGCCTCGGCCTGGCGCTTGAATTCCTCGTCCGGCTGTCCGCCGCGGCAGAAGACCGCGCAGGGGACGCGGGTGGCGAAAAACTCGCGGTACCGCGTGGCGCGCGCGGCCGGGGGCAGCGAGCGCAGGTAGTGCATCTCGGCATTGCCGAAGACCTGGATGCGGTGTTCGGCGAAGTACTTGCGGAAGCCGGCCAACATGAGCCCGGGACGGTTGACCGCCGGCTCGCGGATGAGCCGGCCCAGACCGCGCTGGCCGGCCACCAGGCGCAAATCCAGGTCCCGGTGGTGGGCGTGGTAGAACTTCTCGACGGTGAGCAGGGGGGCGGATTTCACGGCGGCCATGGGGTGTGTCTGGATTCAGCCGCAGTCTGCGACGGGCAGCCGCCGCGGCAAGGCAAAAACCGGGTTCAGAGGTTGAACTCGGGCCCGAGGTAAATCTCCCGCGCGCGGGGGTCGTTGACCAGGAATTCCGCCGACCCCTCGCAGAGCACCTCGCCCTTGTGGATGATGTAGGCCCGGTCCACGAGCTTGAGCGTTTCGCGCACGTTGTGGTCGGTGATGAGGATGCCCAGGCCGCGCTCCTTGAGCCGGCGGACGATCTTTTGCACCTCATAGACCGCGATGGGGTCAATGCCGCTGAAGGGCTCGTCCAGGAGCATCAACCGCGGGCCGGTGATGAGCGCGCGGGTGATCTCCAGCCGGCGTTTCTCGCCGCCGCTGAGCTGGTAGGCCCGGCTTTTGGCCAGCGGCGTCAGGTCCAGCTCGTCCAGCAGGTAGCGCAAGCGCACCTGGCGCTCGGCACGGCTGAGCCGGCAGGTCTCGAGGATGGCCAGCAGGTTTTGCTCGACGGTGAGTTTGCGGAAGACCGACGGCTCCTGGGTCAGGTACCCGATGCCCAGCCGCGCGCGCTGGTGCATGGCCAGCCGGTCCAAAGACCGGCCCGCGAAGCGGACCTCGCCTTCGTCCGGCCGCACCAGGCCCACGACCATGTTGAAGGTGGTCGTCTTGCCCGCGCCGTTGGGCCCCAGCAACCCCACGATTTCCCCGGCCCGCACCTGGATGCTGACGCCGTTGACCACCCGGCGCTTGCGGTATTCCTTGGCGAGTTTGACCGTTTCGAGCAGCGGCTCGGCCGCGGCCACGGCGACCGCGGGGGCTTCTGCACGGGCCAGTTGCGGTGAAGTCTGGGGAACGTGGGACATGGTGGCGCGGGAGGTCTCAACGCCCGGTCGGGCGCGCCAGGATGTTGGTGCGCAGCCGGTCCGGCAGGGCGGTCCACTCGAGGCGGAAAGCGCCGCGGCCGCCGGCCCGCTGGCGACGCGTGTCCCAGGTCAGGACCTCGGCCCCGGTGATGCGGCCCTCGGCGGTTTCCACGCGCGGCTGGCCGGTCAACTCCAGCCGGCCCGTGGCCGCGGTGTACGTGGCGCGTTCGCCCTCGGCCCGGCGGTCGCCGCGGCTCACGCGCACCTGGCCGGCGGCGGTGGCGTGGTCCAGGCGGTTGGTGCCGGGCACGAACCACGCCTGCACGCGCTGCGCGCGCACTTCGGTTAATTGCGCGGCGCGAGCCGCCTCGCGGGACTCGCGCTGCCGGGCCGTGACGCCGCCGTCGGCCTCGAGCTGCCGCAAGAAACCGTCGGCGGCGAACTCGGCGCGCAGCCGCTCGCATTCGAGGGAGCGGGTCAACCCGGGGCGCTCGGGCCGGGCGAACTGCTCGAGCCGCACCGTGCCGACGGCCTCGATTGCTTCGAGCTGGTCGCGGTAAAGCACGGTCAGGTCGCGGCAGGTCAGTTCGCCCAGCGGTTGCTCGCCGGCGGACACCCGGGCGCGCACCGGCGGGGCGAAGGTGAGACGGCCGGCCGCGAAGTGCGCGGCCTCGGCCTCGACCACCACGAACAGATTGGTCCACGCCCGGGCCGGCGGGCGGTGGGTCGGCAGGGCGGCCAACCCGGCCGGCGTGAAGGCCCCGGCGGGCAGGCGCAACCGGGCCCCGCCGAGCACCGCCACGGCGCGTTCGCGGAGGTTCAGGCGCAGGCGCTCGCCGCTGACCTCGCGGCCGCGCCCGCTCCAGTGCGGGGCGCCGGTCAGTTCGAGCACGTCATTGGTGAGCCGGGCCTGCGCGGCGGTGGCGCGCCAAGTGTCGGCGAGGTCGGCAATGACCACGTTGGTCTCGGCCAGCACGCCGAGCACCGGGCCGTTGGTGGGGGGCAGGAAGAGGGAGAGGGCTTCCGCGGTCAGGCGGACGAAATCGCGGCCCGGTTCGGGGGCGCCGGCGGGCGCGGCCGGCGCACTTTCCGGCAGGGGCCAAAGGCTCGGGCTGTTGGTGCTCAGGGGGAGTTTCAGGCCGGCGCGGCCCAGGGCGCGCAGGGTCTGCGGCGCGGCGCCGACGCCGCGTTCGAGCCGGAAAAGGTCGGCCTGCGCCTCGCGCACCGCGTCGGTCCAGCGGGGCCGGCCGGTCAATTCGATTTCTTCGCCGGCCTCGGTCAGGCGGTACTCGGCGCGCTCGCTGGTGGTGCGGCTGCCGTCGCGCCGGCTGAGGATTTCCACGTCTCCCTCGACCTCGAGCCGGTCAAACCGCCCGGCGGGGCTGCGTCGGGCTGCCAGGCGTTCGGCGCGGACCTCGAGGTCGGGGTCCGCGGCTTGGACCTGGCGGCGGAAGGTGACCTGGTTCGAGGCCAGGTGCAGTTGCATTTCTCCGGCCCGGATGGTGAGGACTTCGCCGGCAGCGGCGGGGTCGGCAGGGCGTTTGCGGATGCGGGTGTGGACCTGGTTGGAAACGGTCAGTTCGCCGGTGGTCTGTTGCCACTGGAAGCCGGTGCCTTCGAGGGCGAGCTGGCCGTCGCCGGTCGCGACGTGCAGGCCGGCGGCGGAGCTGACGCGGTTGGCGCGCAGGTCCACCACGCAGTTGGTGGCCAGGATGAGGAGTTGGACGTTGGTCGGGCCGGCCGGGTACTGGTGTTCGACGCGGGCCGTCTCGAGCCACACGGTGCCGTCGGGTTGCGTGCGCGCGCCGGTGCCGGTGAGCAGGCCGGTTTGCTTGTTCTGGCTGAGCAACGGCAGGCGGAACTCGCCCGCGCGGGCGGCCGGGCGGGGCGCCGGTTCGCCACCGCGCAAGCCGCTGCCGAACAAGGCGAGCGCGAGCAGGACCAGGAGCGGGCGCGGCGGACGCATGGCAGCTCAGGCGGAAAACTCGGCCACGAGCGGGGCCCATTTGTCTTGGGCCTTGAGGATCATTTCCGCCACCTCGCGCACCGCGCCGTGGCCGGCGGAGGCGCGGGTGATGTAATGGGCCAGGGCCTTGGCCTCGGGGATGGCCTGGTGGACGGTCACGGCCAGGCCGGCGCGCTTGAGCGCGCCCAGGTCCACGATGTCGTCGCCCATGAAGCACACGTCCGCCCAGGTCAGTTGGGTCCGGGCCAGGAGGTCCTCGATCACCGCGACCTTGCTGCCCGGGGCCTGGTGGAGGAAGTCAATCTGCAGGTCTTCCGCGCGCCGGCTGGTGGCCACGGAGGCGCGATGGGACACCCAGCCCACCTTGACGCCCTGTTTTTGGAGCAGGCGCAGGCCGAAGCCGTCGCGGATGTTGAAGCGCTTGGTCTCCTCGGCGCCGCCCATGTAAATGCCCGCGTCGGTGAGGATGCCGTCCACGTCGCACAAAAAGAGCTTCACGCGGCGGAGCCGCTCCTGCAACTGCGGGTCCGGCGCGGGTCGGGCGGATGCCGGGGCAGCGGCCGCGGCGGGTGGGGGCGGGCCGGCAGTAGCGGCCGGACGAGGCGGGCGAAACGGACGGGGACGGTCCGCGTACGGGCGCGGCCGTGGTTCCCAGCGCGGGTAGGGTGCGGGCCGGCGGTACGGGTAACCCAGGTCGCGGTCGTCGCGCCGGTCGTAGCGCCGCGGTCCGGCGTAGGGCCGCGGGGGCGGCGGGGGGTCTTCGGGCCGGCGGGTGGGCGGGCGCAAGCGGGGGGCGTTGGGCGGCGGGGTGGGATCGGGGTTCATGCCAGGGCTTCGTGCAGGCGCGCCAGTTGTTCGAGCAGGCGCGGGAGTTGTTTGAGGGGAATCATGTTGGGGCCGTCGCTCAGGGCGCGGTCCGGGTCGGGGTGGGTCTCGAAGAAGACGCCGTGGGCGCCGGCGGCCACGGCGGCGCGGGCCAGCACGGGCGCGAACTCGCGCTGGCCGCCGGAGCGGTCGCCACCCGCGCCGGGCAATTGGACCGAGTGGGTGGCGTCGAAGATCACCGGCCAGCCCCAGGCGCGCATCTGCGCCAGCGCGCGCATGTCCACGACCAGGTTGTGGTAGCCGAAGGTGGTGCCGCGCTCGGTCACCAACAGGCGCCGGGCACCGGCGGCGACGGCCTTGGCCACGACCTGGCCCATCTCGGCGGGCGAGAGGAACTGGCCTTTCTTGAGGTTCACGATGCGTCCGGTGGCCACGGCGGCGGCGATCAAATCGGTTTGGCGGCAAAGGAAGGCCGGGATTTGCAACACGTCCACCACCGCCGCGGCAGGCGCCGCCTGGGCCTCGGTGTGGATATCCGTGAGCACGGGCACGCCGGTGTCGCGGCGCACGCGGGCCAGGACCTCGAGGCCGGCCTCCAGACCGGGGCCGCGAAAGGACCGGGCCGAGGTGCGGTTGGCCTTGTCGAAACTGGCCTTGAAGACATACGGCAGCCCCAGGCGCGCGCAGTGGCGGGACACAAATTCCGCCACGCGCAGGCACAGCGCCGCGCTTTCGATCACACAGGGGCCGGCGATCACGCAAAGGCGCCGCGGCGCGCGAAGCTGGTTCCAAATCGAGCCGAGGGCGTCGGACACGGCTGCCGTTGTACCAGCCGGCGGGGCGCAAGGCAAAGGATTGCGCGGCCGGGCGACGGGGCGGGGCGCCCGGCGCGCGGTTGCCGAGCCGCGGCGACTGCGCCAGAATAGCGCGCCGATGCCTCACGTCGAACGGCCCGTGTCATGACCAAATTGCTGCGATGCCTTGCCGTCTTGTGCGCCGCCCTGCCGCTGGGGGCCGGTGCGGCGCCGTTGTTCCAAATGACCTTCCAGGAGGCCGAGCCGGGCAAGGTGCCGGCGGAATTGCTGGTGCTGGACGGCGCGTTTGCCGTGCGCGCCGAAGGCGAGGCGCGCTTCTTGGAATTGCCCGGCGCCCCGCTCGAGACCTTCGGCGTGCTGTTCGGCCCCACGGTGACGAACGACGTGGTCGTGAGCGCGCGCGTTTACGGCACGGGCAGCGGCCGGCGGTACCCGGCCTTCGCGCTCGGCCTGGGCGGCGTCAACGGCTACAAGCTCCGCGTCAGCCCCGGCAAAAAACAGCTCGAACTGCTCAAGGCCGACACGGTGCTGCAAGGCGTCCCGTATGCGTGGGAATCCGGCAAGTGGACGCACCTGCGCCTGCAAGTGCGCACGGCGGGCGGCGCGTGGAAGATCGAGGGCAAGGCGTGGACCGAGGGCGCCGCCGAACCGGCGGAGTGGTTGATCGTGCGCGAGGAAACCGAGGCGCCCCGCCCGGGCCGGGCCTCGCTCTGGGGCGCGCCCTTCGCCGGCACCCCGATCCGGTTTGATGACCTCACGCTGAGCGCCGTCCCGCGGGCCGACTAAGTCGGTACAGTTCGGCAGGTTTCGGCCGGCGCGCCGGGGCAATGAATTGTTGCTCCGGCGGCGCGGTCCCGGTACCCAAGGCCCATGCCCACACCCGCCACGCTTGCCGCCGCGCCCGCCTCCGACTGGCTCCGGCCCTCGGTCCTGGCGCTGGTGGCGGCCAACCTGGTGCCGTTGGGTGGCGTGCTCTTCCTGGGCTGGGAGATTTTCCCGCTGGTGTTCCTCTTCTGGCTGGAGAACGTGATCGTGGGCGGATTCAACGCGCTGAAGATGCTCCTGGCGGCCCCTGCCCTGCCGGCCGGCTGGGTGGTCAAGGCGGCGATGATCCCGTTCTTCTGCTTTCACTATGGCATGTTCTGCTTGGTGCACGGGGTGTTTGTCGTCGTGCTCTTCGGCCGGGGCACGGTGGCGGTGAAAGGCTTCCCGGACGCGGCGCTGTTCTGGCAGGTGCTGACCGGCCAACACCTGTTTTGGGCGGCGCTGGCGCTGGCGGCGAGTCACGGGGTTTCCTTCGTCCTGAATTACCTCCGCTCCGGCGAGTACCGGCAGGCCCGGCTCGAGACGCTCATGCAAGCGCCCTACGGGCGGGTGGTGGTGCTGCATGTGGCCATCCTGGGCGGCGGATTTTTGATCATGGGGCTGGGCTCGCCCATCTGGGCGCTGGCGCTGCTGGTCTTCCTGAAAATCGGCCTGGACGTGCGCGCGCACTTGCGGGAACGCCGGCGGTTCGCCGCAGGAACGCCGGGCCGCGAAACGGGGAAATCGGACTGAACCGCGCGGGCCGTGGCGGCGGCGCGGTCACGTCCGGTTCAAGAACACGTACACCCGCCGGTCCGTGCCGGGCAGGTAGAGGTTGCCGGCGGGATCGAAGCTCGGCGCGGCCTGGAACCCGCGCGCGCCCTCGAACACGACCTGCCCCTGGCCGCCGGGTTCGATCCGGTGCAGCCGCCCCAGGGGATCGCCCACCCAACAGCGTCCGCTGGCGTCGCTCACCGGCGCGGCCAGCAAGTATTCCGCGCCGGAATCGTACCGCACGCGGGCCTCCGGCCGGGCGGGGTCGCAGCGATGCACGCTTCCCGCCAGGTCCGCCAACCACGCCGCGCCGTCCGGCGCCAGCACGGGCGGGGCCTGCACGCCGCACGGGAAGGGCCAGCGCCCGGCCAACCGGCCTTCGGCCAGCGCCCACACCAGCAGCGCCGCGCCGCGACCGTCGTTGGCCACAAACCACACCCGCCCGCGCGCCCCGTCCACGACCGGCGCGGCGGTCACCGGGGTGCGCCCTGCGCCGCGCGGGCCTTCGGGCTCGCGGTGCAACACCGTTTCCTGTCCCGCGGCCGTTCGCTGCACCAGCGACACGCCCGAGCCGGGGGTCACACGCAGGCAAAAGACCGTTTCACGCGGGTCCGCAGCGGCGCCGGCCGAGGGGTACAACCCCGCGTCCCATTCGGCCACGGTGCGGCCGGAATCCGCCTCGAGGGCGTGGAAGCGCCCGCCCCAACTGCTCACCACCAGCCGGCGGCTGCGCGGCAGGTACAGGAGGTCGCCCACGATGCGCGGGTCGCTGGCGGTGGGCAGGTCGCGTTGCCAGTGGACCGCGCCGTCCACGGCCGCGAGCGCGCAGACCCGGCCCGCGTGCGTGGCCACAAACAGCCGGCCACTCTCCGGGTCCACCGCCGGCGTGGCGGACACCGCGCCCTCGAGCGCGCGTTCCCAGCGCGGTGCGCCGTCGGCGTCAAAGCTCTGCACCGTGCCGGCCATGTCCGCCACGAACACGCGGCCGCTGGCATCGAAGACCGCCGCCGCCTGCACCGCGCCACGGGTGGGGAGCGTGCGGGCGGGTTTGGACTTGAGGTCCACCCGGGCGGGGAAAAGGCCGGTGCGCGCCGGGCCGCCGCCGGCCGCGCTCCACACCGGGCCTTCGAGGGCAAAGGGTGCTGCCATGGGTTCAGCCGGCCTGGCGCCGGTAGGTGGGGTGGAATTCAAAGCGCGCCGCCTCGAGGCCGACGCCGGCGATTTCGAGACGGTCGAGCCGGTTTTCGCCCAGCCCGCGCCGCCGCGCCAGGGCGAGGTGGTTCGTGCCGTTGACGAACGGCCAGGTCCGGTCCGGCGCGTCCGGGTTGAAGCCCATCACCGCCGCGGCCACGGCGTCGGTGCAGACCGGGTTCCGCCCGGCGATGAGCACGCCGGGGCGGGTGACCGTGACCATCGCGCCGTTCCACCACCCCTCGGCGCTCTGGATGGTGCTGATGCCGTCAATGACCGCCAGGTGGATGGGGAAGGCCGCCGCCAGGTCCACGATGAAGCGCGGCACGTTGTAGCCGTGGTCGCCGCGCACCGAGCGCCCGGTGAACGACGGGGCGGAGGTCAGCGGCAGCCGCACGCAACTGTGCATCGTGGCGCCGCGGTAGCCGGTGGCGTTTTCGTCCGGCGCGTCCTCGAGGTCTTCGCCGTAGAGGCTGCTGGGCGGCACGCCGAAGAGGTTTTTGAGCGTGCCGGTGATGCCGCCGGAGACGTGGCTCTTGAGCTTGGTGAGCGAGACCAGCACGTCGGTGTCCACGTAGGTGCGGTTGACCTCCCAGGCCGTGGCCAGTTCGCCGTCGGGCACCTTCACCCAGGCGTAAGTGCCGTGGCGGCCCCGGTTGCGGGTGTTCTCGAAGCGCACGCGGCCGTCCATCGCCGCGCGGAACTGGTCCAGCTTGTAGCCGTAGCCGGCAAAGGCCTCCGCGTCCGGCGTGCGGAAGGGCAGTTGGTCGCAAAAGACCACCTCGCGCGCGCCGTACTCGACCAGGAGACTGCCCAGCGCCCGGGCCACGACCGGGTGCACCGTGACCGTGAGCCAGAGCGGGATGCCGCACACGTCTTCGGCCGAGGTGTTGACCAGGTTGACCTTGACCGTGACGTGCCGGCGGCGCACCAGGCGGCGCACGTCGCCCAACTCATCGAACATCCGTCCCAGCGCGCGCCGCACCGCGGCGTAATCGTAGCGCTTGCACAAGCCCAGGGTGGTGACCGCGCGCGGGACCGGCCGCTCCGCCGCCGCTGGCGCTTCCGCGGCCAGGGCGCCGGCCGGAGCGGCGCCGGCGGCGACCACGGCCGACGTGGCGGCCAGGCTGCGCAAAAAATCGCGGCGCGTGAGTCCGCCGCCCGGACAACGCGGCACCGGGCGGGCCGGGTCGCGCCAATCGCTCGCACGAATTTCCGGGTTCATGGGGCGAAGATAATCCGGCGCCGGGACGGGTCAACGCTGCCCGCGCGCGCCGGCGGACGGCGGGCCGGTGGCGGCGCCGACCCGACGCGGCGCGCGGGGCAGCTAGACGAGTTTCACCCGGCCCGAGCCGCGGACGACTTCGCCGATGCACCAGGCGCGGTGGCCGGCGGCGTGGATGGCGCGCAGAATGGCGTCGGCCCGGTCCGGCGCCGTGATGGCCACCAGGCCCACGCCCATGTTGAAGACCTGGTACTGCTCGGCCTCGGCCACGCGGCCGCGCGCGGCCAGGAGTTGAAAGATCGGCGGCACTTCCCAGGCGCCCTTGCGCACGAGCGCGTCGCAGGTCCGCGGCAGCACGCGCGGGAGGTTGTCCACAAAACCGCCGCCGGTGATGTGGGCGAAAGCCCGGAGGGCGCCGGCGCGCGGATGCGGGGCGGGGTTGAAGCGCCGGAGCAACTGGTGGATGAGCGGGCCGTAGCTCAGGTGCACCTTGAGCAATTCATCGCCCA
>Ga0272446_1007135_pt1 | contig 11278 bp, 12 predicted proteins | sample YNPCB0061_FD_194587 | JGI IMG/M metagenome (GOLD analysis project Ga0272446, IMG submission 194587) | Hot spring microbial mat communities from Yellowstone National Park, WY, United States - YNP-CB-006-1 | ecosystem: Environmental > Aquatic > Thermal springs > Hot (42-90C) > Sediment | place...
GGTAAAAGTATAGTATTGAGCGGTTTCTCCTGACTGTCCCAGTATTTCAAAGAAGACAGCGGGATACTCCTGAAATAGACGATAGAAGATGGAATCGGTTTTCATGCTGTTGATGGTATCATAAGCCCCTGAAGTGATAAGTTAATATGCATACATTTAAGTAAAACTACCTTGAACCTGTCAATTCTGATCTTGGCTTCTTTGGTTTTGGGCATTGGCTTTGGTGCCACAGTCCATGAAATTTATCCCCAATGGATATATCCCCTCGATCGATATTTGCTCAGTCCCATGGGACAAATTTTTTTGCGGTTGATTCAGTTTGTGGTGGTGCCGATCGTCTTCTGTTCCCTACTGCTGGGTTTGACGCGGATTAAAAGTGCTGTTCAGGTGGGGCGCTACATCCTCAAATTATTGGCTGGTTATCTCCTCAGTAGTGCGGTGGCCATCGGGCTGGGGTTAGTGGTGGTGAGTGTGATGCATCCGGGGGTGGGAGTACCGGCGTTCAAGGTGGGAGAGGTGGTTACAGTCAGGACAAAACCAGATTTATTAGAGTGGTTAATTAACTTGATTCCCGTGAATCCTCTGCAATCTTTGAGCGAAGGCAATCTGTTACAAGTGATTGTGTGCGGGATTTTGGTGGCGATCGGGATGCAAAAGAGTGGGGATAAATCCGCTAGTTTTGGGCAGTTGGTGGAGAGCATTTATGCCATCAGTGAAAGTATTTTAGGGGTGATTCTCTATCTGGCTCCCTTGGGGGTATTTGGTCTGATTGGTTCAGTGATTGCCAATCAAGGCATTCTTATTCTGGTGCAACTGTTTAATTACATGGCGGTAGTGGTATTGGCGATCGGGGTTATGTTTGGTTTGTATTTGCTGGTTCTGCTGGGGATTGGTCGCCCGCCCATATCTTTTTTACGCACTTTTTCCCCGAGTCTCTCCCTCGCTTTTGCTACGGCTAGTTCTAATGCCGCTTTGCCCATCGCCCTGAATAATGCTTCACAGTTCGCCCTTGCCCCAGAAATCGCTAATTTTGCTATCCCTTTGGGCACGGCGCTAAAACGGGATGGTATGGCAGTGGGTCAGGTAATCAATGCCCTATTTGTCGCCCAACTCTACGATATACCCATCGACAATACCCTATTGTTTGGTGTGTCCTTGAGTACCCTGTTGGTGTCTTTGAGTACGGCTGGCGTACCGGGGGCAGGTATAGTGATGATGACCACTATTTTTACGGCTGTGGGTTTACCTGTGGAAGGGGTTGCCCTGTTGGCGGGGGTCGATCGCTTGCTGGACAGTTTTCATACCATTCTCAATTTGCAAGGTAATTTGGTCAATGCCATTCTTTTGGACTGGTGGGAATCTCCTAAAGATACTGACTAAATAAACCATAGGAATCTTTGATAATCATCAGCGCCCCTAAACCCAACAGAAGCGCCAAACCACCCCGCATAAAATTATCTTGCCACTTGGGCGGTACGGGTTTGCCTGCCACTGCCTCGATCGCTAGAAATAATAATTGTCCACCATCCAAAGCGGGGAGAGGCAAAAGATTCATAAACCCCAAATTGATGCTGATTACTGCCATGAAGTTGCAGAGATTCCACCAATCGGACTGAGCCAATTCGGAACCGATCGCCACGATCGCCACTGGACCTGCCAACTGGTTGGCTGTATCTTGAAAATTATTGATGAGATTCCATAGCCCCTGCCATGTCATGTCAAAGATGCGGTCAAATTCTTGGGCGGCCCAGGCAAAGGCAGACCAATTACGGATGGGACGACGGTAGGGAGCCGAGCTAAAATCCAGACTGACCCCAATTTTGCCGTGGTTTGGCTCTCCTTGGGGCGTAACTTGTAGATGCATAATTTGCCCCTGGCGCTGGACAGTGAGGTCGAGGGTCTGGTGAGCGTGGTGGCTAATGTAATTACGAAATTCTTCTAAAACTGTGGTGCTATTGCCAAAACTGGTCACTTGCTCCCCCGCTCTGGCTTGGAGAATAATGTCTTGGGGGCGCAGACCTGCTTGGACAGCGGGTACATTGCTACCTAGTAACTTGCTGACCTGTACCCCAGGGGTGTCCACTGTGCCTATACCTACAGTAATGACTAACACTAAAATACACAGATAAGCAAAGACAAAATTGGCCAGTACGCCTGCACTAATTACCACTGCTCGATCGAGCAAGGGGCGATTACTCATGAGATTGGGGTCATGGGCAGGAATATCGCATTCGGGGTCATCATCGGGGAAGCCCACATAGCCGCCCAAGGGGAAAAGGCGCAGGGCATATTCGGTCTCCGCTGTCTGATAAGTCCAAATAGCAGGACCAAAGCCAATGGAAAACCGATTTACATGAATACCTTGCCACCGGGCCGCTAAAAAGTGCCCCAATTCATGGATAAAAACTAAAAGTGCTAAAACGCCGATCGACAATACCCAAGACATAGTTCTGTAACGGATAATTACTGCATAGTCCCCTATCATATCATCCCAATTTCATGGCAGTCGATCCATCCGACATCATCTCGATCGTTGAGGGTTATGCCCAAGGGCATTTTTTGATGTCAGAGAATGAAAATGAGCCTCTGGCGTGGTACTATACCCACAAACGCACTTTGATTCCTTTGGATGATCGGTTTCGGTATCCCAAATCGCTCCAACGGGTACTGAATCAAAATCGCTTCAAGGTGAAAATCAATACGGCATTTAATGAAGTGGTGGAGGGCTGTGCCGATCGACCGAGTACATGGATTTCTCAAGAATTAAAGCAAATTTATCATCAACTGCATGAGGCGGGCTGGGCGCATAGTTTTGAGACATGGCAAGGGGAGGAGTTGGCGGGGGGAATTTTAGGGATTGCTATTCATCGGTTATTTATCGGTGAGTCCATGTTTTATCGCATTCCTGATGCTTCTAAGGTGGCGATGGTGAAGTTGGTGGAACACTTACGCCGTCAGCAGTTTCAGATATTTGATGCCCAGTTGATGAATCCTCACTTGGCACGGTTTGGCGCTTATGAAGTGCCCGATCGAGAATATCAGCAAATGTTGGAGTCTGCCTTGAGCTTGCGGGCGTTGATGCCTTTTGAGGAGCATAATTTTGGCTAGTGGGCACTGGGTTACTCCCATCGCCGAAAGGGAGAGGAGTAATAGTGTTGCCTGAAGCCATTCATACCTACATCTGCTAAATCACAACATCATCAAAGATAATAATCCCTCATCAAATCGGGGAAGGGTTCTGCAAATTTTAGCTCTCCTGCGTTATCCAGTTATATGGATTTGTGATGGGCGACCGTGATTACGGTGTGCACATTGCCACGGGGGGCAAAATCCCCTTTAACTGTAACTTTCAAGGGATCACAAGCCTTCACAAAATCATCCAAAATTTGATTGACTACCGCTTCATGGGCAATATATTGATCCCGATAACTGTTGATATAGAGTTTCAATGCTTTGAGTTCCACGATCGACCGATCGGGGGTATAGGTGAGATAGATGGTGGCGAAGTCTGGATAGCCCGAAAATGGACACTTACAGGTAAATTCGGGCAGGGTAATTTCTATTTGGTAATCCCGACCTATGCGCGGATTGGGAAAGGTCACCAATTCACTATTGGCGATGGCTTTCTCTCCGTACTTCTCCGCAGATGGATCGGGAATGGTACTACGATCGGGGATATTAGTGTTTCTTTCCATTGGTACTGACATGGTGGGGCTGAATCAGTCCATAACCGCCGTGATTGCGTTCATAGACCACATTGATTTCATTGGTATCCTGATTACGGAATACATAAAAATCATGTCCTACCAATTCTAGCTGTTCCAGTGCCTCTTGCACAGACATGGGGGGCATGGCGAAGTACTTGTGGCGCAAAACTTGGAGCGGCATAGGGGGCACAGGTTCGCTCTTGGTGGGGGTGATGGGTTCCTGCTCGGCTACGGCAATGCTGGTTTTGAGGGGATGGCGGCTGTGTTTCCGTTCCTTGAACTTACGCAGTTTGCGGGAAATTTTATCAGCCACCAGATCGATGCTGGCATAGAGGTTCTCACTCTTCTCTTCCACCCTGATTACGGTACTGCCCGCATGCACCGTCACTTCGGCGGCTTGGGCGGCACTGATGCGGGGATTGCGAGCAACGGACAAATGCACATCTATACCGCCGATTAAATTCTGAAAATGGGCAACGGCTTTCTCCAGTTTGTGTTGCACATAGTTGCGCAGAGCTTCTGTGATTTCTAAATTTTTACCGTGAATAATAAGTTCCATAATTGACCTCTAACAATATACTAAACCGACGGCAATACATCTTTCGGTGCAGGTCACTGATGTATTTAGTAATACATTACACTGGGGCGGGGGGGGATTTTATACTTGACCACACTTCTTAATGTAGGCTTAACATCACGGTAACAATGGTGTTTTAATCTGTAAGTAGATGTACTGTTGAGGCAAGTTTATGGGGCTATGGGCAAGGTATCAAGAACGGCTGTATTACCATCCTGAGCTGGAAATTTATCTAGATACCAGCCGCATGAATTGGGATGATCGATTTATAGAAGAGATGCAACCCAAGTTTCACAGGGTATGGCAGGACATGAAAGCTTTGGAAGCGGGGGCGGTCGCCAACCCCGATGAACAGCGGATGGTGGGGCATTATTGGCTGAGGGCACCAGAATTAGCCCCTACCCCAGAGATACAACAGGCGATTCAGCACACGATCGATCGGATTGATACCTTTGCCCACTATATTCACTTGGGCGCAATTCACCCCCCCGCCCACCCCAAATTTACCACTGTGCTGGCGGTAGGCATTGGCGGCTCTGCCCTGGGACCGCAATTTATTGCCCAGTGTTTTGAGCGGGTATCTGCCCCCATGGACATCTATTTTATTGACAATACCGATCCCGATGGCATGGATTTGGTGGTGGATAAGTTGGGCGATCGTTTGGCTACTACTCTGGTGTTAATCACTTCTAAGTCGGGGGGCACTCCCGAAACTGCCAATGGACTGAAGGAGTTGGAATGGGTATTCTCTACCAAGGGTTTGGATTTTAGTAAACACGCGGTAGCCATCACGGGTAAAGATAGCAAGCTCGATCATTATGCCCGCAGTCAGAACTGGTTGGATGTGTTCCCTATGGAGGACTGGATTGGGGGGCGTACCTCGGTGATGTCGGCGGTGGGGCTTGTGCCTGCGGCGCTCCAAGCCATTGACATTCGGGGCATACTGTACGGGGCAAAATTGATGGACTGTGCCACCAGGGTAGAGGTGATCACAGAAAATCCCAGCGCCCTGTTGGCTCTGTCCTGGTACTGGGCGGGGCAGGGCAAGGGTATAAAAGATATGGTCATTCTGCCCTACAAAGACCGTTTACTATTATTTAGCCGTTACTTGCAACAACTGGTGATGGAATCCTTGGGCAAGGAGCGGGATTTGCAGGGGAATGTGGTGCATCAGGGCATCGCTGTCTATGGCAATAAGGGTTCTACGGATCAACACGCCTATATCCAACAACTGCGGGATGGTATCAACAACTTTTTTGCCACCTTCATTGAAGTACTCAAGGATGCCGATCGTCCCCATCCTGAAGTAGAGTCGGGTATTACCAGTGGCGATTATCTATCGGGACTGTTGTATGGCACGAGGTCAGCCCTCTACAGTAATCAGCGGGAATCCATTACCATCACCCTCAAAGAAATTTCGCCCCCCTCGATCGGTGCCCTCATTGCCATGTATGAACGGGCTGTGAGTTTTTATGCTAGTCTAGTGAATATCAATGCCTATCATCAACCGGGGGTAGAGGCGGGGAAAAAGGCGGCGGCGGGGATTTTGGCTCTGCAAACCCAGATATTTCAGACCTTGGGCGATCGAGAATTAACTATTCAGGAATTGGCTGAACAAATGGGACAACTGGAGCAAATCGAGACCATCTATCAAGTGGTGCGTCATCTGTCTGCTAATCAACGCTTGCAAATGACAGGTTTGGGCAGTCATCCCCTACCTGAACTCAAGGTAAAGCGGGGACATTAACCCTTGGTATGGGTGGCGCGCCAATACCGCCCACACTGAATCAAAAAACCTTTCCACACCCTGCCCCAATTCAGGAACCGCCATTGCCACGGACAGATCAGGGCAATAAAAATACTCAGGGTAATGGGATTGTGGGGGCTTTTGCGGGAAAAGTAGGCAGATAGGAACTGGGGAAAGGGTCGATCGTACAAATTTTCCAGATAGCCGTAACCTGTGGTTTTGGTGTTCCAGTACAGGCGCAGGCGGGGATCAGTTACTAGCTTAACGCCTTTGGCGTGGGCGCGCAGGGTAAATTCGTAGTCAGAGATATAGTGGGGCAGTAGTCTGGGGTAAAATCCGCCGATGTACTGCCATGTTTGCCACCGCATAAAAATACCGTTAGTGGGCAGACAATTGATCATGTCAGGATGGGGAGGGGGTAAAAAGGTAAACGATCGCCAGTCCACATACACCCCGTCTAGGACTAACTCCTGGGTATGCAGGTCATAGATTTGTGCCCCTAAAATTACTTGTCCTAGGGTCGCCATTAACTGCACCCCTATTTCTAAAAAGTCTGGCTCGAAGTGCACATCATCGTTAATCATTAAAATCAAATCCTCTGGCTCGATCGACGATCGTTGTAACCATAAAAATCCCTGTTGTAAACTGCCCGCCCACCACCAATCCCCTGTACCAGTAATTACGGTGAGGTGGGAAATGTGGTCAGCCACCATATCCGCTGTGCCATCCCGACAACCATCATCGATTAACAGAAGGTGATAGTTAGAGAAAGATTGCTTTTGTAAACTCTGAACAAATTTGGCAGTGATCTGGCGTCGATCGTGCACTGGGAGAACAATATAAACCTGGGGTACTGCCTTGACCATAGGGCAATTTAGCTTATTTTTAATTGGCGTAACTGGTTGTACTCAATGCAGAGAAATGGGGGGAGCCATTTTAGTATAGTAAACCTTGGCGATCGAGCTAACGCCACAGCCACCGCAGATAAACCAACCCCAGCCCCAGCCCCAGGGCAATGCCATCCCTCAGGGAAAATCGCAAAGTTTGCCACCGCACTTGATAGGCTCCCGCCTCAGTAAAACCCCTTGCCTGCATAGCATTGGCGGTCTGCTCTGCCCGTAAAAATAAATTCTTGATCAAACGCTCCAAAACCACCAACCACAACCGCACACTACGGCGAAAACCTAGCCTTTTCCAGACGATCGCCCTAGTGCGCACCGCCCGCACCAGATTCTGAAATTCCTCTAATACCAAAGGCACAAACCGCAGGGCTAAAGTCAAAGTGAGCATGACCTCCACCATTGGCAAACCCAGCCCCTTGAGGGGAGCCGTCAAATTAGTTAGGGCTAACACAATTTCTTCGGGAGCAGTAACCAATAAAAATAAAGTCGGCGCATACAAATAGATAAAAATAAAAGTGCTGATGGTAGTGGCAAGGGTAATGGATCGGCGGGTAATGTGCAGAAACCCATTTTGTAAGAGGACAAATTGGTAATCGGTGGGTTGGGGCAGAACCACCTCACTAGGGGGACGGCGGGGCTGATAAGGAATGTGAGCACCACTGGGAAGCACGATCGCCAAAATTATAGTCATGCCCGCCAACAGCAAGAGCCAGCCCATTTGTTGTCGCCACGCCCGAGCAGGAATCCCCGCCAAAAGGGTAATTCCAATCAACAGCAGTACCAGGGTAATGCGCCATAGACCGCTGGCTTGAATGGGGGACAACAGAAATGTCAACAGCCATGCCAACTTTACCCTAGGGTCCATACGGTGTAACCATGTTTGCGGTTGTTCCATGTATAGCCCGATGGGCAACGATCGTAAAATATCCATGAATGCTAGGATTTTCAGTGTTTGTTTTTAGTGTAAGGGCTAAGCAGGGTGCATATGGCAGACTTTCAGATATTTGACAATGACCTTGACCAGTCCACCCTAGAAATCTACCTAGAACAAGAAGCGATCGCCGTCGATACAGAAACCATGGGACTGATTCCCCGCCGTGACCGTCTGTGCCTAGTGCAACTTTGCGATCAGCAAGATAGGGTCAGCCTGATTCGCATTGGTAAGGGCGTAAAACACACGCCACTGTTGAAAATTTTATTAGAAGCAGAACCCGTCACCAAAGTGTTTCATTTTGCCCGTTTTGATGTGGGTGCTCTGGAAGCCCATTTAGGCATTGCCACCTATCCCATCTTTTGTACCAAAATTGCCAGTAAATTAGCCCGCACCTATACGGACAAGCACGGGCTGAAAGAATTAGTCAAAGAATTAGAAAAAGTAGAGCTAAATAAAGAAGCCCAGTCTTCCGATTGGGGCGACATCTACAATCTATCCGAAGAACAATTAAAGTACGCCAGTAATGATGTGCGCTACCTATTACCCGTGCGCCAAAAGCTCATCCAAATGTTGGTGCGGGAGGGCAGACTTGACCTTGCTAAAGCCTGTTTTGCCCATATCCCCACTCAGGTTTATTTGGATTTATTAGGCTACGGCGATGTCTTTGCCCATTAACTACTCCCTGCCCCAGCGGAGAAATAGACCCATTGCTCGCCCTGTATTTTGGATTTTGGGTAGATTTATCTAGGCATCTGCCCCGTACCGAAAGGCTTTGACAGTTTCAATAAAATAAATAGCATTTTCCTCTGGGGTAGTGGCTAAAATGCCATGCCCCAAATTCATAATGTGCCCCCGATCGCCCGCCTTGCGAATTACCCCATGGGTACGATCGACAATGGTCTGGGCATCGGCAAACAGGACACAGGGGTCGAGATTGCCCTGCACCGCCACACTGCCTAGAATTGCCCGTGCTTCCGCCATATCCACTGTCCAATCCACGCTGATCACATCCGCCCCCGATTGGGGAAGGCGCGGCAAAATCCCCGCACTGCCACTGATGTATAAAATCAAGGGCACCTGGGGATACTTAGTTTTCAATTGTTGGCAAATGTACTGCTCATAGGGTAAGGCAAACTGACTATAGTCATCTGGGGGCAACTGTCCCGCCCACGAATCAAATAGTTGAATCACTTGGGCACCGCAGTCAATTTGATAGCCCGCATAAATCACGATCGCCTCAGCCAACTTTTGCAAAAAGCTATGGAGTAAACGGGGTTCTTTGTATGCCATAGCTTTAATGATAGTGTAGTCCTTAGAACTCTTACCCTCTACAGCATAGGCGGCTAAAGTCCACGGAGCACCCACAAAACCCAAAACCGTAGCCGTAGTGCCCACCTCTGCCCGAATGGTTTGCAGTGCCTCCCGAATAAACTTAAACTGGGGTTCAGGTTCTAGGGGATAGAGTCGATCGATCTGGTCTTGACTGCGAATGGCTGGCTGGATCAGGGGGCCTTGACTTTCCACTATGTCAAATTGAATGCCCAGCCCCGGCAGGGGTGTAAGAATATCAGAAAACAAAATGACCCCATCGGGACGAAAAGCACGCCAAGGTTGCAGGGAAATTTCTGCCGCCAGTTCAGGGTTTTCTGACCGTTCCCGAAACGAGGGATATTTAGACCGCAGTTCCCGATAGACCCGCATATAGCGCCCCGCTTGACGCATCATCCACACTGGTGGGCGCTCGATCTGCTCTCCCCGTGCCGCCCTCAGTAATAAATCGTTTACACTCATAGTTAGGTATTGATTACTATAGATTAGGGCATTTTATAATCTTTTAACTACTGTAGGGCATAATCTCAGCAAATCCCCGCCTATACTCTAGTTAATGTATCTTTAATAATTGTGCTGTCGGCACGATCGCTATGGTAAAAGCAACTATGGAATCTCCATCAGCTACTTCCCAGCCCAACGGGCAGTCTCGATCGCCGTGGCTCTGGCTCCTAGTAGTAGCTGTGGTCATGCTTTTGGGATTTTGGCTCACCACACCAAAGATCGATGCCTATACCCAAAGTGTATTGAGTTTAACAGGGGATCCCAGTAAAGGTAGGTCAATTTTTGTGATGAATTGTGTAGCTTGCCATGGACAGTGGGCGACAGGGGAAGTGGGCCCCAGCCTCAAGGATTTGTCTAGCCGTAAATCTAATGTGCAAGTGATTCAACAGGTGGTCAGTGGCAAAACGCCCCCCATGCCCCAGTTCCAGCCCGCCCCCCAAGAAATGGCAGATTTACTTAGTTACCTGCGGCAGTTATAGTCATGCAGATTACCTTTTTAGGTACCAGTTCGGGAGTGCCCACCCGCACCAGAAATGTATCTAGTTTGGCGCTGAAATTGCCCCAACGATCGGAAATCTGGTTATTTGATTGTGGCGAAGGCACCCAGCATCAGCTTTTGCGTAGCGACTTGAAACACAGTCAAATCACAAAAATTTTTATTACCCATCTGCACGGGGATCACATTTTTGGTCTGGCGGGACTACTGGCTACCTGTGGCATGGCGGGCAGTGTGCAAAAAATAGACATCTATGCCCCGCCAGGGCTATCGGAATACTTAGATAGTTGTCTGCGCTATAGTGAAACCAAATTAAACTATGAAGTAAAAGTGCATCGGGTACGATCGGGACTGGTATTTCAGGATGAAGAATTTACGGTTACCTGCGCTCCCCTGAAACATCGGGTCACTGCCTTTGGCTATCGGGTCACCGAGAACGATCGAGCGGGTAAATTTGACATCCACAAAGCCCGCGCCCTGAATATCCCTGAAGGCAAAAATTATGGACTGCTGAAACAGGGCAAAACCATTACCTTAGAAGATGGCAGAACCTTTGTGGGCAGTGAATTTGTGGGCAAACCGCAAAAGGGCAGATCGATCGTCTATTGCACGGATACCATCTATTGCGACAGTGCGGTGGAATTGGCGAAGGGCGCAGATGTATTGATCCATGAAGCTACCTTTGCCCATCAGGATGCGGATATGGCATTTCAACGCCTGCATTCTACCAGTACCATGGCGGCCCAGACGGCTCTGGGGGCAGGCGTACGCCAGTTGATTATGACCCACTTTAGCCCCCGTTACACTCTGCAAATGGAGGAACTATTGGCGGAAGCGCGGGCGATTTTTCCCCAGACTATCCTTGCCCATGATTTTCTAGTGGTGGATGTGCCCCTGCCCGAAACAGAAGAGACAGTCCAAAATTGATGTTTTTTTGCTAAGTACAGGGAAAAATTTAATTGAGTGAAAGCAGTGATGCCAATGAAAGATGAGACGACGCAGGAAATCAAGACCAAGGTGAAAGATAGTTTTAGGCAAGCGTCCATCAGGTTTAGGGGTGAGTGGATGCAGTTGAGCCAGCC
>Ga0272446_1007137_pt1 | contig 11276 bp, 6 predicted proteins | sample YNPCB0061_FD_194587 | JGI IMG/M metagenome (GOLD analysis project Ga0272446, IMG submission 194587) | Hot spring microbial mat communities from Yellowstone National Park, WY, United States - YNP-CB-006-1 | ecosystem: Environmental > Aquatic > Thermal springs > Hot (42-90C) > Sediment | place...
CGGTGGTCGTGGACCAGTGGCAGCTTGAAAAGCTGGCGCTGGTGACCCGGGAGAAGAAAGTGATGTTTTATACGCCGGGGCTGGCGCCCGAATACCACGCCAATCTTTGGGGGCCGATTTTCCCCACCCTGGAAGCGGCTATTGAAGGGCTCACCGCCGGTTTGCCGCCGGACGCGCGGATAGCCGTGATTCCGGAAGGCCCTTACGTACTGGCGAAAGTCCTATGACAGCTCCGGCGGGACGTTGCCGTAGGACCACGGCTCGCGAAAGGGCGCGGGTTTGGGCCGCCTGGGCAGCGGGACGGGCCGGAACTCCGCCATCAAGGCGGTGAGCGTGTCTACCATTTTCGAGCCTGCATCCGGCGCCAGATTGCTGTAACTGGTCAGCCGGGTTTCGTAGCCGCCGCCGTTCGGACCAAAAGCTTCTTCGGTGGGCACATAACCGACGCAGCCGTTGGCCAGCTCGACCGGCGCCGTGCAGGGAAACCGGCTGCGCGCTCGCAGATCCAGACCTAACTGGCAAAACATCTCGCCCGGGGCGGCCAAGTACACCACCGGGCCGGTCTGGATGGCCTGCAACTCGACCTCGACACGCGGAGCGCGCGAGGCCAGCGCGTCCAGCATGACGATTTCCTTGGCGAACGTCCATTCGGTCATGCCCACTGCCTTGGGTTCTTTCTGCACGATTTCGATCGAGCGGCGGACGCGCTCGGGACTGGGAAGCCGGCGGTTGTACATTTCTACCTTGTGCCGCGCGGCTAACTGTAAGGTTCCCGCGGCATACATGGAATGCAGGGTTTTGACGGCTTCGGCCCCAACCCTGCCGCCGACAATCTGAGCCCACTTCTCGCCGCTGGGGTTCCCGTAAGGGTCCAGGTTGTCCACCTGCGTAACGTCGCCGCAATAGCCCGCCAGGAAGACCACCACCACATTGGGCCCGAACGAGCCGCGGATTGTCTTTTCGAGGTAATAGATCCAGTTGGCCGAGATGCCGCCGGGGCTGGTGGTGGCGTGGCAGGCATAATTCACGATGCATCCCGTCAAGTTGCCCTTGGCGTCCCAGCAGCCGGTTACCGTGACCGCCGGGTCGATGGGACCGGCCACCGCCACGATGTCCGGGTTCCCCTTGCCCGGATGGGTGAACGTCAGGCCGTTCCGCATCCGGAAGCGCCGGTTGAAAGCGGCTTTGTCCTCCACGCCGGCGCCGAATCCGAACAGATGCGGCGCACGCGCAGCGTCGGCGGCGCATACCGCGTTTACGATTTCGCTTTCCACTTTTTTGAGATAGCCGGGATGGGCGGCCGAGGACATTTCGTAAGCGAGCTTCTGCACCAGCGGCGATGCGTGATCGTATTCTCCGGGCTGCACCATCCCCGTGGGTCCTGAGGAATGAGAATGCGAAGCGCCGATCAAAATGGCTTCTGGAGCGATCCCGCAGCGGGAACCAATCGCCTTACGCGCAGCCAGCACGACGGAGCGCGGCGCCATCAGGGCGTCCACGCCCACCAGAGCCACGCGGGACGACCCGTCGTCAAAAACCGCCGCCCGGACCTTGCAAGGATCGTGCAAGGACTTGTGGAAAGCCTTGCCGTAACCACCGGGCTGCTCCATGCCGATCTCCGGAGTGATGTCCCGCTCGGCAAAACCAGCCTTGGGCCCGGCGGCGGCCCCAACCGGCGCGGCGGCGCTCAAAGGAACACTGGCGAGAAAGGTGCGACGCTTCATACAAGAGATGATAACTAAACATTTATTTGGGCGGCTGGACCGCGATGCGGACCATGGGCCGGGCGCACATACCGCCGCGGCGGAACCGTAACCGGCATTCGGTTCCTTTGGAGAAATAGCGAACAACACGGCATGATAGAATGGGCGCCAACACTGGGCGCCGCGGTTAGACCGCAAGGCCCCGAGGAGGTCGAAATGAGTGTTGCTAATCAACGCAGATATGGGTTTGGAAGCGCAGGGCGAATCGTTTCCTGTGGGTGGGTAGTGGGGGGCTTCACCCTCGCTTTGTTGCTCGTATCGAGCGCCTCCGCTCAAGATGGCCGGGGAACCATCTTGGGCAGGGTATCGGATGCTTCCGATGCGTCCGTCCCGGGCGCCAGCATCGAAGCGGTGAACAAAGCGACAGGAGTCCGCATCCGCTCGAAGTCAAATGCTCAAGGCAACTATGAGATCTCGTTTTTGCTGCCTGGCTTGTACCGTCTGGAAGTAGAGGCGCCCGGCTTTAAGAAGTTCGTCCGCGATGATATCGAGCTTCGTGTGGGAGACCGGCTGAAGCTTGATTTTACGCTGGAGATCGGCCAGCTTGCCGACACCGTCACAGTGACTGCGGAGACGCCCCTGCTCGAAGCTGCGACAGCGTCGTTGGGGCAAGTGACGGATCGCCGGCGCATCGTGGAACTGCCCCTGAGCGGCGGCAATCCCATGACGCTGGCTCGATTGGCCCCGGGTATCACCAATACCAGCGCGCCCAATCATCCCAGTCTTTTGCGCGCCGTGGGTGCGGTGGTCAGTTTCACGGTGGATGGCACGCCGGCGGGCAACTCGCAGTTCACGGTGGACGGCGCGCCCGCCATGTCCGGCACGGGACCGGCTTTCATGCCGCCGGCTGAAATGGTGGACGAATTTAAGGTCAACACAGCGGCCTACGACGCTTCCATCGGCAATTCGCCGGGGGCCAGCATCAGTTTCATCCTCAAGTCGGGGACGAATCAGTTGCACGGCTCGCTGTACTGGTTCCACAACGACATCGTCCTCCAGGGCATGGATATGTTCCAACGCCAGCAGCTTTACAATCCTGCGACGGGCCCGGTGACGCACGAAAAGGAGCGCTCGGTGGCGCCTCAGCATGTCATCAACCGTTATGGGGCCGCCGCCTATGGGCCCGTGCTGTTCCCAAAGCTTTACAACGGCAAGAACCGGACATTCTGGTCGTATGGCTATGAAGGGTTTATTCGTCCCAGCGTCGAGCGCGGCAACTGGTTTTTCACGGTTCCCTCGCTAAAGCAAAGGCAGGGCGATTTCTCGGAGCTGCTGCCGCGAGGCCCGACCTACCAAATCTATGACCCTGCTACTACGACACCGGCGCCCAACGGGCGCTTCGCCCGGCAGCCTTTCGCCGGCAACGTGATCCCCAAATCGCGGCTGGATCCACTGGCCCAGAAGCTTCTTAATTACTGGCCTGAACCGAACGTGGCGGGTAGCGCGGACGGATCGCAGAATTATTTCCGGCCGACGCGTTCCCGCAACGAAATGGGAACGCACACCGGACGCATCGACCATAACGTCAGCCAGAAGCAGCGCCTTTCGGGACGGTTCAATTACAACAATGCGCCTTTTGCTTCGGGCCAGGTTTTCCCCAACGAGGTGACCGGAAACATCGAGGACCGGGGGAACCGCTTTGCCGGCCTGGATGACGTGATTACGCTGAGCCCGAGCATGGTATTGAGCCTGCGGGCCAACTACACGCGCTACAAGATTGAAACCGTGCCCCAGAGCGGCCGCTTCGATTTGGCGGCCGCCGGCTTTGATCCGCGTTTCGTTTCATACATCGACCCCCAAGGCCGCTTTGTCCCGGGCATCTCGATCACAGGACACACCGGCATTGGAGGCGTCGCGCCGAGCTACACATACACGAATTACTCCCACGTGGGAGGCGATTGGTCGGCAGTGCGCGGCAATCACAGCGTGCGCGCCGGCGCCGAGCTGCGGGTTTATCGGGAACACAACTATAGGTTTCAACAGACTACGCCAGACATCTCCTTCGGCTCGGCCTGGACGGTCGGACCTTTGGACAACAGCCCGGCGGCCCCCATTGGGCTGGGATTGGCGTCTTTCATGCTCGGCCTTCCCACGGGAGGCGCCATGAGCATAAACGCTTCCTACGCCGTCCAATCAAGGTACACAGCGTTTTTCGTTCAAGACGAGTGGAGGATCGCCCGCCGCCTGATGCTGACTTTGGGCCTGCGGCACGAATACTTCGGCCCTGTGACGGAGCGCTTCAACCGAACCGTGCGGGGATACGATTTCAACACTGTGAATCCGATCCACACCGCCGCGGCGGCCAACTACGCCCGCAATCCAATCCCTGAGATTCCCGTGGGGTCGTTCCGCTCTTACGGCGGTCTTCTGTTCGCTGCTGAGGGCGGGCAGCCGCGCGGCCTTTGGGACAGCGCCTATCGGAATTTTGCTCCGCGGATCGGCTTGGCATGGCAGGCCGGGAAAGCAACCTCGATAAGATCAGGATACGGAGTGTTCTATTTCCCACGTGGCGCAGACCGGAATTCCGTCATCCAGACCGGCTTCAGCCGGGCTACAAGCCTGGTAGCCAGTGAGGACAACGGAAGGACCTTCATCGCGTCGCTATCCAATCCCTTCCCGCGCGGCGCCCTGCCGCCGTTGGGAGCCGCCGGGGGGCTAAGCACCAACGTCGGCAATAGCGTCTCGTTTTTTAATCCATCGCTCAGATTCGGCTATGCCCAGCGCTGGAGCCTGAGTGTCCAGCGCCAACTGCCCGGCAGGATCGTGGCGGACGTGGCGTACGTCGGCAATCGCAGCACCCGCTTGAGCGTCAATCGGGAGTGGGATCCCGTCCCGGCTCAGTATCTAAGCCGCTCACCGGAACGCGACCAACGAACCATCGACTTCCTGTCCGCGCGCGTGGCGAACCCTTACTTTCCGTTGTTGCCCGGCACTGGATTGTCCGCGCAGACCGTGGCCCGTTCCCAGCTTCTCCGTCCCTTCCCCCACTTCACGGGAGTGACGGGAAATGAGCCGGCCGGCTATAGCTATTACCATTCGCTCCAGATACGGACGGAACGGCGGCTTTCGCGCGGCTTGACGGCCCAAGTGGGCTATACGTGGTCCAAATGGATGGATGCGACGACGTTCTTGAACGCCACCGACGAGCGGCCCGAACAGGTGATTGCTGCGCAAGACCGGCCGCAACGGCTCACCTTCAGCGGAGTCTGGGAGATGCCGGTGGGAAAGGGCAGGACCTTCGCCAACAAAGCCCCGAGGTGGGTGGACGCCTTCATCGGGGGTTGGCAGGTTCAGGGCTTCTATGAAGCGCAAAGCGGCCCGCCCATCGGCTTTGGCAACATCATTTTTCGCGGCGATCTGCACCAGCTTGTATTGCCCATCAGTCAGCGAACACCGAGCCGCTGGTTCAACATCGATGCGGGATTCGAACGGGACCCGGCGAAGCAGCTCGCTTCCAACATCCGGCAGTTTCCCAGCCGGCTGACCGGGCTGCGCGCCAAGGGACTCAACGTGTGGAATCTGTCGGCGATCAAAAACTTCCGCCTGACGGAGCAAGTCAAACTGCAATTCCGCACGGAATGGTTGAACGCCATGAACCACACGCACTTGGCGGCCCCGAATACCACCGTCACTAGCCCCCTGTTCGGAGCCGTCACCTCAGCGCCGGGGTATCCGAGACAGATCTATTTCGCGCTGAAGCTCCTCTTCTGAATAGCGAAGAGGAGGAATCAACTACAACTGCGCCCTGGCGGCCGCAGCCAACTCCAACCCAGAGAGGCCGCGTCGGTGAAGTCATACTTTCCGGCGGCCGGCAAACTTCCCGCACCCACAGGAAGACATGCGGCGTGAAACGTGGTGAAATACTCTTTGAGGGAGACAAACGTGACGGATCTGCAACCCACTCGAAGAAATATCCTGAGGCGAGGCGCCGGGGCGCTATGCGCGGCGCCCGCTATCCTGCGCGCCCAAGGCCAGGACCTCCGAATAGCGTATATCGGGGTCGGCAACCGGGGGTCTTTCCTGCTGCGCCACGGGCTCGAGATTCCGGGCGTGCAAGTGGTCGCCGTGTGTGACCTGTTGCCTGAACGGACCGATGCGGCGGCTACGGAAGTGGCCAAGAAGGGCGGAAAGGCGGCTACGTACACCGATTTTCGAAAGATGCTGGCCGAACGCAAAGACATCGACGCCGTGGTGGCGGCCACGCCGGACTACACGCACGCCGAAGTCTACATCGCCGTGCTGGAAGCCGGCAAGCACCTGTACGGCGAAAAGCCGCTCGCGCTGAACGTCGCGGACGCAAAACGAATTGTGGCCGCTGCCAAGAGGGCCAAGGGGAAGTTCCAGGTGGGTTTCCAGTTGCGGCACGACCCGGCGCGCAACGCATCCATGAAGTTTGTCCACTCCGGCGGGCTCGGCAAGGTGCTGATGTGCCACGGCATACGTCACGGCGGAGACTTGCCGCGTCACATCCCCTGGTACTTCGACCGCGACAAATGCGGCGATATCGTGGTCGATCAGGGCATTCACATCCTGGATCTTTTCACCTGGGCCATTGGAACTCATCCTCGGCGCGCCATGGCGGTGGGCGGCACCACCCTGTTTGTCAACGATCCGCCGGGACGCACGGTGATGGATAACTACAGCCTGATCCTCGAGTATCCCAATGGCATTCAAGTGAACTTTTCCCATCACTATTTCGACCCGCCCGGCTTCACGGGGGTCCAGGAGCGCGTATTCGGTTCCGAGGGCGCCATCGACCTCCCGAAGGCCATCTGGCAGCCACGCACGTCCCGCAAGCCGGCGGAGCTCGAGGTGCCGAACAAGGGCAAAGACGCCACATACATGGCCCAGGCGGCGTTTGTCGATAGCATCAAGAATGACAAGCCCACCATGAGCGACGCCGACACCGCCCTGGTGGCTACGTTGACTCCCATCATGGCCACCAAAGCCATTTATGAGCGCCGGATCGTGACATGGGAGGAAGTGGCTGGATAGTGCGGGTTATGTCCGAAGCGCTGCGGGCCGGTGGGAGCAGTCAAAGCCGCCGGTGAGGGAGCGGCTCACCACCCCAGACTCATGGCGGCAGCTCCGCAGACCAAAGCGGTCGCAAACGAGATCGATTTGATGAGGAAAAACTCACGCCTGGAATGGGCCAGCATAGGCAGCATGCCGTGGCCATCCTGAACAATTGAGTTCGCCAGCAAGACGCTGAACGGAACCAACCCCTGGGCGAACAGGGTGACAAAGATCAAGTTGGGTCCGGACTCCGGAATCAAGCCAATCAGGCAAGCCACGAGCAAAACAGTCCAGCGTCCGCTCCGAATGGCGGCGCCGAGATGCAAAACTTGAGTGAGGACGTGCATGGCAAGCAGTGCGCCCAGGGTCCAAAAGAAGATTTGCGGGGCGTGTTTCAATGCCACATGCCGCCACAGATGTTCCTCGATGAAGTGATCCGGTACAGTGGCGACGATGAACACCGCAGCTGCGGTGACTAACACCAGGCTGACCCGAATCCAATCCCACTCAGAAGGTCCCAACTGACCCGCTAAGACGCCGGCCAGATAGAGACCGAGCGCTAGAGTTAGTGTCCCGCGAACCGGTGAGCACCCTTTCCAGTGCGCCGAGATCGCCTCGGGCCGAAAGCTCCAGCACAGACCCTCGGGGTGCAGCTCAAGACATGGCGACGGATGGCGCGTCCTTGGTCTCCGTCCGGCGAGATCGGTCAGGATGCCTGCAATCAGCCCGATGCCGAGCACCATGCCCATCAGGCCCAAGGCTTGCCGCGGGATGAGCGCCAGCATGACGAAAGCCTCGTCCCCGCTGGAAGCGACCATCGCGGTCACCACCGCTCCCAACGTGAGCACGCCGTGGGTGTACATGGCGACTGCGGTGAAGGCGCCCAAGCACCCCGGCAGGACACCGAGGAACCCAGCCAGGACATACTGTCCCCAGCGGTGGCCGGCCAACCCTTGCCGCCACCTCCCGGCGCTAAGGACGTTGAGGTACTCGATGATTAGCATCATCGCCAGCACGAAGCCGGTGATCATCAGCGCGGTTTTTACAAGCTCGATCATGATAAGCACGGAGCCCCGCAACCCTTGGACAGCATGCAGGGCTCCGGAAAGCTAACGCCCACGCCAGGGCGATTGATGGTTCCGCGCACCCGCCGGGAAACCGGCAGCCGGCTTTCGCCGGCTATTCTTCTTTGCTCTTGGCTTCCAGTTCCTCGATGCGCTGGCGGATGCTCTTTAGGATGCCATCCAACCGATCCGCTTGGCTTTTTAGCGCAGCCGCCTCTTGTTCCCTGGTGGGGCCAGAGAAAGATGGCCACCAGGAAGGCCACCACTGCGCTCGCTGCCAGCCGGTGAGGCCCGTGGCATGATACCAGTTCCGCCAGCCTCGCCCGCCACCCCGGCCCCGGCCGAAGAAGCCGGAGCCGCTAGCACGGCTCACAAATCCCGGCGCCGCAAAGCCGGAGCAAAGCCCGGCGCCGCGCCCTGTCCCGGGACCCTGTCCCCAAGGACCTGTTCTGTCTCCAAATGGCATGATCGTTTACCTCCTATGGTAAAAGTTTCAACCTCTGGTCATCGGCGTGCCGCATTTGGGGCATCGGGTTTGCTTGCAAGGCTGCCCAGGCGTGTGCGGCGTCCTCTCACCGCAACTCGGGCAGACACAGCCGCCGCCTGTCCCGGCCGCCGCCGGTCCCCCCATCTTGCCGCGCCCGCCAGCTCCAGCGCCCCGTCCGCGGCCACCGCCTCGCCCTGAACCCATTCCAAAGCCTCTTGGCATTTCCATTCTCCTTCCCGATCCCCAGCGCTTCCGCCAGCCGCCGCAGCCGGGCATCCACAGTTGCGGCGGCGCGGGCGTTCCGCTGAGAAACGCCGCCACCACGTCGTCCACCGGCCCGCACAGGAAGCCAATGACTCGGACACCGGAAGCCGCTAGCAGAGATTCGAGCGGCGCTGAGATCGCGCCGCACAGCAACACGCTGGCGCCAAACGTCAAAAACTCGCCGGCGCGGACGGCAAGGTCGATGCTGCTCAGCCGCCGCTCTTGACGGCTCACTTCGCGTCCGTCCTCGCAGTCGATGAGCAGCACGCTCCCGGCTACGTCAAACACCGGCGAGATGCGTCCTTGATGCTGGGGTATCGCCAGTCTCACAACTGCGGGATGCGCACGCGCCGCGCCAAACCGCCATCTCCTTTGTTTCCTTGCCAGGCAGGTCTCTTTCCGCCATGGCTTTTGTGCAATTTGCAAGCCAGGGAACCAATGTTCGTTGCAAATTGCAATAGTGTGATATACACTTAAGTGTAGAGATGTCTCTGCCGAGCGATCCGATTCTTGATTCCATCAACGAAGGCGTATTCTCCGTGGATGCAGACTGGCGGATCACTGCTTTCAACCGCGCCGCGGAGCGGATCACCGGCGTCCCGCGCGAGGAAGCCGTCGGGAGGCCATGCAGCGAAGTTCTGCGTGCGAGCATTTGCGAAGAGGCGTGCGCTTTAAGGCGGACATTCCTCACCTCCCAACCCGTGGTCAACGCCACTGCCTACTTAATGCGGGCATCCGGAGAGCGGGTTCCCGTCCGCATTTCGACCGCGTTGCTCAGGGATGCCGGCGGCTCAGTCATTGGTGGGGTAGAGACTTTTCAGGACCTCAGCCGCGTCGAGGAACTGCGCAAAGAACTCGAGTCGCGATACACGTTCGAGGACATCGTCGGGCGCAGCCCCGCGATGCAGAGATTGTTCGAAATTCTGCCGCAGATCGCCGTCAGCAGCAGCACCGTGCTTATCGAGGGCGCCAGTGGAACGGGCAAAGAACTGGTGGCCCGCGCCATCCACAATCTTTCGCCACGCAGGAAACGGCGTTTCGTGGCGGTAAATTGTGCGGCTCTGCCGGATTCTCTGCTCGAGTCCGAGCTTTTCGGTTACAAAGCGGGCGCCTTCACCGGCGCTACACGGGACAAGCCGGGGCGTTTTGCCTTAGCCGACGGCGGCACGATCTTCCTGGACGAAATCGGCGACGTATCTCCCGCTATGCAAGTGCGCCTGCTGCGGGTGTTGCAAGAGCGCGTGATCGAGCCCTTGGGCGGTATTGACCCGGTGAAGGTGGATGTGCGGGTGGTGGCGGCAACCAACCGGGATTTGGCTCAGAGGGTCCGAGAGGGAAGTTTCCGGGAAGATCTTTTCTACCGCATTCGCGTCATTCATCTCAAGTTGCCGAGCCTCAAGGAAAGGCGCGAGGACATTCCCTTGCTGGTGGACCGGATGATTGCGAAGTTCAACCGCTTGCAGGGCAAGGACATAGCGGGCGTCTCCGATGAGGCCCTGGCGCGGTTGATGGAACATGACTACCCTGGCAATGTGCGCGAGTTGGAAAACATCATCGAACAGGCCTTTGCGATGTGCCGCGGTTCCTGGATCGAGTTGCGCCACCTGCCCCCGGAACTGCGTCCCGCCCCGCCCAACGGCGAAGCCGCCGGAGCCATGAGCCTGCGCGCCATGGAACGGCGCTTGATCGAGGCGGCGCTGAGCCGGCACAACGGCAACCGGAACCGGGCGGCGCAAGACTTGGGAATCCATCCCAGCACGCTATATCGGAAACTGAAAGCCATCGGCGCCGTGGAAACGGGCCAAGGGGGCCAACCGGCCTGCGGCGATTGACAACCGTCCCCGCCTTTACGAAAATGAAATCGTAAGCAACCCGCTGTGTGCGGATGTGGCGGAATTGGCAGACGCGCTAGATTCAGGTTCTAGTGGGGGCAACTCCGTGGAGGTTCAAGTCCTCTCATCCGCACCATTCACCCGCCTCGTAGGCTCTCCAGGCAACCCCCGCCCCGGTTGCCGCGGGCTCCCCAAGTGCGATTTGATGGACAAATGAGGCTCCGTTGGACGATCCTTTTGGTCATGGCTCTGTCTCTGGCTGATTCTGCCCCGGCCCAACGTCCCATCAAGGGACAGTACATCGCTTTCGTCGGCACCTATACCGGCAAAGAAAGTAAAGGCATTTACGCCTTCCGTTTCGACTCCGACAATGGCAAGCTTCAGCCGCTCGGGCTGGCGGCCGAAATCCGCAATCCCACTTTTCTGGCCCCTCACCCCAAGCAGAAGTACCTGTACTCGGTGGGTGAGGTGGGCGATTTTCAAGGCCAGAAAGCAGGCGCCGTCAGCGCATTCCTGGTGGACGCGAAAACCGGCAAGCTCACCTTGTTAAACACGGTTTCCACCCGCGGCGCCGGACCTTGCCATGTCTCCGTGGATGAAACCGGCAGGTGTGTCCTGGTGGCTAATTACGGGGGCGGCAGCGTCGCCGTGTTTCCGATCGGCGAAGACGGAAAGCTGGGGGAGGCTTCAGCTTTCGTTCAGCACTCTGGAAAGGGTCCCAACTTGAAGCGGCAATCCGGACCGCACGCCCACGCCTTCACCATTGCTCCCGATAACCGCTATGCCTTCGCTCCCGACTTGGGCGCCGATAGGGTCTTCATCTACCGGTTGGATCCCGTAAACGCCAAGA
>Ga0272446_1007138_pt1 | contig 11274 bp, 5 predicted proteins | sample YNPCB0061_FD_194587 | JGI IMG/M metagenome (GOLD analysis project Ga0272446, IMG submission 194587) | Hot spring microbial mat communities from Yellowstone National Park, WY, United States - YNP-CB-006-1 | ecosystem: Environmental > Aquatic > Thermal springs > Hot (42-90C) > Sediment | place...
CGGGACCGGTCTGACATCGAAGGAGCTGGCCGATCGCCTGCTCAGCGAAGCCGGCGTAGCCACCCTGAGCGGCGCTTCCTTCGGCGCGTACGGCGAAGGTTACCTGCGGCTGAGCTACGCCAATTCGCTCGACAATCTGCGGGAAGCCGTCGAGCGCATCCGCCGCTTTGTGGAAAGCCTTTAACGGCTGAGCCGCCTCAAACGAATTTATATTCTCCCGGCACGGGCAGCGGCGGCACTTCCATCTTCAGGTCATAATCGAACGCTTTGGGCTGGAGATCCTGCTTCGAATTCATGATCATTTCCCAAGTGATCTCCAAGCCGGAATAAGCCGACTCCCGAGCCATGATGCACGTCATGGTGCTTTCTGCAACCGCAAAGCCGTCGTTGATGTAGGGAATCTCGCCCCGGATGCTCTTTACCAGGTTGATGTGTTCCTGCACGTAAGGGTTCTCGCCCTTCTCGCCCAAGTCCATGCCGTTGGTGCGCCCCTTGGTCCCCACGATGTCGTCCCACACGCGCCGGAAGCAACCCTGGGGATACTGGCGGCAAACGCTCGACAGGCGCACGCCGTTCGGGTAGACGAAATCCGAAGCGAGATGGTCGTAGATGTTGCCGTACAGCTCGGTGCGAGGCCGCCATGCCGCGCCGCCCGAAGCCACCACCTTCACCGGGTGCGTTCCCATGAACCAGTTCATGGTGTCGATGTTATGGAAGTGTTGCTCGACGATTTGGTCGCCGCAAATCCAAAGGAAGGAATACCAGTTACGGTGCTGCCAGGTCATATCGCCCCACTTTGGGTCGCGCGCCTTGGCGTGCATCACCGGACCGCTGAGGTAGCTCGCATACAGGGCGACGATGTCGCCGATGGCGCCGTCGCGAACTTTCTGCAACGTCTCCAGGTACTCGCGCTGCGAGCGGCGTTGCGCTCCCGAAACCACGGTCAGCTTCTTCTGCTTGGCCTTCTCGCAAGCCGCCAGGAAGCGCCGGACGCCCACCGGGTCCGTGGCGATGGGCTTTTCGGTGAAGACATGCTTGCCCGCATTCACCGCCGCTTCGAAGTGTTCCGGGCGGTAACCCGGCGGCGTGCAGAGCATGACAATATCGACATCGGTGGCAATCAGCTTCTTGTAAGCGTCAAAGCCGACGAAACGCCGGTCCGGAGTCACCTTGACGCCGCTTTGGACAGGAGATTTCTGAAGCCGCCCGAGCGAGGTTTCGAGTTTGTCCTCGAAGACGTCGGCCATGGCGGTCAGCTCTACGTTCTGATTGCCTTGCAAGAACTGCTGCGCGGCCTGCGTGCCGCGACCGCCGCAGCCCACCAGCCCGGCTGTCAGTCTTGCCGGGGCAAAGCCGCGCACCAGTTCGGGACGAATGATCAGGAAGGCTGAACTGCCGCCCCCGAGCAACGACCTGCGAGATAATTCAGTCATTTCCCGCCTCCTTCTGGTTGGGTGATAGCTCAGATGAACTTGTATTCCCCCGGCACCGGCAGCGGCGGCACTTCCATTTTCAGGTCGTAATCAAAGGCCTTGGGCTGCAAGTCCTGTTTGGAATTCATGATCATGTCCCAAGTGATCTCGAGCCCGGAATAAGCCGACTCGCGCGCCATGATGCAAGTCATCGTGCTTTCCGCCACGGCCATGGCGTGGTTGATGTAGGGACCCGTCCCGCGGATGCTCGCCACCAGGGCCATGTGTTCGCGCACATAAGGATTCTGAAGCGGGTCCTTGAATTTGGTGCGCACGTCCTGTCCGGTCCCCCTTCCGAGGTCGTGGCAATTGCTGCGGCCCTTCGTGCCGACCACCAGCTCGCTCACGTTTTGATAGGGCTTGTAGTCCGGCTTGGAGGGAAACTGCCGGCAATAGCTCGACATGCGGACGCCGTTCTTATACACGAAATCGGCGCTGATGTGATCGTAGATGTTGCCATAGATTTCCGTGCGCGGGCGCCAGATGGCGCCGCCCGACGCCACCACCTTCTCCGGGTGGTCATTCATCACCCAGTTGCAGACGTCGATATTGTGGAGGTGCTGCTCGACGACCTGATCGCCGCAGATCCACACATGGGAATACCAGGCGCGGTGCTGCCAGGTCATGTCCCCCCACTTGGGGTCGCGCGCCTTCTGCTGAATGACGGGGGAGCCGATCCAGTAAGCGTACAGCGCCCGAATGTCGCCGATGGCGCCGTCCTGAATCTTCTTGACGGTTTCCTGATAGTCGGCCGAAAAGCGCCGCTGCGCGCCGGAGACGACGGTCAACTTCATCTGCTCGGATTTCCTGGCCGCAGCCATGAAGCGCCGCACGCCCACCGGATCCGTGCCGAAAGGCTTTTCGCAGAACACGTGCTTTTTGGCGTTGATGGCGGCTTCGAAATGCTCCGGACGGTAACCGGGCGGCGTGCACAGCATCACGATGTCAATGTCGGTGGCGAGCACCTTCTTGAAGGCGTCAAAGCCGATGAACCGCTTGTCGGGCGTGACGGTGAGCCGGTCGCCCACGGCGGAGCTCTTCACTTTCTTGATGGAGTTTTCCATCTTGTCTTCGAAGATGTCGCCTAGGGCGGTGACTTCGACGTTGGGGTCTCCAGTGAGAAGGTCGATGACGGCCTGCGTGCCTCTGCCGCCGCAGCCCACCAAGCCGGCCTTCAGTTTGGCTGGCGCGAAACCACGCACCAGCTCCGGACGAATGATCATGAAAGTGGAGGCGGCGCCCGCCGCAAACGCTCTTCGCGAAGATTGAGTTGGATGGTCCATATGTCTGCCTCGATCGGAAACATTGTATAAGAAAGTCATGCGCCGTATCTGGATTTTTTTCGCCGCCCTTCTTTTCATGGCCGCCTCGGCCGCCTATCCGCAACGTTTGGAGCCTGGCCCGCAGGTGGCCACATTCTTCTCCCTGGTGGACGATTCCGACCAGCCTTACGGGCTCTACATCCCCAAGAACTACCGGCCCGAGCGCGCTTACCCGCTGGTGGTTAGCCTCCACGGCGCCTGGTCCAACCACCGGCTGAACCTGCGGCGCGTTTTCGGGCAGGGCAACCGGCCGGGCGAGGCCGATTTTGAAGCCACCCGCTACTTCCCGCCCCTCCGGGACGTCGACTTCATCGTCGTTTCCCCGTGGGCCCGGGGCACCATGGGCTACCAGGGCATTCCGGAGCGGGATGTGTGGGACGTCATAGCGGACGTAAAGAAGCGCTTCCGCATCGACGAGGACCGCATGTATCTGACCGGTCTTTCGATGGGCGGCGGCGGCACGTTGTGGATCGGCTTGACCCGTCCCGACGTGTGGGCGGCGCTGGCGCCCGTGTGTCCAGCCCCGCCGCCCGGCGCCGAAGCCCTGGCCCCCAACGCTCTGAATTTGCCCATGCACTTCTTCCATGGGGACGCCGATCCCGCCGTTCCGGTGGACGTCTCGCGCAAGTGGCACGCCCGGCTGCTGGCGCTGGGCTCGCCCAGCCAGTACACCGAATACCCCAACGTCAAGCACAACTCCTGGGACTACGCGTACAAAGACGGCGCCATCTTCGACTGGTTCGCCAAGCACAAGCGCAACCGCTGGCCGCAGCGGGTGCGCTTTGTCTCGGACCGTTACCAGTACAATTCCGCCTACTGGGTGAAGCTGGACGGGCTGACGCCGGGCGTGCTGGCGAGCATCGACGCGCGCTTTGCCGGGAAAAACCGGGTCGAGGTGCAGACGGCGGAGCTGGACGGCTTTTCGCTCCTGCTCCAGGGACACCCGGACTATAACCCCCGCGAACCGTTGACCGTGCTCATCGATGGAACGGCTTTGGTGGTGAAATCCGGCGCGCCGGCTGCGTTCTCGCGGGTGGCGGGGCGGTGGACCGCGGCCGCTTATTCACCCGGCTCGAACGAGAAACGTCCAGGCGCGGAAGGACCCATCGGCGCCGCCGTCGCTTCACGCCATATCTATGTGTATGGAAGCGCCGACAATCCCCCGCCGGACGAACTAAGCCGGCGCCGCGAGATGGCGCAGCAGGCATCCGAATGGTCCACTCCGCGGATGCGGCTCTCGCTGAACCTGCGCGCCCTGGCGGACCGTGAGGTGCGTGACGCGGACTTGAACGGCGCCAACGTCGTTTTGTTCGGCAACAAGCAGACCAACCGGCTGGTGGCCAAATACGCCGCGGCATTTCCCATCGAGTTGAACCCCAGCGCGGCCGATTACGGCTTGGTCTTCGTGTACCCCGCCGACGGGCGCTACCTGGTGGTGAATTCCGGCCTGCCGTGGTGGACGGGAGCCGAAAACGTCAAGCGCGGGCTGCGTTTCCTGTCGCCGAAGGCGCAGACGCTGGTGACATTCGGCGATTTCATTCTGTTTAAAGGCTCGCTTGAGAACGTGATCGCCGAAGGGCGGTTCGACCGCCATTGGAAAGTCCCGGCGGAGGCCGCCGAGAAGATGAAAGCTACTGGAACGGTGGTCATTCGATGAGCGTAACCATGCATCCCGAAGAATTCAAAAGGGCCGGCCACGAAGTGGTCGATTGGATCGCGCACTACCTGGAACACATCCGCGAGTATCCCGTGCTGCCGGCAGTAGCGCCGGGCAATCTGGCGGCGAAGTTGCCGGCAGCGGCGCCGGATGCGGGAGAACCCATGGACGCGATCCTGGAGGATTTTCGCCGCCTCATCGTGCCGGCGCTCACCCACTGGAACCATCCTCGCTTCCACGCCTACTTTTCGGTGTCCGCCTCGCCGCCCGGCATTCTGGGCGAAATGCTCGCGGCGGCGCTTAATGTGAACCACATGGTATGGAAGTCCTGCCCCGCGGCCACCGAATTGGAGCAAGTGGTGCTCGGCTGGCTGCGCGAGTGGCTGGGAATGCCCGCCGAGTACTTTGGCGTGATTCACGACACGGCTTCGGTAAACACCATGCACGCCATTGCCGCTGCGCGCGAGGCGGCGGCGCCCCAGTTCCGCACCGAAGGCGCAAGTCCGGGGCTCACGCTGTATACGTCTGAGCAGGCGCACTCCTCGGTCGAGAAGGGGGCTATCGCATTGGGCATCGGACAAAACCACGTCCGCAAGGTGCCCGTGGACGGCGCGTTCCGAATGCGGCCTCAAGCGCTGGCGGAAATGGCGGCGGCCGATGTCAGCCAGGGTAAGCGGCCATTTTGCGTGGTGGCCACCACCGGGACCACCTCCACCACTTCCATCGACCCGGTGGCGGAAATTCTGCCCGTCGCCCGGCAATTCGGCATGTGGGTCCATGTGGACGCCGCCTATGGCGGACCGGCGGCCATTCTGCCGGAAAAGCGCCACCTTTTCGCCGGGATCGAGGAGGCGGACTCCCTGGTGATCAACCCCCACAAGTGGCTGTTTACGCCTATGGACCTGAGCGTGTTGTACACGCGGCGCCCGGACATCCTCAGGCGCGCCTTTTCGCTGGTCCCGGAGTATCTCAAAACGGCCGAAGACGGCCGCGCAGTGAACTTCATGGACTACGGGGTGCCGCTCGGCAGACGCTTCCGCTCCCTGAAGTTATGGTTCATCTTGCGCTATTACGGCCGGGAAGGCGTGAGCCGGATTCTGAGACGGCACCTGGAGTGGGCCCAGGAATTCGCGCGTTGCGTGGAATCGGATCCCGCCTTCGAGCTATGCGCGCCCGTACCGCTATCAACCATCTGCTTCCGGTTGAAAGCCGGCGACGATCCCAGCCGGACGCTGCTTGACCGCGTGAACGCCACCGGTAAGGTCTTCCTCTCGCATACGGTGCTCGACGGTCGCTTTGTCCTGCGGTTCGCCATTGGCAACATCGCCACCACGCGCGAGGACGTGCTGGGAGCGTGGGATCTCATTCGAGAAACCGCGCGCCAGCCGCCGCCTACGCCGTGCATTCCGGCCGCTCGGCGCGATGAGGAGGCGTAGATTCTTCCGATCAGGTCTGCGCCAGGGCGGCTTCCTCGTTGGCGTGCCGGATCAGGCGGTTGACTTCCGCTTCCAGGCGGGGAAATTTCACCGAGGCCAGAGCTAGCTCCCCGCGCACGGCCAGGTCTTCAACTTCGCGCGCGGCGATGGAAACGTCGAGGGCGGCGATGCGCTCGGCCGCCTTCCGGATTTCCCGCGCCTCGCGCGCGATGGTTTCCGCATCCGCCTGGCTCCAGGCGGCGCGCAGCTTTTGCAGCCGCGCCGGCGCCACCTGAAGGAAAAGATCCAGCAGGCCGCGCATGAGGGCTGGCTTGTTGTCCAGCAGACGAGCCGCCAGTGCGATGTCAATCGGGCTCGGCTCCGGCGATTCATGGACCGGATCTCTGCGGGGCGGGCAGGCATGCAAGTATGAATCGATGGTGGCCAGCAAATGGGAGGGGTGCAGGGGCTTGGAAATGTAGCCGTCCATGCCCGCCTGCAAACAGCGCTCTTTGTCGCCCTGCATGGCGTGCGCGGTCATGGCTATAATAGGCAATCGCTTCCACCGCTCTTCCCGGCGGATGAGGCGCGTCGCCTCTAGGCCGTCCAGCACCGGCATCTGTACGTCCATCAGAACCAGCCCAAAGTCTTCCTGGGCCAGCGCCTCCATGGCTTCTCCGCCATGATTGGCTATGCGCACCGTGTAACCCTTCTTGCGAAGGATGGTGGCCACCACTTTCTGATTCACGAGATTGTCTTCCACCACCAGAATCTTGTGGCTGGCGTCCGCCATAGCGCCAGGTTCGGATGCCGGCTCCATCCGGCCGGCGGAGTGCGGCTCCGCAGCCGGCAAATCAGCGCTCGCCTCGTCGCAGTGCAGCGTGACGCGGAAGCAACTGCCCTTGCCGACTTCGCTTTGGACCGTAATATTGCCCCCGTGCATCTCCACCAGCCGGCGCGTGATGGCCAAACCCAGCCCGGTCCCCCCGAAGCGGCGGCTCACGCTGCCATCGCCCTGGGTGAACTTCTCGAACACCTCAGGCAGCTTTTCCGGCGGAATGCCCATTCCCGTATCGGAGACTTCCATCTCAAAGCTGACCTTGCCATCCGCCGCTGCCGGCAGCAGAGCCACTTTGACGCGCACCGTGCCGTCATCGGTGAACTTGATGGCGTTGCTCAGCAGGTTGGCCAGAATCTGCCGGATCCGCAACGGGTCGCCTACCACTTGGCGCGGCAGTTGCGGATCGATTTCCATTAGCAACGCGATGCCCTTCTGCCGCGCCTTGGGCTGTTGCGTCTTCACGCAATTGTCAATCACATTGCGCAAATCGAAGGGAATTCTCTCCAACGCCATCTTGCCGGCTTCGATTTTCGACAGGTCCAAAATGTCGTTCAGCAAAGCCAGCAGCGATTGCGCGCAGCGCTGCGCCGTTTCCAAATGCTCGCGTTGTTCGGGGGTAAGGTGAGTGTCCAAGACGATGTCGATCATTCCCAGCACGCCGCTCATCGGCGTACGGATTTCATGCGATACGTTCGCCAGAAACTCGCTCTTGGCTTGATTGGCCGACACCGCTTGTTTCAGCGCCTCCTCCAGGGCTTCCGTGCGTTGCTTGATCTTGGTTTCGAGCAACTCCTGATAGTGGCGCACCTCGGCGTTGGACTCCTCCAGCGCTGCGATCATCCGATTGAATGTCTCGCCGAGGTACTGCACCTCATCCCCAGTGGGACTCACCTGAATTGGCTCCAGCTTGCCCTCGCCCACCCGCGCCAAACCCTCTTGAAGGTTGGCCAGCGGTCTGGACAACACCCGTAAGGTGAAACGCGAGATGGCCCCCGCCACCACCAGCACCACGAAGCAAAGCAGGAGGCTCTTGCCGGCGCTAAACGTGCCGTGGGACACGTCGAACGCCAGAAAGGTTAGGACCACCCAGGAAACCAATAAGCCCGTGAAAACAGAGAACTTTCGAGACAGCCTGCGGCTCGGCGCACCGATGAATTTCGGTTTGTGGTCCGCTGGCACGGGGAGCACGATTCTATGATCCCGTGTTTTGCTGCCGCAGCCTATCAGGTGGTTCCCTTAGAGCCATCCGTATTCGGCTTTAAGCCCTAGCGGGAAAACCGCGCGGCCGCCGCTACTCGCCCTCTTATTCCTCAGTGGATTACAAGGCGAACCGCGGCCTTACCCAAAAGCGGCGCCTTCAAGCCTTCACGACGAACACCTTGGTGTCATAGAATACGGCGCTGCCGCCGGTAACATCGCTCAGCGGGGAGCGCAGGTGCGGATCGACGTACATGGCGGCATTGGCGTGCAGTCCGGCGGCGCGCCGGGGATCGCCGGGAACCACCACGTTGTCAATGACTTGATCGGAAGCGCCGTAGGCCCAATGCCCCCAGCCCAGCTCGAAGGTGATAACCCCGTTGCGGATGCGGTCGGTCAGCTTCAGGCGTCCTAACAGCGGTTTCGTTTGCCCATGGCCCAGGTCCCACGCCGCGGCGGGATTGGAGGCGGAGACGATCCACACCGCGTCGCCATCCTGGAGTCCCAGGCGCTGGGCGTCGAATCGGCTCATCTCGATGAAGTTTTCCGGCTGCACGCTGGTAAGCCAGTAATTCGATATGGTGCGGCTCTTACAAGCCAGCATGCTCCTGTTGGTGATTAGCGTGAACGCCGCTTCCCGGTGATCCAGGGGCTTGCCCACGGAATCTGCAACAGGCTGATAGGTCGGAATGCCGCTCAGGTAGGCGCCGGTCATGGAGTTACGTGTGGTGGCCGGTTTTTCATGGTACAGGTTCACGAGTTTGCCGTATTTCGCCTTGACCTGCTCCCCAGTCCAAGCCTCTGCGTAGCTCCACCAGCGGCCGCCGCGGTTCAGAACGTAAATTACCTTTTTCCACCAGTTGGGACCGACGGCTTTGGACCAACGGGCAGGGTCGAACATGGAAGGCGGCAAATGCTTGCGGGCGTTGAGGAACGTTTGCACCTCCTCATCACTGGCGTCCGGGCAGACATCGGAGCTGGTGCTCGAGTCCCCGTGCGCAATGTTGGCCACCATGCGAAGGTAAAAGTCCTCCGGGCAGGACAGGTCACCGCTCGGACCGAACCCGCCAGGTCCAAAACCGGGCATCTGAAGCCGCTCGGCGATCGCCAGGAAGACCGCCTCCATGGAAACCGGCATCTCCTGATTGAAAACGCGCACCGTCTCATTCGGAGAAGCAATAGCCGGCTGCCGGACCGGCGAGACGCGGTGCACGATCGAGGGGTGGGTGCGGTGAAACTCCCAGCGCTCCAAATAGCTCAGATCCGGGAAAATGTAATCGGCGTACTGGCTGGTTTCGCCGATCACGATATCGCTGCACACAAACAGCGGTATCTTGTTCGTGTCCAGCAGAATAGGAATCAACGAATGGCCCGCCGGCAAGGCATAGACGGGCGATCCCATGTACAGGAACAGCGCCTTGATGGGATACGGATAGGCGTCGCCCGCCGAGGGGATCACTTCCTGATACACATCGGAAGCGAGAGGGTACCATGGCCTCTTGGCCGGATAGCCGGCAAAGATGGTGCTCTTCTCGTAGCTGGCGCCGCCCCGTATGATGTCAATGCCGAACGGCGTGATCTTCGCCGGATGGTCGCCGAGTTGGAACGGTCTTCCCGAGCCGCCCGTTTCCCCATAAGCGCCGGCGCCGTACACCAGCCCGCCTTTCCAATCGAGATTGCCGATCAATGTATTCAGCGCGCCCATGGTGGCGAGCACGTTATAAAAGCCGTTCGTGTGCTGGGATACGCCGCGGTGGATCTCCACCACCGCTTTCTTGCCGTGCGAGGTAAATTCGGAGGCCAGCGCTACCACGTCGGCGGCGTGCACGCCTGCAATGGCCGCCCATTCGGATACAGACTTCTTGGCGGCTTCTTCGTACAGCAACTGGAGCCCCGTTTTGACCCGGATGCCGTTAAGGGTGGTGTCCACAAACAGGTCCCCTTCGGCGATCGAGGAGCTGTCGCCCGATTGGAAAGCCACCGGCTTGCCATTCCGCATGCAGACGAAGGTGTCGGCGTCACCTCCCAACCCGGCTTCGGAAGCGCGCAGAAAAGCGCCCGCGGTTCCGTCAGGCCGGAGCTTGACCAACCAGGCGGCGTTGCACCAAGTGGGTTCGCCGTCGGCGGCTGCCGCCGCGCGATTGCAGTTTTCCAAATAGCGCTTGTCATAGCGCTCATTTTCGATGATCCAGCGGATCATTCCCATGGCCAGGGCGGCGTCCTCGCCCGGCTTTACCGGGACCCACTTCCAGGCTTTCGAGGCGATCTTGCTATAACGCGGGTCGACCACGGCTACGCGCAACCGCTCGCTGGCAAGCCCCCTGGTGATTTTGGGGACCTTAAGCGGCGGACCGTAGTTGCCCTCCAACACGTTTGCGCCCCAGTAAATGATGAACTCGGCGTTCGCCGTATCGGCCATCCAGTAGGCTTTCGCGCCTCCAGTGAAGCTGCCGCCGCTGGGCTGGTCGGACATGGACTTGCCCGCAAAATAGATGGATCCCTGGCACACCGTGGTATGCCCGTGAGCGTTCACCGACCCAAAGCTGTCTCTGACGAAACGCAAAAAGAAGTCTTGCCGGCCCGCCTTCAAACGTCCCCAGTTGAATACGAACTGATTGTTCTTGGGCCCGAAATCCGGGTGGTCGGGGTCGATCAGCTTATCCAGGTGCTCCTTGTACTTTTCCTTAAACTCCGCGACGGTGAGCTTCTTGTTCTGCACGGCGGCGGCGTCCGCCGCCATGGCGCTGAATAATTTCGGGTCTCTCAGCGCCCACAGCTCGCGCAGTCCGGTCACCGGCGTGTTCCCATCCTGAGGGAACAAGACGCCGCCATTGACGATCTCGTTGATGGCCTGGTCAAAGGGAATCGTGACCCACTTGCCCTCGCCACGCTTGCCCGCCCGCTTCAGCACCTTGACGATGCGATAAGGGTCGTAGGCCGTCTGGATGCCCGATTGACCTTTCGGGCAGATCGAACCCTTCAGCTTGGCCGCCTGGGATGCCGGAGTGCGCCAGTCGATGTGCGGATCCATCGCGCGCGGCCCATACGGGTTACCGTCAATCTTGACCGCCAAGCCATCCTGGATGCGCACCTTGATTTCACAGCCGGTATTGCACTGCAAACAGGTCGTGTAAATGAAGTCGGAGGCTTCCACTGGCTTAGGAGTGGCGCGCGCGGCACCGCCCGGCTGCGCCGCTGCCTTGCTGAGCGCAGCCAGGCAGGCGCCTCCTAAAAGCGCCCCCGCGCGCAACATCTCCCGGCGCGCGGGCGCCGGTTCACGATCATGGTTCTGATTGGAGTTCATAGCCGCCCCCTCAGGAATGGCAAGCCGCGCAATCGATGTGCGGCGCGCCGGGCATGGATTCCTCGA
>Ga0272446_1007139_pt1 | contig 11273 bp, 19 predicted proteins | sample YNPCB0061_FD_194587 | JGI IMG/M metagenome (GOLD analysis project Ga0272446, IMG submission 194587) | Hot spring microbial mat communities from Yellowstone National Park, WY, United States - YNP-CB-006-1 | ecosystem: Environmental > Aquatic > Thermal springs > Hot (42-90C) > Sediment | place...
GAACATATCTGTGGCTAAGCAGTATAAAGTACTTGCATCTATTTTAGACCATCCCCTCAGGAGTTCCTACACTATTGGGATTTCGAGCTACCCATCCGATCTACGAGCTAAGTATTTAGCTATCCTCATTATGAGTGCGGCCTTCGATGCATATAGACACTCCCATAAGCCTGGGAGAGGTCTTCCCTTATGGCATAGAGTGTACGGAGGGCTTTCAGACCCGCTACGCGATAAGCCCATATCTGAGATGCCATGCATGCTTATAATAAGTAACGTTGGTCCGGAGAGCACTATTGTAAAATTGGAGAAAGTACGAGATCTTCTAGAGAAATTTTCTGATATACCCAGAATTGTTGTTACCGGTAAAGATCCACCCTGCAACTTGTTTGCTAATCGTCTGCAGTTCCCTATGAAGGCTGGATTTTATCTAGGGCCCCCTAATCAAATACGCGAGGAGTAACTATGTGGCCATTTAAGATCTGCACTACCAATAAGTCTTCAGACCTTGCCAATACTGTGTTCTATGATGCCGAGTTCGCCCTGGAGCATTTGGACGTATTCGCGGTGGAGCGGTCCGATAGCGAGCCCGACCTCACGATAATCAGTTATTTCTGCCCTTCGAGCCAGGGAGTCATTGAGTTTAGTGTAAGGTGCAGCCCCGAGATGCACCAAAAGCTAGTGGATAGGTTTCGACATAAGATGAACTCACCGGGATTTTCCCTACCTAGGTTGAATACAGGCTATTAATTCGGCTATGAAGAACGTGCTAGCATTTCCAGCTACGGCGACGATGACGCCAAAACAGGCGTTGCTGTCGGCGCTTGAGTTCGCCGACAACGACAATCTTCAGGATGTGCTCATCGTCGGCTATGACGGCGACGGTGTGTTGCTGGTGCGGTCGTCGCGGATGGACCGCAGAGATGCGCTTTGGCTGTCTGAACAACTGAGGAGGTATGCACTTGGCGATGAGGTCGCATAGAAATGGATGAGGTGGGGTGACTCACACCTGAGATAGCTCGGACGATGGTACTGCACATGCAGTACCCCCACATCGAGTGCGACGTGGTGTAGGTTAAGGAGATAGAGAATGACTTATGCTGAGCAAAAGACGGTTGAACTGATGCCTCGTGAAAGGATAGTGGCGGTAGTGCCTGAGCCTTTCGATGGCCCAGGTTGGAATACACCGGTCATGGTGTACATTGCCACCAACGACGGGCGGCTGCGCGAGGAGTGTCTACAGCCCGATGAGCAGACACCGCAAATGCGGGCCCTGTATCACGTAGGGGAGGCGATGTGCAAAGCATTGGTTGCTGCGGTGCCGCAGCGTCGCCCAGCTAAGGTGGATCGAACCGCACTAGAGGTCGGAAGTCCTAAATTCTCCAAAAGTGACTACGCATAGGCCAGGCATTACTCACGCGCAAATGATAATTTTCCTATGAATGCTGAGTTAGCGGGTATGGCTCAGTATTCACACTCCTCGGGTGATGTGACTTAGGTACTGGGTAGGTACCGAAAGTCGGGTGGTAAATTTGGGCGTGTGTTTCGCGGCACACGCCTTTTTTTTCGCGCTCCGAGCGTACTTTTCTAAATACTGTAAAGATTAGGTATAGTTTTATGGTCTTCACAACCCGTGTAATCCTAGTCGTCTAAAAGGAGGAGAAACATACCCGAATTAACTTACCCCTTGACAAAATTTTAGGGTTTTCGTATAATGATGATGGGACAGTGTGAGTGTCCTGTTAGGTACAGGTTTACAAGGAGAAACGTATGGCTATTCAATCATTGAAGAAAAAGTCCCTCGTAACGAAGACGGAGACTACAAAGGACAATTTACCTGTAAAGAATCGGGCCGAAACCTCGGCCAAGAAAACTTTCGGTCGCCCCGCGTCGGGTGGTCGCCCCGCGTCGGGTGGTCGCCCCGCGTCGGGTGGTCGCCCCGCGTCGGGTAGGGCCTCTAAGAAGCCGGTGAAATTCGTCTTTAAAGCACCGCAAGGTCTGAAGTCGGCATTCTTGATGGTTAGTTTTAGCACATCTAAGGACGGCTTTATCGCACCCGGTGCTACGGTAGACATGATCCGAGGTAAATGGGATGGCGAGACCTCTACCTCGTATGATTTGTTTGAGCATGACCAGCCTACGGCGACCGCTCTGATTGCTCGTCTCATGATGCTAACGTATGCCTCGAATCCTATTCGTCGGTTTAAACCTAATACCAGCTACGAGGTTTTGCTGCGTCTGAGCGTGTCATCAAAGGATCGCTCAATCCGCGTTGGTGTCAAACTCGTGTGGCGCAGCTCTAGCGATAAGAATCCCGAGAAGTTGGTGGAGATCACGGATAAGAAAGATCAAGAGCTTCGCAAGCTCAAGCGTTGCGGTAAATTCTTAGCTGGAGCATTCACGGACTCCATTGGTTTGGATGAGCTTAAGGAAATTGAACGTGAGCAGTTGCGTGAGCAGCGCGAGCGGGAGAAAGAAGAGCTGCGTCAGGCTAAGCTAGCAGAACGCGAGGCCGCTAAAGCGGCCAAGGCCGCAGGACGTGCTAAGGCTGCTCCGGCTGCCAAGGCCAAGGCTCTCCGCAAGTAAGACCTAAGGCCCTCATTTCAGTGCAGGGCATAGTGCGCGAGAGTGGCGTAATTGGGAGCCGCGCAGGATTTAGGTTCCTGTGTCCTTAGGACGTAGGGGTTCGAGTCCCCTCTCTCGCACCAGTTTGAGTTTTAACAGCCGGTGTAGCGCAGTTGGTAGCGCAACTGCCTTGTAAGCAGTAGGTCCCCAGTTCGAGTCTGGGCTCCGGCACCGTTGACTCTAAGCGAGGTTTACTGAAGCCTTCAGATGGTGACCCTTATGTCATAAACATAACTCAATAGGAAGAACAATCATGTTATGCACCACTTTGCAGCGAAACCAAAGGCAGTTTGTTGATTTTGATCCTGATAATCCTGAGCACCGGGACGCATTTTTGAAACTCCTACTCAACTGTAGGCAAGATGAGAGGTACAGGTTTTATGTAGATCTCCCTTTCACAACTGTAATTAGCCAAATCTTGGTGACCTTGTCACTAAAAATGTGTGAGGCCGAGTTAGCTAAGTATGGTCTTGATGTAAAATCCGTCCAAGAACTCATGAGGACCAACGAGGCTTTTCGGACCTTAACATCTCCAGAGGAGGGCGCTAAAATTGTGCAGTTCAACTCTACCTCTTCTAGGGTCGGGCTCGTCCAGCGGGGTCTTCATTCGGCGCATACGGCTGATAAGGTTTAACTATCAAAGCACTAACAAGTTAGGAGAATCGTATGGATACAAATGCGGCTGTAAGTTTGATAACTTTACTTTCTAGCGTCTCTTTGATTACGCAGCGCGTGGTTGAAGGGGTAAAGTGCTTTTCATCCTACCCTATGTGGTACGACAGTACCAAAAAGCGAGTTATTTGGGTTGCTACTTTAGTTTCTTCTTACATAGGGATGGTTTTCTTATGCCCCTCGGCCTACGAAATCCTTCCAGGTGTGGGGCACTATCCTTCGGTATTTGCGCTGTCAATTCTTGCTAGTCTCGGTAGCTCTTTCTGGCACGACGTACTTAAGATAGTATCTGCGTACTCTCAAAGAATTTGATCTATTTTGACTTTATGTGGCGCAAACGAAACGTTGAACATCAAAATGCCATGCAAGGTTTGAAGATCTTGTGGGTAGTCACACTGTTCTTTGTCTTTATTGTCCTGTTAGGGACCTTAGGTGGTCTCATGTGAGGCTCGGTAAAGTTTTACCGGTTGCATTAAGTGTTTTTAAGTATAGGAGATTCAAAAATGGCTAAAGCAACTAAGACATTAGTATCCTTGGGTCAGCTCCAGGAAAATCTGGAGGCCGCAACAGTGGAATTTAAGGCTGCTCAAACTGCGTTCAATAGTGCTGCGGCTCGGCTTGCTCGGGCCGAGGAGAGGTATAACACTGCCATATCGAGCTTGAATGCGGGCGTGGCTACCCTGAAAAGTAACACCAAGGTAAACCCAAACCTTTGATGCCCTTATCTGGCTCAAGCACGCGGTGCCTAGCATTTACTGTAAAATCTAGTACGTGCAAGGCCCTTGGGTTCTTAACTAATTTAGAGATAAGTTACATGGAACAACAAAAATTTGCTTCTACTCTTCAATTTATTCACATTCGAGAGCGAGATGGCCGGGCCGGGTACAGAACCCACGGCGGGGTTACGGTGGGCTTTGCCTACGAGGATCGAAAGGATCGGTTTGTAGTAGGCGTAGCCCGTTGTTCTCCTAGGGACCGCTATGTAAAGTCTATCGGGCGAAACCTAGTTATGGAGCGTATCAGCAAGGCCGATTTTGAGTCCGTGCTAGATGAAGCGGTCACAAATACCTACAAAGTGTACACAGTTAAGTATTCTACCATTTTAGATGAGGTGTCCGAGGTCTTGTCTGAGATCTTGCGTCCTGATGCTTACGCACATGCGGCAGTTAAGTTGACCGAAATTAGCTCGCTAGCAGGCAGTTATATCAACCAGAGGATTGCAAATGGGGCACTATACTTAGTGTCCGCCACTCGCGGTGGCGCTTCAGAGGACACTTGAAGTTAGGAAGATCAATCTGTTACTGAGTTTTAGGCAGCGTAAGGAAACGTGGCCGAGTGGTTTAAGGCACCGGTCTTGAAAACCGGCGCACTGAAAAGTGCCGTGAGTTCGAATCTCACCGTTTCCGCCAACGGGGTGTAGCGCAGGCTGGTAGCGCGCTTGCTTTGGGAGCAAGAGGCCAGAGGTTCAAATCCTCTCACCCCGACCATATCCATCATAGAGGAATCATATCCATCATACGATGGATGACTGGCATCCGGTTTGGGCACCGGAAATAGCGGACCATATCTCCTACGTTCGCGGCCAGTCATCCACCCTATGTAGGATATCCTATTCACTTGAGTAAGGACCCGCTTTGGTTTGTGCCGCTGTAAAGCGATACGTGGGGTGTGTAGTATACTTTTAGACAGCTTTAGTATACTCGGTAGGCTGGTAGGTCCGATAGCCTCTTAAGTATCCCAGGGCCAGTTTTTAGGGATTTTCTCCGGTTTCTCTGGCACAAGAAGCCTCTGGCCCTATCCTCCTCAGGGAATGTCGGTGTGGACATCTCTTTACGGCTGAGCCGAAGACCAGTCGAGAACCTATCCAGTCTTCGGGCCCTTTCTAACTACTACAAATGAGATTTGCCATGAATGATGAAACTAGCTCTAAGTCACTTCAAGATAAGTTCTTAGATGGCCTAGCAGGAAATAATTGCAACATCTACCTAGTTAACGGGATACGCTTGATAGGAAAGCTCTTGGACCATGATAAGTATGTTCTTCTGCTTCAAGGTGGCAAGGACAGTGCAACTCAGTTGGTCTACAAGCACGCCGTTAGTACCGTTGCCCCCGTTTCAGCCCAAGGGTAGAGGCCGAGTGTTTATCTAAGGGAAGAGCGTGGCACGCGTACCACGCACAGCAAGGGCCTGTAGCTCAGTTGGTTAGAGCATCCGACTCATAATCGGGCGGTCGCGGGTTCGAGCCCCGCCGGGCCCACCAGTTTTGTTTTAGTGCGTACCAGGTGTGAGCGTGGCTTAGATCGAGCTGCACTATGCCCAGCCCGAGTGGTGAAATTGGTAGACACAAGGGACTTAAAATCCCTCGGCGCAGGCCGTACCGGTTCGAGTCCGGTCTCGGGCACCAGTTAGTTGGATCGTTTTTCTAAAGCGGTTGCTTCTCTCACAAATCTTGAGGACCTAAGGAAACCTCCATGAATGAAGAATTGCCCTCTCGTGCGCATTCTCATAGAAATGAATATGGTCACTTAGTCAAATGCTATCATGAGTGCAAGAACGTCTTGACTTCCCTGTCTTTTTGGATCGGCCTGACCTTGGGTTTTCCTCTAGAGCACTGGCTTTGGGAAAACATCTGGCCTTTTACCCTCGTAGCCAAGTATTTCGGCCTATAATTGGACCCCATCGGTCGTGCCAGGTAAGGCATGATTGAGATTCGCCCTAGGAGATCTAGATGAGCGCACAAATGTACTGGACAGGTGCTCAGCAACTGCAAGTTGCACGTCACATGCTCCGACTGATCCTACTTGAAGGGTGCGGGACTTTGAAGGCTTTTCGTGAGGCAGCAGCTAACTGTTCCAAGCCTCACACTAACATAAGGAGTCTAAAACAACTCTCGATGTTGAGTCGGTCATTCGTTCTGGCACAAATGGAGGCTCAGCGCATGATACGTGACGGCACTTATTTCAAGCCCCAAGCTGAAAGCCTAGTGGATTTGATAAGGGTACGCGTCGCCGCGCAAGGTAGCCCCGTCAAGGTTGAGAAGTCAATAAGGGAATTCACTCCCAAGAACCGTAAACCTTACGTACTTGTTGTGGGAGTCTTACCTTCACAGCGTAGGTTTATACTAGAAGACTCGGGTAATGATTTTGAGGTGAAGTTCTGGTCGGTAGGTGAGTCCTACGATGTACTACGTAGTTTAGTCTTAGGGGCAGAGAGGACACTTGTCTGGGTTGATAAAATAAATCATACCGTAAGCGATGTGATAAAGACAGTAAGTCGTTACGAGTATGTGTCTGGGTTGTCGAACATAAAACAACAACTTTCTCACTAACTCGAAGTCGAGTTTGGGCCGTGTGGCAAGGAGTATAAGGTGAACCCTCTGAAGTTTGTAGAGATAGCAAAATCGGTTTCACACTTGAGTAAAGACCCATCGACTAAGGTAGGTGCAGTAGTTCTAGATGACCACGGCACTATACTTAGCGTTGGCTATAACGGTTTTCCTCGAGGAGTAGTTGACTCCCCGGAGCGTTATGAAAATCGTGAGCTCAAGTACAAGCTAATTGCGCATGCTGAGGCAAACGCGATAGCACAGGCGGCCCGCGTAGGCGCTACTTTGTATGGGTCCACTCTCCTTCTCACAGCCCTTTATCCCTGCTCTAACTGTGCTAAGCTAATAATCCAGGCTGGCATAAAGAGAGTAATAGCTCCAAAGCTTTCAGCTAACACAAGGTGGGACGAGGAGGCTAACTTCGCCTCGCTCCTCCTTACCGAGGCGGGTGTCAGAGTTGAACTGTACTGAACCCTTTAAGGGACCTCGGGTATTACTCACCCCCAGCCTCTGCCGCAAACCCGTAAGAAATAAATTCTTGACAAAGGCGAGGCTTTCGTGTACTATATAATTGGCAATGTCGTACCCCCAAGAACGGGTTGAAATTGTCCAGTTCAATCCTGGACGTTAACCGTCAGCTCTTTGTGCGGCTTGCCAATTTACCCCTGGTCGTGCCCTAGTGCACGAATTGCAACAAGGACGCAATGTCCTAACTCGTAATGGAGATTATCATGCGCATGTATCCTCATTTCAAAGGTGAAAATTCTTTCCTGAGCGTACAGTTGTCCTCTGTCCGTGCGAAACTGTTCCGCAATGGTGCTCTCAAGGGCCCCTTGGTGATCCCTTCCTGTCTCGTGCAAGGTATGTATCGAGGTCGAGGGTGGTATAGGTTTTTGGGTACTGAACTCGAAATTCGCAGGATCGCCAACTACATTCAAAATCGCATCGATGCCGTTGAGTTTGAAGAGAACCAGGAGATCCAATCTTTGTTGGCCAAAGAACTGGGTGAGTGCATCGTGTCTACTGCTGTAGAGTATGCACATACTCGAGTGAGTCCTCTGGTCAGGAAACCGAAGCCTGCTACCTTGGGCGCACTTCTGGCGCTTCAGCGACGCTTCAATCGCCATCACTCTGTTTGATGCTAAGCATTTGGAAAATACCCGAGGTTTAGGAGATTGAAAATGACTCATTCTACAGTGCAGGTAGACCGAGGCGAGGACGCGCCTCTTTGGGCTGTCCCCGGATCGGGGCCGCCGGTTGTCGTCTTCTACTCGTTCAAAGGAGGGCCTGGGCGCAGTACCTGCCTGGCGTCATACGCCATACAGCGGGCGCGCACCGGAGAGCGCGTGATTGTGCTTGATCTCGACTTCGAGTCGCCAGGCATTGGCAGAGTGCTGGCGGCCAACCAGCAAGGTCTCACGTCGTCCCGAGGGGTCGTAGATTTCCTGGTCGAACAGGCATCCGCCGAAGCGCCGCTAGCGGACTATTATCACCGCTGCGACCGCGTCGCTGGCAGCGGTGAGCTGATCGTGTTCCCCGCAGGGCGCATCGATGAAGCCTATCCCGACAAGCTGGCTCGCGTGGATATGGATGCAGCGAAACCCGCTCTTGGAACGCTACTGGCCCGAGTGCGCGACGACCTGAAGCCGCAGTGGATTTTGCTCGACTCTCCAGCAGGCCTGTCGAATTTGGCAGGTAGGCTGCTGTCAGGATTCGCGCACCTGAATGTGCTGCTGGGCACGGCTCAGGATTATAGCTGGCAAGGTCTGAGCCGTGTGCTGGATCATCTCGGCAAGTATCGCGTAGAGCGAGGCTTGCCGCAACACGAAGTGGTGCTGGTACAGGCGATGGTTCCAGTCGGCGCCGTTGCAGGGCGACTCGCGCGCAAAGCATTTGCTGCGCGCGCCGAGCGAGAGTTCGTTGATCGTTACTACGCCAGCGAAGACCTAGATGAAGAGGCTGCTGACAGCCTATGGACGGTCGGCGATTTGGACGGTAGCAGCGCGCCGCATGTACCAATACCAATCGACTACGAGCAGAGGCTCGCGGACTTCGCCGACATTTCGGATGTAGCCGATTTTCTATGTAGCGGTTCATACGCGGAGCTGGGTGTACGAATCGCCGAGTGTTTCGTGGTGGAGGCCGGCACGTGAGCCGGGGGCAGCTACAGAAAACCCCTCTGCCTGGTGGATCTGGATAATTCTTTATTAGGAGATTAAAAATGACTCACTCTACGGTGCAGGTAAAGACAAAAAACATGACCTTTCAAGATATAAAGGACCGGCATAAAAACATTGAAGTAGTTGACTGGATGTGGGCAGGGACGTCTGATGGTCAAGGCCAAGTTCATATAACTCAATCGTATTTGTTGGCCCTAATAGACGGTGATATGTGTTATGTCATAGGACTTCCCGTAAAGGACACGTTTTCGGGCCCCGCAAACAAGTTCAAAGGTTTCATATACTCTCAGGTTATGAAGCTCGGCGTACCGTTCCGGAACTTGTTCAAGAACCTTAACGTGGATCTCTTAGAGCCATCCGATCTCGGGGAGTTCGATCTTCAAAAAGAGCTGGAACTTTTTGAGTACAACGAGGATCGGTAGTCCCTGTCTATGGCCCAAGGAGCTGAGTATGTTACACAGGCTGGTAAAACTGCTCCGCATGGTCGAGCAGCCCTGCGAAAAGGTGGAGGTGGACCTTGGGTCCGCCTTTGAAAAGGGTGAGTACAAAACTTGGAACCTCCCTCCGCTGATTCAAGAGGTTATTCTTAGCGCACAGCTAGCCCTATTGAAAGAGGATGGCCAAGATAACACCTATGCGATCCGGAACTTGGAAAAGTTCGGGTTTAAGGTAGAAGGTAGGGCTATAGTTACGTCCAAGGGGCTCATCTACTATGGGCGGGCCTTGAATTAGGTCAGTTGTTTCGACCCTAGTGGAGATCAATGATGCTTTTAATGCTAAAATTGGTTTGGTCGTCCTACTCGTTTGTTCTGAGTTTGTTGATACCTGTAGCTCGTAGGCCCTTGCTAAGTAGGCTAAGAGATGTCTTTTTTGGCCTGTATCGGCAAGGTGAATTGCAGGTAGAAGACTTCTTCAAGGCGATAGATGCGCCCGGGGCAGGCCAAAATTTTTTGATTGGGCTTCATCATGTTTTGGTTCAGGTGGATCGATCCCAAGAGGATTTAGCTTTCAGGACATCAGCACTCACTACCTATTTGCAGAGCTGGGGTATCTACTGCTCTACACCGATCTCTTTGGAGACGGTAATCTACCTCTTGTGGTGGTATGGCTTTCTTGATTTCACCGATATAGACACCACCCAGGTCAAGATTTGTCCTAGCCTTGAGCTAGAGAAATTTCTTACCGCCCGCAACTTAAAGGTTTAGCTTGTAAAGGAAGGTCATGAAAACCGTCGAAGACATTCTGATTGAGCGCGTAACTCGATCTCAAGGTATAAAAGCTGTAGAATTGGCTAGCTCCTTCGTGCAGGACTGCCAGGAGGCTAAGTTATCCCTCGAATGGCATGACCCGTGCGCTATCTTGGAACACCTCGTCGCTAGTGGAAAGCTCGTGGAGGTCGAGTACGTACTGCCGGGTCTTCCCTTCAGGACAAAATCGTTTTACTTGCCTGCTGGTACCCAAGTTAATGTCAGATCCGAGTAATCCTTCTCTGGGACCAGCGCGTTAGTCAGATCGAGCGAACTAGCTCTCGCTGTCCTAGACCACTCTAATTTGGATCGAGCTATGTCTTGGCTTCGTGAACACTTTGTTCAGTTTGTTCTTCCGTCCATTCGTCGTATGCACGGGCTTGGTCCGGCTGACATTAACGGCCTTAGACCTGCCAGGTCTTGCTTCTGTGAAGAAGTTGGGCTCTTGAAGGCTGCTCTGAAAAGTTGGACCTTGAGTGGACATTTGGTTTCGGGCTTTAGACCTAGGTCAGGTAGGGTCCCTATGTGGGATCAGCTCAGGGACGATCAACATCTAAGGTTTGACGGACAACCTCACATTAAGCCCAATTCTCCTGAGGACGTCTTGATTCAGCACACCCTAAACAAACCTGGTCTGAAAAAGCCCGAATCCCATCTAAAGTATTCTGAATTTGATCTGGTGCATTCGATAGTAAAGAACTCTGTAAAGGATTTGAGGCGTCGGCTAGGTCGAGGCAACAAGGTTCTTCTTCTGGGGAGGGACGTTTGGTTATGGGAAGTTCTGTGCAAGAAGTACGGAGTGCGGACCCTATTCGATCCTCAGATCTCTCGAGCAGTGGCCAAGGAAATACAGCAAACAAGCAAGCTAAAGGAGTATGACATTCAGGACGGAGATATCCTGTTCGATACAGGCTTTGCAGGTTCGATCTATCTAGCTCTTAGACGGGCCATTCCCGACAAGGACTTGAAATGTGTTTTGTTGAGTGTAAACCCTCACGCTAATGCATCCATTAAGCAGCAGTTCCCCAACTATGGTCTTGCTCGTAACCGAGCGCTAGTCATTGAGTACACACCCAAGTATTTTGAGTCAGGCTACGTTCGTGGTGGAAAAGTAGAGCAAAATTTTTCAAACTTTCGTGAGTTCATTGATTCAGCGTTGCTAACGGCCCGGGCATGGCATGCTGAATCTCCGTCTTGGATACCCGGACCCAGCTCAAGGAGGCGAAAA
>Ga0272446_1007140_pt1 | contig 11272 bp, 10 predicted proteins | sample YNPCB0061_FD_194587 | JGI IMG/M metagenome (GOLD analysis project Ga0272446, IMG submission 194587) | Hot spring microbial mat communities from Yellowstone National Park, WY, United States - YNP-CB-006-1 | ecosystem: Environmental > Aquatic > Thermal springs > Hot (42-90C) > Sediment | place...
ACCGAGGTCCACGCGTCCTTCCCGGCATCCAGGTTATCTGGCTCACTGCGCTCACGCGCGGCACCCGGTAGCGCGGGGCACGTCGCGCGCGGCGGGCGCGGCAGGCCCGCGCGAACGGCCCATGGCTCGGCTTCGGCGGGCAACAGGCGGAACAGGCGTGTCACGCTGCGCGCCTGTGGATAATCAGCCGGCGCGCGACAGTTGAGCACCGGATCGACTCGCATCATCACGTGTGTATCATCCGGCCGGCCCGGCGTATGCCCGGCAATGAACCGCTCGATGCGCGTGGCCGGGCAGACCGGTGAGGGCAGCAAACCACCTTCGACGCAGATCGCCATCTCCACAATACCTGCCGGGCGCGGGAACGGACGCGGTGGTAACCCGCGGTGTGCCGCCAGCATCACCTGGCGCCAGATCGGCGCCGCGCCCGTCACACCGGTCACGGATTCCATTGGCCGGCCATCGGCATTGCCAATCCATACTCCCGCTACCCGGTCCGGCGTATAACCAATGGTCCAGTTATCGCGCCAGTCGGTTGTCGTACCGGTTTTTACCGCCGCCGGGCGATCAATCTCGAGCGATCCACTGCCAAAGGCAGGCTTCCGTGCATACCGGTCACTCAGGATGTCACTGATCAGGTAGGCGACGCCCGGTTCGAGCACCACTGTCGGGGTGGTATCGCCAGGTCCAGCCGGATGGTCAAACGGCGGCGGCCCCTCGACTGCCAGAATCGCGTAGGGTGCAACACGAACGCCGCCATTGGCAAATGCGGCATACGCAGCCGTCAACTCCAGCAGTGTGACTTCTCCCCCGCCAAGGGTCAACGCCAGACCAAAGCGCCCGGGCGCCTGACCCAGCGAAGAAATGCCGAGCCGGGAGGCCATCTCCAGGAGCGCCGGGATACCCACAAAGTCAAGCGTCCGAACAGCCGCCACATTCGATGACGTCGCCAGGGCGTCGCGTAACAGAAGCGGGCCATGGAACGCACGATCATAGTTCTGGGGCGCATACACGCGACCGTCGGTGTCAGTAAACGACGCAGGGACGTCCAGAAGTGAGGTTGCCGGCGTCCAGCCGTGCTCCAGCGCGGCCGCATAGGTCAGCGGCTTGATCGCCGAGCCAGGCTGGCGTAACGCTACTGCGGCATTTACCTGGCCCTGGATCGCATTATTGTGGAAATCCGGGCTGCCTACCAGCGCCAGAATTGCGCCATCACGCGGATCGAGCACCACGACCGCACCATTGCGCGCGCGCCGGTCGGGGCCACCATCGTGGGGTGCGGCAAGCGCGGCAAGCTGGCGCTGGAGTGCCAGCTCGGCAGATTCCTGTAACCCGAGGTCAAGCGTTGTGGTAATGGTCAGGCCACCACGTGCCACAGCATCCGGGCCAAGCTCTGCCGCCAGCTGTTCGAGCACGGAGAACACAACATGCGGCGCGCGCGGCAGGCAACCGGGCGTCGTGCAGCCGCCACCAAAGCGCAGCGGTGCGGCGGCGGCGGCATCAGCCTGTGCAGCACTGATGAAACCGGCGCGCACCATCGCCGCCAGTGTCTCACGCTGGCGCGCACGCGCCGCATCCGGATACGCGAGCGGATCGTAGCGCGACGGTGCCTGTGGCAACCCGGCGAGCAGCGCCGCCTCCGCCAGATCGAGATCGCGCGCCGGCTTGCCGAAGATCCGTTGCGCCGCGGCTTCGACACCATAGCTCATACCGCCATAATAGGTCTGGTTGAGATACAATGTCAGAATCTCGTCCTTTGACAGGGTCGCCGTCAATTTGAGCGCCAGGATCGCCTCGCGCACTTTCCGCTCAAGGTTGCGCTCCCGCGCCAGTGACGGATCGAGCAGAAACGAACGAGCCAGCTGCTGCGTAATCGTCGAACCACCGGCGACAATCGCGCCGCTCCGCAGGTTCAACCAGGCTGCACGCGCAATCCCGCGCAAATCGATGCCCGGGTTCGCGTAGAATCCGGTGTCTTCGACAGCAATGGTTGCCTGGCGAACGACCAGGGGAATATCATTGATCGCGACCGGCCGGCGATACGCGCCAAACGGGTCCGGCACGCTGTAGAGTAAGCGACCGTGCCGATCCAGTACGCGGGTGTTGCCGAGGGTCGCACGGGCGCGCAACCGATCCGGCGCTGGCAGGTCCGTCGTGATCCACAGCCAGCATCCCACCAGCGCCAGAAGCACAGCGCTGGCGACAAGCAGCCGGAGCGCATACTGCAGCGCACGCCCCATCCAGTATGGCGAATAACGTCGCGCCACGAATCATCTCCATCCGGCCGGCCCCCTATGATCCTGAGTCTCGATCATAGCATATCAGGCCGGCAAAGAGAATGATCAACGGATGACAAGACGCACGACACGCGACTTGCCGTATCGGCGTCTCGCGTGTACCATAACAGGCTGGAGCACCTCCTCCGCGAGTGCTTCTGCCTGCCGGCAGGCGAAGGGCTGCCGGACCGCCCGGTTACCTGGAACCAGACGCCATGCGTATCATCATAACCGCCGATCTTCACTATCGGCCCGCGAGCCGTGATGCCTATCTGGCGTTCGCGCAGCAGATCCACAGCCGTGCGCCCGATTGCTTCATCATCGCGGGTGATGTTGGCCATCCATTGCGCCTGTTTCAGCGCGGATTGCAACTCTTTCGCGATCTGCCATGCCCACGCGCCGTCATCGCCGGCAATCACGATGTCTACCGTGGCGAATATGGCAGCCGCACGCTGTGGGAGGAATGGCTGCCGCGCATCGCGCGTGAGGAGGGTTTCATCTGGCTCGAACAAGACGTCCTGGCGCTGGGCAGCCTCGGTATCTGCGGCACCATGGCCTGGTATGATTACTCGTCACGCGCGCCGCACCTGCCCCTCAGCGACCATGAGTATCGTATGCTGAAGGGGCAGGTGAACCACGATGCCGACTATATTGACTGGCCATGGAGCGACCGGGCGATGGCGCGGTATCTTGCAAAAGGGTTCAGCAGCCGTCTTGGCGGCCTTGTCGCCAACCCGGCGGTACGGCAGATTCTGGTTGTTACCCACATGCCGATTTTCGAACCCGCGGTGCCGCCACGCCCCGAAAGCGCTTTCTGGAGCCTGTTGAGCGCCTATCTCGGCAATTTCACCCTCGGCCGGCTGGTGTTCGACCAGCCGAAAGTGACCCACGTGGTCAGCGGGCACCTGCATCGTGCAGGCCGCTGGACCCTGCCTGGACGCTACGGCCCTGTTGAGTGCCATATCGTCGGTAGCCGCCCCGGTGAGCCGTTTGCCGTTGAGTTAACGCTACCGGATCGACCATGACGTGCCACGCCGTGCTATAATCGCTACGACTGGCCTGGTGCCGCATATTCTGCGTCTGGAGAGCCTGCGGCAGCCTGGCGTTCCCGCAGCAAAACCAGCGTGATACAGGCCGCCACAGGCATGAAAGGAGACGCCACCATGCGTCTGGCAGGCAGAGTCGCGATCGTTGCCGGCGCTGGTTGGGGCGGGATCGGAGCCGCGACCGCGCTGCGCTTTGCCCGCGAAGGTGCCCGGCTGGTGATCAACAATCACCAGCGCGTTGACAAACTGGAAGAGACGGCACAGCACATCCGCGACGCTGGCGGCGAGGTGGTCGCGCTCCCGGGCGACGTAGCTGATCCCGCCACCTGGCAGACGTTGACCACAGCGGCGCTGGAACAGTTCGGGCGGCTCGACGTGCTGGTGCATAACGCCGCGTACGCCAGCCTCAAGCGCCCGGCTGAACTCACCGATGAGGAGATCGACCGGACCCTGGCGGTCTCACTGCGGGGGCCGTTACTCAGCGTGCGTTATTGTGTCCCGGCCATGATTGGCGGCGGCGGCGGCTCGATCATCTTCATTTCGACGGTCAATGCAGTGATTACCAACCCGTTGTTTGGTATGTACAGCGTGGCAAAAGCCGGCCTGAACGCATTGACCCGCAGCGTGGCGCTGGAGTATGGCCGTGATGGTATCCGTTGCAATGCGATTGCGCCAGGCCAGATCGTTGGCGAGCGCGAAATGGAGCGCATGGCGCGCGATCCGCTGGAGGAGCGGATGTCACGCGACTGTTACCCACTCGGGCGCTACGGCAGGCCAGATGATATCGCCGGGTGCGCGTTGTTTCTGGCATCCGACGATGCTGCGTTCGTCACTGGCATCGTGCTGACGGCGGATGGCGGGTTGACGTTGCAGTCACCTGAAGCGCTGGTGCGCCCATCATTTCGTTCGCGCTGGCGCAATGACATTCTCGTGCCCCGGGCGCGCGATCCGGAGGCATGAGCCATGATGGCGAAAGCCAGAAAGAACGGTCATGAAGATCGGCTACTGTACCTGGGGAATGCCTGCCGTTCCAGTTGACGAGATGATCCCGTTTCTGGCGCGCACCGGGTATAGCGGTATCGAATTGACCGTCATCCCCGGCTACACGACGGAATTGAGCCGCCTCGACTCCGCCGAACGGAAGCGCATTGCGCGCCTGCTCAAGGATCACGGCCTGGAACTGCCGGCGATCGCGGCGCAAACCAGTATGATCGACCGGGATCCTGAGCTTGCTGCCGCGCACCAGGCGCGGCTCATCGCAGCAGTTGACCTGGCGGTGGACTGGGCGCTTGACGGAACGCCTCCGGCCGTTGACACGACCGTTGGTGGCGCGCCGGAGCAGTGGGATGAACTCAAGACGCTGCTCTTCGAGCGCATGGCGGCGCTGGTACAGTATGGTAAACAGTGCGGTGTTGTGATCGCAGCCGAACCGCACGTCGGCTCGATGCTCGATCGGGTGGAACGCGTGCTCGAACTGCTGCGCGTGATCGATTCGCCATTTCTGAAGTTGAACTTCGACATCAGCCATTTCAACGTTCAGGGCGTGCCGATCGCCGTATCGGTTGCGGCGCTTGCGCCCCATACGGTCCATACCCACGTCAAGGACGAACGCGGAGTCGTGCCCGACTTTGAGTTCCTCATCCCCGGCGAGGGCGAGTTCGACTATGTCGCGTACCTCCACGCCATGCGCGCCGCCGGCTATGACGGGTACATCACTGCTGAGATCAGTATTATGGTCCAGCGTCGCCCTAACTATGACCCGTTCACCGCTGCCGACCAGACATACCGGACGCTCGCGCGAGCCTTTGCGCAGGCGGGGATCGCGCCATGAGGCTCAGTTGCCTGCCGGTTTCGCTTTATCCTGACCTTGCCGCCAGGCGAATATCGATCGGCGACTGGTTGCGCATGGCAGCGACACTGGGGCTTGACGGCGCCGATCTCAGCGTAGCGCATATCGCCAGCCGCGCGCCGGCGTATCTCGCTGCACTGGCGCGCGAGGCCCGCGATGCCGGCATCGCGATCGTCATGCTGGCCACCTACTCGGACTTTACCCATCCCGACGCGACCGAACGCGCCCGCCAGCAGGATGATGTGCGCGCCTGGATCGAGGTAGCTGCACGGCTCGGCGTGCCGTTCCTGCGCCTGACCGCCGGCCAGGCGCATCCCGGCATCACCGAAGCGGAAGGGCTCGCGTGGGCCGTGGCGGGGTTGACCGCATGCCTGGACGATGCAGCGGCAGCTGGCGTGCGCCTGCTCTACGAGAACCATGTCCGTGGCGCGGTCTGGCGTGCCAATGACTTCACGCAACCGGCGGCGCGCTTCCTGGAAGTGGTGCACCGCACGGCACACACTACCCTGGGTGTGCTCTTTGACACCGCCAACTGCCTGGCGCTCGGCGACGACCCGCTGGCAGTGCTGGCCGCAGTGCGTGAACGAGTCGTCGCGGTGCACATGAGTGACATTCGCCGCCCGGGTGCTTTCGAACCAGTGCTCATTGGCACAGGTGTAGCGCCGATCGAACCTGTCCTGCACACCCTGATCGCTGGCGGTTTTGACGGCTGGATCAGTATTGAAGAGGCGAGCCATACCGGCGAGGAGGGATTTCGCCACGCGGTGGACTTTGCCAGGCGCACGTGGGTCGAAGCGGCGCTGAAGGTGGGATCAGACGCGCGGAACGTCTCATGAAGGTACAGATGAACTGCCGGGCAGGATGCGGCGCGTGCTGTATCGCGCCATCCATTTCGTCGCCGATTCCCGGCATGCCAGAGGGCAAACCAGCCGGTGTGCGTTGCGTCCAGTTGACCACCGACAACCGCTGCAAGCTCTTCGGTCGCCCCGAACGCCCGGCGGTGTGTACCAACCTGCAGCCGTCTGAGGACATGTGCGGTTGCAGTGATGCCGAGGCGCTGATGCTGCTGGCCCGGCTCGAATGGGCGACGCGGCCATGAGAGGGAGGCGACGCGATGCCTGACGCTCCTGAACCAAATATTGCAACCTGGCGCCGCTGGCTGGCCTATCTCTGGTACATGTGGGGCGCCAGCCTGGCATACTGGGGCTTACGCACGGCAGAAACGGGCTTCTTTCGCGCCGCGGAAGGTGCCTATAGTCGCGCAATCGGCGTGTGGCCCACCTTCAGTTCGGCGTATTTCCAGCGCGGCGTCATCCGCGAACGCGAGCTCGGCCAGCGCACCGCCGGACTGCTCGACCTCAGCCACGCCATCAAGCTCACACCGGAATGGCCGGAGCCATACCTCCGCCGCGGGCTCATCCGGCGCTTTCACGGTGAACCTGACGGCGCCATCGCGGATCTCGAACGGTACCTTGAGCTTGGCGGTGACTCGTCGTGGCGCGGCGAGGCGGAGCGACAGCTCGTTGCCCTGCGCGCGGAATTGAGCGACTCTGCACAGCATCCTGAGCCATGACGCCTGACCACGTCATAGGCGCGAGTCACAACCGCGACCTCACCACCGGCCAGCTCGCGATCGTCACCGTTGGTCGCCTGGCGCTGGTCGCCGCCTTTCGCATCGTCTATCCGCTGCAGCCGTTTCTCACCGGTGAACTGGCCGTCGATCTGCGCACGATCGGCGCACTGATCACCGTGCAACTGGCAGCTTCGATGCTCAGCCCGGTTGGCGGCGCCATGGCCGACACACGTGGCGAACGAACGACGATGATTATCGCACTGGTCACCTTTGTCCTTGGAACACTGCTGTGCGCCCTTTCACCAACGTTTGGCGCATTTCTCGCCGCTTATGCGCTGGTGGGCATAGCGGTGGCCCTCTACCAGCCAGCCGCACAGGCATACCTCTCCGCGCGCACACCGTATGGGCGGCGCGGCTGGGCGCTGGGCATCTTCGAGACGTCATGGGCGCTGGGTGCGCTGGCTGGTGTCGCGCCGCTGATGTATCTCGTCGAGGCGACCCGGCGCTCATCGCCGGTCTTCTGGACGCTGCTCGCAGCCGGTCTCATCTCGCTGGTGCTGGTCTGGCTGCTCCTGCCCGGTAATGGAGCGACGATACGCAGCCGCGCACAGCCGGTGGACTGGAGCGCCTTGCGGGCGGGGGGTGCGCTGGCGGCGCTGCTGTTCATGGCGCTGACGCTGTGCGCCTACGACATGGTGCAGATTGTACAGGCTGCCTGGCTTGAGGAGACGCTCGCGGTGAGCGAGGCGCAGCTCGGTCAGCTCTTCGCTCTGGCAGGCATCGGCGAACTGGCCGGCTCACTGGGCGTTGCACTGCTGGGCGACCGGCTTGGCATCCGGCGCTCGGTCGCAATCACGTTCGGTCTGACGGCCCTGTGCATTGCGGTACTACCGCTGGCCGGTGGCGCCTGGGAATTGTTGCTGCCAACCTACCTGCTGCTCTATGTTGTCTTCGAGTATGGCATTGTCGCCACCTTTCCACTGATCTCAGCCATCGCGCCGCTGGCGCGCGGCACCATGCTCGCGTTCGGCACCGCTGCAACCGGCGCCGGGCGCGTCATCGCCTCGCTGGTCGCCACACCCCTCTGGCTGGCGCATGGCATGGGCTGGACGGCTGGCGTCGCGGCAGCCATCATTGTCACAGCATTGTTGCTCTTGCTGAACGTACGTCCGGCGGAGGAATAGCATGGCTCAGGGGAAAAAGGCATCCGGCGGCAGAGGCGTGACGTCCGTCAGGCGCGCGTCCAGTATCTGTTCGGTGCGGCTGATCGCCGCGATCCGGCCCTGAAACAGGCGGCCGCCATCACGCCAGCGGATAGTATCCCCTTCGAGAAGATCGATATGATGGGGGCGGATGTATGCCCCCTCGAAACGGATGCTGAAACCATCCTGGCGCAACTCATCCACAGGGAGGCTGGTATAGCGGCGGCCATAGCCGCGCCGCTCAACATCAATGGTCAGCAGGCGCCGTTCGGATTGACTCACGCATCATTTCCTCGAACACACGCAGTAGCGCGCATTATAGCAGTATTTCGTCGCACTCGTTGGTCAGCCGCGATCCTGCCATTGCTTGACGCTGCCTGAAGCCTGCGGTATACTCCTGGCCGATATCCGCGCTCACAGCAATCGACCGGCGGGCAGCTCCCGCGAAGGATGAGCAACGGCACTGTCTACGACACTGTGGTCGTACGGTCGCGGCGTCGGTTTCCCCCTCCAACGAGAGTACGTCATAGCGCGTCTCCCGTGCCGTTGTGCCCTGCGCCCCGCTGCTGCGCCTGCGATGCAGGAGGAGCAAGCACCAATGTCAACCACTATCGGCGTCGGCCTGGTCGGGTACAAGTTCATGGGCAAGTCGCATTCGAACGGCTATCGCCAGGTTGCTTCGTTCTTTCCCGATGTTGCACGTCGCCCCGTCATGCGCGCGATCTGTGGCCGTGATGAGGCCGCGGTCGCGGCCGCTGCAGCGCAGTTTGGCTGGGAAGGGTTTGAAACCGACTGGCGGAAGCTTGTCGCGCGCGATGACATCGGGCTGATCGACGTATCTACCCCTGGCGATACGCACGCAGCCATCAGTATCGCCGCCGCCGAAAACGGCAAGCACGTGTTCTGTGAGAAGCCGCTGGCCAATACACTGGCCGAAGCGAGGCAGATGCTTGACGCCGTCCAGCGCAATCATGTCGTCGGGATGGTGAATTTCAATTACCGCCGCGTGCCCGCGGTGCAACTGGCTAAAACGTTGATCGACTCCGGACGGCTGGGAACGATTTACCACTGGCGCGCCGTCTACCTGCAAGACTGGATCATGGACCCGAACTTCCCGCTGGTCTGGCGATTGCAGAAGGATGTGGCTGGCGCGGGGACACTCGGTGATCTCGGCGCGCATATTATTGACCTGGCGCGTATGCTGATCGGCGAAATCACTGAGGTCACCGGTCTGACCGAAACGTTCATCAAGCGCCGCCCGGTGCTGGCCAGCACGACCGGTGGCCTCGGTGCGGCCGCCGGCGCGGAGATGGGTGAGGTGACGGTGGACGATGCGGCGCTCTTCCTGGCGCGCTTTGCCAGCGGCGCCGTCGGGACGTTCGAGGTCACGCGTTTTGCCAAGGGCCGCGCCAACTACAATAGCTTCGAGATCAATGGCAGTAAAGGCAGTCTGCGCTTCAATCTCGAGCGTATGAATGAGCTCGATGTGCTGCTCGACGACGACATGCCCGATGTTGCCGGCTTCCGTAATGTCCTGGTCACCAATGGCGGCACCCACAAATACCTCAGCGCCTGGTGGCCCGCCGGCCATATCATTGGCTGGGAACATACCTTCACTCACGGTATCTATGATCTGCTGAATGGTATCGCCGCCGGGGTATCACCTGCGCCGACGTTCGAGGATGGCGTGCGCTGCCAGGCCATTCTGGATGCGGTGGAGAAGTCTGCCGGGAGCAAGCAGTGGGTCGCGCCGGAGTATTAGTGCCTATGCGAATAGCGGACTGGATGGCATTGCGCACGAAGCGACGCAATCGAGCGGCGCGTGCTGCAGCCAGGCTGCGCTCGCTGCAGGCAGTCACGCCCACTCCGCGCACTGACAGGCGGCGTAGCGTTATTCGGATAGGCATGTAGAGCAACGTGCACTCGTACACCACCGGAGGATGGCCATGCCCCGCCCTGTTACACTGTTCACCGGCCAGTGGGCCGATCTGCCGCTGGCGACGCTTGCCGAGAAGGCAAAAAGCTTCGGTTACGATGGCCTCGAACTCGCGTGCTGGGGCGATCATTTTGAGGTCGATAAGGCGCTCGAATCTGATCGATATATCCGCGAGAAGCGTGAACTACTTGAACACTACGGCTTACAGTGCTTTGCGGTGAGTAATCACCTGGTCGGTCAGTGCGTATGCGACAATATCGATGCGCGCCACAAGGGCATCCTGCCGCCGCGTATCTGGGGCGATGGCGATCCCGAGGGGGTGCGCCAGCGCGCCGCCGAGGAGATGAAGAATACCGCACGCGCTGCGGCGGCATTCGGCGTCAAACAGGTGAATGGCTTCACAGGTTCATCAATCTGGCACATGATCTATTCGTTCCCACCCAATATCCCGGACCAGGTTGAAGCCGGCTATACCGATTTCGCCGCGCGCTGGAACCCGATCATGGATGTGTTTGACGAGGTGGGCGTCACATTCGGTCTCGAAGTGCATCCAACCGAGATTGCCTACGATATCGTGACCACCGAGAAGACACTCAATGCGATCGGGCGACGCACCGCTTTTGGCATCAATTTCGATCCGAGCCACCTGATCCACCAGTTCGTTGACCCGGTGCTGTTTATTGAGACCTTCGCCGACCGCATCTACCACGTGCACGTCAAAGAGAGCCGGCGCAACCTGAATGGGCGCACCAGCATTCTCGGATCGCATCTTAACTTCGGCGACCCGCGCCGTGGCTGGGATTTCGTGTCGCCCGGCCACGGCGATATCGCATGGGACCCGATCTTCCGCGCGCTGACCCGTATCGGCTACAATGGTCCTCTGTCAGTGGAGTGGGAAGATAGCGGCATGGATCGTGAGTTCGGCGCTGCCGAGGCGTGCGCCCTGGTGAAGAAGAATGATTTCCCACCCAGCGCCGTGGCCTTCGATGCAGCGTTTCAGAAGTGATACGTGTTGAGCGTCAGACTCGACAGCGGCGAGCAGCAACCATGATCCGCGGATGCGCCTGCGTTCCTGTTCGCCGCTCGCCCCATCGGGGCGCAAGGTTGTTGCACGTTGCGCTCATGCTCAATGTCCAGCTTCCGGAGTAGACATGTCGCCGCAATTCGAGGGCCAGGTCGCAATCGTTACCGGCGCCAGCCGCGAGATCGGCGCCGCCATCAGTGAGGCGCTCGCCGCTCAGGGGTGCGCTATCCTGGCTGCGCACCTCGGTGAACCGGAACGCGCAACGGCACTGGTTGAACGAATCCGCGCCGCGGGTGGCCGCGCACTGGCCCACGACGCCGACCTGTCGAGCGTCGACGCCAACTACGCCCTGGTTGCGCGCGCGGT
>Ga0272446_1007141_pt1 | contig 11272 bp, 5 predicted proteins | sample YNPCB0061_FD_194587 | JGI IMG/M metagenome (GOLD analysis project Ga0272446, IMG submission 194587) | Hot spring microbial mat communities from Yellowstone National Park, WY, United States - YNP-CB-006-1 | ecosystem: Environmental > Aquatic > Thermal springs > Hot (42-90C) > Sediment | place...
ACGCTGAGCGGCGTGCCAAAGGAAGCGTGGGAATATAAATTGGGCAATCGCTCGGCGTTGGAGTGGATATTAGACCAATACAAGGAAACGAAGCCAAAGGATAAGACGATTGCCGAAAGGTTTGACACCTACCGCTTTGCCGATTACAAGGAACGGGTGATTGACCTTTTGCAGCGCGTCTGCACGGTGAGCGTGGAGACGGTGAGGATAATGCGCGAGATGGAACGCGAAAGTTGAGGTATCTTCGGAAAAATCAAATCTCATCTTGAAACGGATTCTTGTCATTCGGTTCAGTTCGATTGGTGACATTGTGCTCACCACGCCGATTTTGCGCCAACTCAAATCAACCTTCCCAAACGCAATCATTGATGCGCTCACGAAACCCGCATACAGCGCAATTCTACACGGCAACCCCGCACTTCACACCATTTTTACGACCGAAAATTTTAAGCCTGAAACGCGCTACGACCTTATCGTGGATTTACAAAACAACCTGACCTCGCGCACATATCATCGGTTTGGCGAAAAGGTTGTCGTGTATCAAAAAGAAAATTTGAAAAAATTCTTGCTGGTGCAGTTCAAGGTGAATGTGTATCAAGGGTATGAATCGGTCGTGGAGCGATATGCCAAGAGCCTTGCGCCGTTTGGAGTTCGGCTTGATGAGAAGGGCTGTGAAATGTTTTTAAGTGATGAAGAGAAAGACTTTGGAAAAAAGCATCGTACGGCGGAAATGCCTGTATTAGCCGTGTGTTTTGGGGCGAAGCACTTTACGAAACGCTTTCCGCCTGAACGCTTTGCGCTTGCGTTAAATCACTTGTTGGAAAAAAGAGCCGTTGAAGTGTGGCTACTTGGCGGAAAAGAAGATGCGCCGCTTGCGAACATGATTTTGGAGCTAATGAAGAGAAAAGAAACGGTAAAAGATTTTTCAGGGAAACACACTTTGCGCGAAACGGCATCACTCATCGCGAGTGCCGATGCCGTGCTTTCTAACGATACAGGGCTGATGCACATGGCGGCGGCATTTCAGAAGCCGATGGTGGTGCTGTTTGGTTCGTCGGTCAAGGAGTTTGGCTTTTTGCCTTACAAGGTTCCGTTCACGCTGTTGGAAGTGGAGGGATTGGCGTGCCGACCGTGTTCGCATATTGGGCGAGAGCAGTGTCCGAAATCGCACTTTAAGTGTATGATGGAAATTTCTGAAAGTCGGATTGTGAGCGCAGTTGAAACTGCGTTAGAACAGGGTAAAAAGAGAGGCTTGCAAAGGGACGAAAACGGGAACGCATATTGATTAAGCGGCGCGAAAATGTTAAACTTGCAGTTCAACAAAAGAGCCTGAACGAATGCAAAATTTCATCGAGAGCGTTGTCGTAATTCCTCCGAGAAATTGAAATCCGCACAACTTTCCAATCCTGTTTGAATGACGCAAGTCTACCGCAAGTAACCTTCAAACATATCTCAAAAGCAAAGACGCTCTTTCAGGGAGAGTTTGGGCGGCTGTTTGCTTTTAAGAAATCAAAAGAGTTTAACGCGGGTTGAAACGGAATTTAATCGGCTTCATACAGAACTGCTTACAGGCGCACTTCATCATTGTTGAGGGCAGGCTGTGGCGTTGGCTGTTGCTCGGTGCTATCGTTGTGATGTTTCCAATGGAAGTTGGAATGGAAACGGCGATGACACTTAGCGCATCACTTGTTGCGATTTCTCCCGCACCCGAACCACAGCAGAGCGAAAGTGAGAGAATATCGAAGCGCGATACCGTCAGTGATACTTCCTTCGCTTTGATTGAGACAGAGCCACAAGCAGAGACAAACGAAAGCCAAGTGTATCGCCCAATCGCAACTGCAAAACTCTTTTATTTGAGCCAAGCCTTTGCCGCGCAAGCGTTGATGAGACCTACCGTGAGTGATACCGACACAACGGCGATTCAAAGAAAATCACTTGAAGAAGGCGATGCAGGCAAAGTGTTGGACAGCATCATGGCACAAACAGAAACGCGACCACGCGATACACTGCTGGCAACGAAGATTGATTCAGCGGAAGCGGCGTTGATGGATTCGACGACGCGCATCAAGCAGTTCAAGTATCAGCGCGTAGATGTGCCGTATCTTTCGCCAATTGAAAAAAAGACCTACGCACTCTTTTTGCCGAGGGTGAGCGTAGAGCGGAAGGTTGTGTTAGATAGCACAATGACGCGCATTAGGATTTCGGAGAAAATCGGTGAGGTTGAAGTGCGTCCCTCGATTGAATTGCCGTTCGAGACCTACAAGAAACTGCGCTACAAGGCGGCGATTCAAGATAACTTTCGTCAGATTATCGGGCAACAGAGTGCTGGTGTAACGCGCGACGCATTAGCCGATGTGTTCAGCAAGATTACGAAAATCAGCGTGTATGTGCCGGGCGGCGAGAGCGCAATTTTTGCGACGCTCTTCGGTCCGCCAACCGTGAGCGTGCAAGTGGCCGGCAATATCGACATCAAAGCCTCGTATCAGACCGAAAAATCCGAAGACCCAGTGCGGCGCGCCAGCGGAACATCTTCGACCGCCGTGCCGAACTTCGACCAACAAGTGCAAATGAACCTCACCGGCACAATCGGCGATAAACTCACCATTACAGCAGACTGGAACACCGAGCGACCGTTTCAATACGAAAACCAATTAGCGATTCGATACAAAGGCTATGAAGATGACTTGGTGCAATCAATTGAAGCAGGCAACGTCTCGCTCACGCTCCCAACCTCGCTCATTAGTAGCAGTCAAGCCTTGTTCGGAATTAAGGCGCAGTTTCAAATTGCAGGATTGAACTTAACGGCGATTGCCTCGCAACAACGCGGACGGACAGAGTCGTTCAGCGTGCAAAGCGGCGCAAGCATCACCGAACAAACCATTCAAGCGTGGGACTATGACGAGAATCGACACTTTTTCGTGAGCAATTTTTTCGTAACGAATTGGGAAAATGCCTTTGCACGCAACGCGCCACAATTGGTGCTGACACCGGCGATGGGCGGACGGCAAATCAACCGCCTTGAAGTGTGGCGACGACCTGCCAATCAATTAGGCGGCGTGGGCGGACAAAATCCGGGCGGCACGCCACTGCAAGAAAATCAACGCCCTGCTGTTGCCTTGCTCAATCTCGGCGATGTGCCGTATTCGTTTGAAGGATTACAACAAGGCTTCCCTTTTCCGAACAACGCCTACAACGACCTTGCCGATACCTCGCAAACACAAGCCTTCTTGCAACAACTCCGCACCGCCGACCCGCTTCCGCCGATTCCCGGACCGTTTCAGGAAGGGGTCTTTACGCTGATGCGCGAAGGACAAGACTACGTGTATAACCCCATTCTCGGATACATTACCTTCACAGCACCCTTAGACCCGCGCGATGTGATTGCGGTCTCTTACGATTTTACGCCTGTGCCGGGCGTGCCAAATGTTCGCGTGGGCGATTTTAGCAACGATACACTGCAACGGCGAGCCGTCTTCAAACTCATCAAGCCCGACCAATTCACGCCGTCAGATACAGCGACATGGATTTTGATGCTCAAAAACATCTATGCGCTGGGCGGACGCGACATTCAGCGCGACCAATTCAACGCGCAAGTGGTCTATCAAAATCCGGGCGATAATCCTCCCGAAAATGAAGTCTTGCCGATTTCCGGGTTCACCAACACGCTTAATCAAGTAACGGGGTTTGACCGTTTCGATGTCAACGGCGCGGCAGGCTCCGACCGCACCTTCGACTTTTTGCCCGGCATTACGATTGACCCGCAACGTGGCTTGCTCATCTTCCCATTTCAGCGACCGTTTGAACGCCCAATTCGCGAAGAAATTGAGCGTGTGACCGGTCAGCCTATCAACGAGCAGAACGCACGCTTTATTTACAACGAAATTTATGAGCGCACACAATTCGATGCACAAAACACAAGTGCGAAAAATTTTTACGGTATTAAAGTTCGATACAAAAGCACGATTCAAAACCCGATTTCCATCGGATTTAATGTGGCGCAAGGCAGTGTGCGCGTAACGAGCCGCGGCGTGCCATTGCGCGAAGGCATTGATTACACGGTCGACTATCAACTTGGACAAGTAACGATTCTAAAAGACGACGCACTCCAACAAGGTGCAAATCTGACCATTGATTTTGAAAAGAACGACCTTTTCTTGCTTGCATCACGCACGATTGTCGGCTTGCGTGGCGAGTATGCGTTCAGCGACGATTTCAAATTAGGTGCAACCTTTTTGCAATACTCTGAGCGACCGCTCACAGACAAAGTCCGCGTCGGCGATGAGCCGATTGTCAATCGCATTTTCGGCATGGATTTGCAGTATTCGACGCAGATGCGTTGGCTGACGAAATGGATTGACCGACTGCCGCTCATCAGCACCAAAGAGCCATCGAAATTCTCGGTGAATGCGGAATATGCACAGGTCATGCCGGGCGTGCCTGATGAACTGCGCACGGAGTTAGACCCTGACGGCGTGAGCTACATTGATGATTTTGAAGGCTCTCGGCAAATTATCTCGTTTGGATTGAACGGCAACAACTGGGCGTTAGGCTCGCCACCTCATCAAACCCTTGAAAATCCAACCATTGTCGACGATTCCATTCGTGGGCGATATCGAGCGCAGTTAGGCTGGTATCGATTGCCTGTGGGCGATCCAAGAAACGTGCCAACGCGAGAAATTTTCCCGAACCGTGTGGCGGCGCGTGAGGATTTTCAAGTGCGCCCTCTGTATTTGAGTTATGACCCCACTCGACGAGGACCATATAACTTCAACCCTGACTTCGTGATTCGGCGCGGCGTTCCCGACAGCAGTTACGGTGCCATCACGCAACTCTTGCCATCGTTTGCGAATAACCTCACGCAATCCAACATTCAGTTCATTGAATTTTGGTTCAAATATCAACCGCTGATTGACAGCGTTGGCGCGCCGCCCGACAGCGGAAAACTGCACATCGATATCGGCGTTCTTTCCGAAGACATCATTCCCAACCGACGGCTCAACACCGAAGACGGTATGCCCATCAACCCCGAAGACTTCAATCCCGACCAAATCGCTTTTGGTGAAGACAGTTACGGACGATACAACACGCGCGTCGCCAAAATTGACCGACAACTGCTCACCGGCTCTATCGGCACGGAAGATGTTGGGCTGGACGGCATCAACGACCAATTAGAGCGACAATTTCATCAGCAGTATTTAGAAACCTTGCGCAACGCCTTAGGCGAGAACAATCCTGAATATCAACGCATTCTGAACGACCCCGCCGGCGATAACTTCTCGCTCGATGTAACCAACGTCAGCGGCACAGAAGGCAACGCCAGTCAAGCACAAGCAGGACCGTTCGTGAACATCTTTCCCGATACCGAAGATTTAGATGGCTCATCGACCGTGCAGACACAGAATCGATTTTTCCGATATACGATTTCGGTCAATCCGCAAGAACTCAATCAACCAACGCCACGCGGCAGGTTTGTGGTCGGCGGCGGACAAGCGAATGCAGGCTGGGTGCAGTTTCGAATTCCGTTAGATGAATTCACAAGAAAATTTGGCGCGATTGATTTTACGACCATTCAATATGCGCGCGTTTGGGTTGAGCAGTTTCGGAGACCGGCGCAGTTGGGATTTGCGACCTTCGACTTTGTTGGCTCACAATGGCAACTGATTGGGCGCGATACGCTGGTCTCCGTTGCCGCCGTCAATATCGAAGAGAACGGGTCGTTTTATGCCTTACCACCGGGGATTCGGCGTGCCAGAGATAGACAGCGCGTCGACCAAAACATTCAAGCCAATGAGCAAGCGTTGGTTGTGATTGCAAGAAAAATGGGGCAAGATTCCGTGCGTGGTGTCTTTCGCAACTTCGCGATTGGCAATACGGGTGGCTTCAACCTCAATCCCTACAAGCGATTAAAAGCCTTTATTCACGGCGGCGCAGGTGTCAGATACAATGAGCTTAATCCGCAAGACCCTGCCAACACCCGTGCTTTTTTGCGCTTCGGTGCAACGGAAACCAACAATTATTACGAAATACAAATCCCTGTCAAACCCTCGCCGCCCGTCAATGTGCCGCAAAACACGAACTCGCCTGAATATCGGCGCGCGCAAGAACTGATTTGGCCTTCGGAAAACAACATTGATATTGACCTTGATGAAATCGCCAGTTTCAAATTGCAACGCGCCTCCGACACCGAAGTTGTTGTCCGTGATTTTCCCGATGGAAAGCGCATTGTGATTAAAGGGCAACCGAGTTTGGGCAATGTGCGCGTCTTTGCGTTTGGGGTTATCAATCCCTCAAAAGAGTTTATTGAATCGATTGAAGTGTGGCTGAACGAACTGCGTGTTTCGGGCTACAAGAACGAAGGCGGTTGGGCAGTGCGCGCCAATACAAGTTTGCAACTGGCGGACGTGGCAACGATTGCCGCAACCTATCAACGCCAAACGCCCGACTTTCACGGCTTGAACATTCGCATCAATCCGATTACCGCACAAAACAACACCGAATCGTGGACGCTTTCGACAACCTTCAACGCCGATAAACTCTTGCCCGCCGAAGACGGTTGGGCAATTCCTATCAACATTGAGCGAAGCGAGGCGCGCTCCATTCCGAAGTATGTGCCCGGGCGTGAAGACATTTTGCTGGATGCCGCTGTCGCGCGTGTCATCGAAGAAGCAAAGCGTAACGGCGCAAGCGAAAGCGAAGCCCAAGCCGCAGGCGAGCGTTTCCGCAACGAACAAATTTCGCTCTCTTCAACCGAGCGATTCTCAATGCCGACCATTCGCAAAACAAAGCCGTCGGATTTTTGGCTCGCACGATACACGATTGACCGAATCACACTCGGATACAATTATTCCGTTGCTCGTGGTCGCTCGCCGCAACTGGTGTCAAGCGAAGATTGGCAATGGAGCGCAAATGCCAGCTATGGCTTGCAACTGCCGCCCGATGCTCAACTCTTCATTGAGCCGTTTAAGTGGCTAAGCAACATTCCAATTCTCAATGTGTTCAGCGAAGATAAGTTCTACTATGTGCCGCAAAGTTACTCATTTGATTTTCGCTTGAATCGAGATAGACGTGTTTCACAAAATAGAGGGAACAATCAGCCGCTTGTTATCAATAGCAATAACTTCACGGCAGGGCGCGGCATGGCGATGCAGTATAAAATTTCGGAGACGGTTGATATGTCTTACAACGCCACACTGACAAGCAGTATGAACTTGTTTCTCACTGACCCCATCACACGCGAAGAACGGCGCGGAAGCGACATCTTTGATGATGTCTTAGCCGACCTGTCCCGATTCGATTTAGGGCTTGACCAATCCTACAACCAAAGCGTTACGACAAATTGGCGACCAAAGATGGTCTCGCTCCTTGATTGGATAACGACGGGCTTCACTTACAACACGCAATACTCGTGGGCGAATCCCTTTGTTAATAACCCGTCGCAATTTCTCGGAAATAGCGTTGGGAACAATAGCACCTTGCAAGTGCAATCCGACATCAATTTCGGAAAGTTGTTCGGAAAAGTGCGCGACTTGATTCCGTTTGGAAAAGGCACAGAGACAATGCCGCCGCCACAAAAGCCAAAACGATTTTTCTCGCTGATTGATAGCACCGAAGGCGCAAGCGAAGGCAACAACCTGACAAAGTTGTTAAGCGATGTGGGAAGTGTGCTGAGTATCTTCACTCGCTTTGACCAATTCCGCGTGAGTTATTCTATCACCACAGGCTTGCAAAACACGGGCATTGCTGGCGGCGCAGGATGGCTGAACTTTTACCCCTTCAACACCTTCGGACGCGACGACCGACCGCCACCACCAAGCCTATCGTATCAATTAGGATTGAGCGATAAGCCCGGCGCGCGATTTTTAGTGAACCCGAATGCGCCCGCTATTCCAAATTTCACTGATAATTTCAACCAAAGTCAAAACTTTTCGGTCAGCACAACTTGGCAAATTTTTGACAACTTACGCATGGATTTAACATGGCGAACCGATTGGCAATTTCGACGTGGTGCCAGCATCAACGGCGCAACAGGCGCGCAAATCTCTGCCGACCGAAGCGGCTCAATTACCAAGACCTACATCTCTATTTTTCCAAACATTGATAACTTCCGCGAAGCCATCAATACCACATTTGCGGATTCCGCAGGATTGGTAATTCGAAACCCGCCGCTCTTGCAATTTGCCCAACTCTTTGAGCGCACCTTTGAACCAACAGGCATCGGACGATTCACAGCGAAACTCTTCGGACAAAGCAACCGCCTTGCCTACATTCCGCTTCCAAACTGGCGCGTAAGTTTGACAGGATTAGAAAAACTCGACCTGCTTTCAGGCTTCGCCAGCAACGCCTCAATTGAACATGCCTACACAGGCACTTACTCAACCAGTTTCACACAGCCGCTCAATAGCGGAGAAGTCATCGGCAATCAAATCATCAATGAAAGTTTCGCGCCGCTCATCGGCTTGAACTTGATGTGGAAGTTTGGAATGAACTCTTCAATCAGTGTGGGAAAAACGCGTTCACTCACGCTTGCCGTAGTGAGTTATCAAATCACACAAGCCAATTCAACGCAAATCAACTTCACGCTCGGCTATCAAAAAACAGGCTTGAAAGTACCGCTGAACTTCTGGCCTTTTGATGGCGCAACGCTCGACAACACGATTGATTTTAGTTTCAACTTTTCATTTGCCGATAACGAAACGCAAAACATCATCGTTGCAGGCTCAAACGCCGCCACCAATCCGCCGATTGGCTCAACGCAAATTACCTTTCAGCCGCGCCTTTCTTACGCGCTCAGTCAACGTGTCAATGCCGCCGCCTTTTGGCAATACACCCAAACGAAACCAAAAGCCTCAGGCGGTAGCACGGTCTTCGCCTCCACGCGCCAAGAGTTCGGCTTCAACTTCCGTATTTCTATTGGTAATTAGCAGGCGCGAAAAAGCCGTATCTTTGTGCCGCTCAATCAACGCAAGAAACAATGTGTCAGCAAGATATTCGTTGGATTCAGCGATTTGAAAATTTCAAAAAAGCCATGCTCCAACTTGAAAAGTTCATCGCCAAAAAAGACGAACTCAATGACATGGAGAAACAAGGCTTAATCAAGGCGTTTGAATACACGTTCGAACTCGGTTGGACTGTCATCAAAGATTTCTATGAGCATCAAGGTATCGTCAATTTGCAGGGCAGTCGCGATGCGTTCAGAACAGGGATTGAGCGCGGACTCATTTCAAATGGTGAGCAATGGATGAAAATGATTGAAAGCCGAATCAAAACTGTTCATACTTACGACGAGGAGACCGCAGAAGAAGTCGCGCAGGCAGTCGTGCATCAATACTTCCCGATGTTTCAAGAGTTAAAACAATCTTTGGAAAAATTTTTAACCAGTTCTTAAATGCCGTTTGGACTTTCCGACAAAGCCATTTGCGCTATCACCGATGTGCTGAAACAATTTCCCGAAGTGGAAGAAGCCGTGCTGTATGGCTCGCGCGCCAAAGGTACTTACCGCGAAGGCTCAGACATTGACTTGACCCTGAAAGGCGAGAAACTCAATCTCGATACGCTCAACGCAATTTCGTGGCGGTTAGATGACCTCTTGCTTCCGCAAAAAATCGACCTCTCGATGTATCACCGAATCAACAATCCGAACCTTATTGACCACATTCAGCGCGTCGGAAAAACGCTCTACAAAAAAGCCGCAACCCTTGAACCAAACCCATGAATCATCTCATTGACCTGCGGAGCGATACCGTAACCAAACCCACGCCCGAAATGCTCGAGGCGGTCAGCAAAATTGACCTTTCCAAAATAGGTGATGATGTCTTCGGCGAAGATGAACTGACAAACGACTTTGAGCGAGAAGTGGCAGACTTGTTCGGAAAGGAAGCAGGGCTGTTTGTTCCAAGCGGCACGATGGCAAATCAACTGGCGATTAAAATCAACACAAGCGAAGGCGATGAAGTGATTTGCGAAACAGGAGCGCACATTGCAAACTATGAAACTGCTGCACCTGCCGTGCTGTCGCGCGTTCAACTCAAAACGCTTGATGGCGAACATGGAATTTTGAAGGCGGAGCAACTTCAAGAGGCAATTCGCCCCAGTGCCGATTGGTATCCGCGCACGTCGCTCATTGCACTTGAAAACACGCACAACCGCGCCGGCGGAACGCTCTACCCGATTTCGGAAATTGAACGCATCGCCGAAGTCTGTCAATCAAGCGGATTGCGACTGCACTTGGACGGCGCACGGCTGTGGAATGCGTGCGTTGCAACAGGCATTGAGCCGAAAGAGTATGCGCAATACTTCGACACAATTTCAGTTTGTTTTTCAAAAGGGCTGGGCGCGCCGATTGGGTCAATGCTTCTCGGCACAAGAGGCGATATTCAAAAGGCGCGTCGCTATCGCAAAATGTGGGGCGGTGGCATGCGGCAAACCGGCGTGATTGCAACAATGGCGAAGGTTGCGTTGGAAAAAAATTACGTGCATCTTGCGCCTTCCCATCAACACGCACTTGAATTAGCAAAAGCCTTTTGTGCAAATCCGAACTTTCGCGTTGACTTGAACCTTGTGAAAACGAACATCGTCTCGGTTGATGTCTCGCCGTCGGGGTGGAGCGAAATGGAAGTTGTCGCGTGGTTTAAGCAACACGGCGTTTTGATTTCAAGCATTAAGAAAAACTTTATTCGCCTTGTAACGCATTTTGGCATTTCGGAAAAAGAAATTCAACTTACTTGTGAACTCATCAAACCGTTTAAGAGCCAATGACGCACGAAAAAATTTTAGAACTTATCGAGACCAACCCGCTTCTCTATCGCTTCGTGATTGCGGCAATTCTCATACTCGTCTCATTTCCGTTGGGGTGGCTGTTCAAAAAGATTGTGCATGCACTCCGCTCAAAAATTTTCTCACGAACCAACACAAATTTAGACGAGCGGCTTGCAGAAGTCTTGGAGAAGCGTGCCAAGTCCATTGTGTTTGCCATTCTCTCGCTCTATGCGCTGTGGGAAGTGCAAATGGTGAATGCTGAAAAGAGCGTGGCGGTGGAACGGTTCATCAAAATTATTGATGCGTTCATCTACATTTATGCGGCAGTAGTTGCGATAAGTGTTGCGATTGGATTTATTCGAGTCGTCATTGATTATGTGTTGGAAGAATCGGCAAAATCACAGCATCAAGATACGAAGCAGTTGATGACCGTTGCTCCGCTGGTTCGGAATTTGGTGTCCATATTGGTGATTCTGATTGCGGTAGCGATTGTGATGGAACATTTCGACATCAATGT
>Ga0272446_1007142_pt1 | contig 11271 bp, 8 predicted proteins | sample YNPCB0061_FD_194587 | JGI IMG/M metagenome (GOLD analysis project Ga0272446, IMG submission 194587) | Hot spring microbial mat communities from Yellowstone National Park, WY, United States - YNP-CB-006-1 | ecosystem: Environmental > Aquatic > Thermal springs > Hot (42-90C) > Sediment | place...
GCCCTGGCCGGCCAGCCGGCTCGCGGCACCGAGCGGGAGATCGACGGCCCCGGCGGCCGACGGACGATCTCGATCACCGTCTCGCCCATCGAGAGCGGCGACCAGATCGTCGGGGCGTCCCTCGTCGCTTGCGACGTGACCGAGCTCCGACGGCTGGAACGAGCGCTCGGTCGCGTCGTCGCCGAGCGGAGCGCCGTCCTCGACGCCCTCCGTCGGATCGAGGTGTCGCCGACCCTCGAGGAGACCGCCGACGCCCTCGCCCGTGAGCTCTCGACGACCGACGGCTTCGCCAGTGCGGCGATCCTCGTCTTCGACGCCGACGGTCGGCCGACCGTGCTGAGCAGTTGGCTGGCCGGCGAGCGGATCGAGGTCGCTCCGGTGCCGCCGATCGATCGCCTCGCCCAGATCCGCCAAGGGACGACGACCGACCCCTGGACGGAGGCCCTCGGCCACGGGCGGTCCGAACGGACCGACGGCCAGCGCGCCGCCCTCGTCGAGCGAGGCATCCGCCGGTCCATCTATGCGCCCCTCGGCCTCCACGGCGAGACCGTCGGCCTCCTCGTCCTCGGCCTCCTCGACGACGACCGCGCGGCGGCCCTGGAGCGGCTGCCGGCGGCGGCCGAGTTCGCCGCCCTCGCCTCCGCCCTCCTGAACCCGGCCCTCCTCGAGCGGCGGCAGGCCGATGCGGCGCGGACCCGGATCCGGGCCGTCATCGGGGAGCAGGCCTTCACCACCGTCTTCCAGCCGATCGTCGATCTCGCGTCGGGCGCCGTCCTGGGCTACGAGGCCCTCACTCGCTTCGCCGACGGAGCACCGCCCGATCGGGTCTTCGCGGAGGCGGCGCGGTCGGGCCTCGGCGGCGAACTCGAGCTGGCGACCCTCGAGGTCGCCCTCGAGGCGGCGAGGCCGCTCCCGGCGAACGCCTTCATCGACCTGAACGTCGGTCCCGAGCTCATCCTCGCCGGGGAGCCGCTCCGATCGATCCTCCGCCGTGCCGGCTGGGGCGTGGTGCTCGAGATCACCGAGCACACGCCGATCGGCGACTACGCCGCCTTCCGGGCGGCGGTGGCGGCCCTCGGACCCGACGTCCGCCTCGCCGTCGACGACGCCGGCGCCGGGTACGCCAGCCTCCGCCACATCCTCGAACTGCGGCCGGCCTTCGTGAAGCTCGACCGCTGGCTCGTCGCCGCGATCGACGCCGACCCGCCGCGGCAGGCCCTGCTCGCCGGCATGGTCCACGCCGCGGAGCGGACCGGCTACACCCTCGTCGCCGAGGGCGTCGAGCGAGAGGCAGAGCGACGGACCCTCCTCGAGCTGGGCGTGCGGCTGGGTCAGGGGTACCTCTTCGGCGCACCGTCGCCGGCGGCGACCTGGGCCCGGCAGGCGCCCGCCGAGCGACTCGGCCCGATCCTGGCCTCGCTGCGGGTGTCGATGGCGGATGCGGTCGGGTCCGCGAGCGCTGGCTCGGCCGCGGCCCCGGGCGGGGCGTGCTCGCGGCGGCCGGTCGCGGGCCGCTCGCCGGGCCGCCGTGCGGAGGGTCAGTTCGGGATCGGCGCGGGGCGGCCCAGGAGATAGCCCTGGCCGAGTCCGACCGCGAGCGACCGGAGGGCCGTCCGTTCGGCCGACGGTCTCGTCCCCCCGCCGGTCCGGGACGCCGAGGGCCGCCGGTTCGGTCGGGCGGGGGCCTGACCCATCTGGGCTAGTCACCGGTGGGCCGTGCCCGGACGCACCGGGCGACCGGGGTGGAGGACGGTGGGCCGGTGGTACGGGGGTGGTACGAGTTCGCGATCGACCGGGACGCGCCGTCGGCGTATCGTGCGAGCCACGATGCAAGGCGTGCTGCAAGGCCGAGCGACCCCGAGCTGCCCCGACGGACGCCGGGCGGGCCGTTCGAGGGTGGGCGCCGAGGGCCGTCGGGCGGGCCGGCAGCGGTGATCGTCGAGGCCCTTCGACGCCGCCTCCGACTCGTCCTCGGCGGCCGCGGCGCCGGGGTTCGACCGGATCCGGCCGCCACCGGCCCGGCCTCGACCCGGCTCGGGGCAGAGACGCAGGACGTGCTGGCCCTTGCCCCGGAGGTGGAGTTCGTCGCCTATGCCGAGGACTGCCGGATCTTCGGCCACGTCCGCCTCACCGCGGACCGCCTGACCGACCTGCTCAACGAGCACGAGGAGGTCCTCCTCGTCGACGTCCTCGTCGAGCGCCTCGCCGACGGTGCGATCTTCGAGGCCAAGGAGGTTCTCGTCCCCCGCGAAGAGATCCTCGCCGTCCACGCCAGCGGACCGCGCGGTGCCCCAGGGCGGCGGACGCGGGCGCGCCCCTTCCCGATCGCGGTGCGCGTCGGCCCGTACACGATCCGGGGCCACTTCCATGCCCTCCCGGGGACCGATCCCATCGCCAGCTTCCGGCGCCGCAAGCCGATGGTGCCCCTGACCGAAGCCTGGATCGAGTACCAACGCGGCGGCGAGCTCCGCCAGGGCCGGACCGGGACGCTCATCGTGAACCGCCATCTCTGCGAGTGGGTCCAGCTCGTCGACGACGAGGAGATCGCCCTGCCCGAGCTGCCCGTGGAGACGAAGCCAGGCCTCTTCGCCAAAGACCTGACCGGCCACGTCCTCACCTTCCGCGACGTCTGATGGCCGGCGCGAAGGGGCGGGCGACCGGGGTCGCCGCTGGGGGTGAAGGGCCAGGGCGTGGTCAGGAGGTCCCAGCGCCGCCGCGACGGTTGGGGGATGCCCGACGCAGATCCGGGCCGGGTAGGGTTCGGGTCGTGCGTCTTCGTCGCTGGATCAGCGCCGCCGTCCCCGCCTGCGCCCTCGGCCTCCTCGCCATCGTCGCCGCCCTCGGACTCGCTGGTTCCTCGGGCGTGGCCGGCGAGACGGCGGCCCTCGTCGTCGGCCTCGCCGCCGCCGGCTTCGGGGCCGGTGTCGCGGCCTGCTGGCTCTACCTCCGAAGCTCCCTGGCGGAGCTCCGGCGGGCCGCCGACCGACTGGCCGCGGGTGAGCTGGGCGTGAGCGTGCGGGGACCGGTGGCGCACCCTCTCGTCCCCCTGGCCGCGGCCCTCGACGCCGCCGCGGCCGCCTTCCACGAGGCCTGGGACGCGGCGACGACGGACCGGTTGACCCGGGTGGCGAACCGGGCGACCCTTCTCTCGCAGCTCATCGGCGAGGTGGAGCGGGCCCGTCGCTATGGACGGCCGCTCTCGGTTGCCTTCGTCGATCTCGACCGCTTCAAGGCCATCAACGACACATACGGCCACGATGCCGGCGATCTCGTCCTCCGGGGCGTGGCGGAGATCTTCGCCCGCAACGTCCGCGAGAACGACCTCGTCGGGCGCTACGGCGGCGAGGAGTTCATGCTCATCCTCCTCGAGACGACGCCCGAGGCGGCGGCGTTGGTCGCCGAGAAGCTCCGCCTCCTCGTCGAGGGCCATCGGTTCGCCCTGGCCGATGGCACCACGATCTCGGTGACCGTGTCCATCGGCATCGCCGGCGGCCGGGGCGAGCACATCCGGATCGAGACCCTCGTCCGGGACGCCGACGCCGCGATGTACTCGGCGAAATCGCTCGGCCGAAACCAGACCTACGTCTTCGCCGAGCCCGACGAGGAGGCCCGGGTCCCGAGGGCGCCCGTCTCGCCGGTGGGGCGGGCCATCGCCAGCGAGGTTGCCGAGGCGGCACGACGGGCTGCGGAGGCGGCCCTCGTCTCGGCGGTCGACGGCCTACCGAGCTATCGGGGCCGGCCGTCCTCGCTCATCGCCATGGTCGCGACCTCGATCGCCCGGCAGCTCGGGTTGCCGGACCAGGAGGTGGAGCGGATCCGGGTCGCTTCGCTCCTCCACGACATCGGCAAGCTCGCGGTGCCCGAGGAGATCCTCGAGAAGCCGGGGCCACTGACGCCGACCGAGTGGCAGTCGGTGACCCAGCATCCGCGGGTCGGTCAGCTCGTCCTCGATCAGGTGACGAGCTTCCGCGAGGCGGGGACGATCATCCTCCATCACCACGAGCGGTTCAGCGGCCACGGCTACCCGTATGGGCTGCGGGGCACCGACATCCCGCTCGGGGCTCGGATCGTGGCCATCGCCGACGCCTACGAGGCGATGCGGGACGAGCGGCCGTACAAGCGGGGGATGAGCCACGAAGAGGCCGTTCGGGAGCTCCGCCGTCACGCCGGCACGCAGTTCGACCCGCAGCTCGTCGAGGCCTTCTGCGACCTCTTCGCCGACCGCCCGCCGGTCGTCGAGGGTTGGGTACCGACGGGCGGCGCGGCCGCGGGCGGGAGCTCGCGCGGGAACGGCCACGCCGAGGTCGCTCCCGGGCGTCGTCGGCGCCAGTCGGTCCACAAGGGGGTCGCCCTCGGCGGCGGGTCGTCGACGGCGGCATCGGCCTGAGTTTCGGGTCGCGACCGAGGCAGCATCGTCGCGCCGGCAGGCAGCCGCGTCGTGAGGGCGGCCCGGGCCCGGCCGCTCACTCCCCGAGCGAGGTCGGGACGCCGATGGCGTGGAAACCCCCGTCGACGTAGACGACCTCGCCGGTGATCGCCGCGGCGAGGTCCGAGGCGAGCCAGACCGCCGTCCCGCCGACGTCCTCGATGGTCACGTTCCGGCGGAGCGGCGCGATCCCGGCGAAGGCCCCGTAGAGGCGCCGAAAGTCCCGGATCCCCGAGGCGGCGAGGGTCCGGATCGGCCCGGCGCTGATGGCATTCACCCGGATCCCGTCCGGGCCGAGGTCGGCGGCAAGGTAGCGGACCGCCGCCTCGAGGGCCGCCTTGGCGACCCCCATGACGTTGTAGTTCGGGACGACCTTCTCGGCGCCGTAGTAGGTGAGGGTGAGGATCGAGCCGCCGCGGCGAAAGAGCAAAGCCGCCGCCCGAGCGAGGGCGACGAGGGAGTAGGTCGAGACGTCGAGGGCGGTCGCGAACCCCTCGCGGCTCGTGTCGAGGAAGCGCCCCTCGAGGTCCTCGCGGCGGGCGTAGGCGAGGGCGTGGACGAGGACGTCGAGGCTCCCGTAGGTCGCCCGCCAGCGCTCGACGACCCGCTCGATGTCGGCGTCGACGGCGACGTCGCACGGCTCGACGAAGGTCGCCCCGAGGGAGGCGGCGAGGGGCCGGACGCGCCGTTCGACGAGGGCCGGGTGGGAGCTGAAGCCGACGACTGCGCCGGCCTCGTGGAACGCGCGGGCGATCCCCCAGGCGATGGAATGGTCGTTGGCGACGCCGAAGACGAGCGCCGTCTTGCCGTCGAGCAGGGCCATGGTTGCCTCCCGGAGTGGGTCGTGGTGGGCGGAACAGTGAAGCGACGGATCGGTCCGTCCGGCGGGCGGGGCGGCCGGCATGCCGGTCGACCGCTCGCCCTACGGTATCTGGATGATGGCAGGAGCCGTCGGCGCGTGCTAGCCTGGCCCGAAAGGAGCGCACCATCCAGCCCACCCTCGCCGTCGCTGCGGCGGCCATCCTCGCAGCCAACCCCCGCGGCCCTGCCGTCGTCCGTCCCGGAGTCGTCCGATGACGTCCGCGGGAGGGAGTTTCCCATCGACCGGCGAGGCCGTCGCCGTCCTCCTCGTCGAGCCGCGACCGGGCGACGGCGAGGACGTCGAGCGGGAGCTCCGCCGGGCCGGCTTCGAACCGCGCCTGGAGGTCGTCGCCTCGGCTGGCGAGCTGCGAACCGCCCTCGTCGCGGCAAGCGTCGACATCGTCCTCGTCTGCTACCTCGCCCCCGGCTTCACGACCCGCGAGGCCCTCGGCATCGTCCATGAGCACGACCCCGACCTCTCGGTCGTCGTCATCGCCGATGCCGTCGGCGAGGAGGAGGCCGTCGAGCTCATCCGGGCCGGGGCCCAGGATCTCGTTCTCCGGGATCACTTCGACCGCCTCGGCCTCGTCGTCCGCCGCGAGATCGCCGACACCGCCGTCCGCCGGGAGCGGACCGCCGCCCGCCTCGCCCTCGCCGCCTCGGAGGCCCGTTACCGGATGCTCTTCGACCTCCACCCGCAGCCGATGTGGGTCTACGACGTCGAGACCCTCCGCTTCCTCGAGGTGAACGCCGCCGCCGTCGCCGACTACGGCTACAGCCGCGACGAGTTCCTGGCCATGACCATCGCCGACATCCGCCCACCCGAGGACGTCCCGGCGCTCCTCGCCACCGTCCGCGGCCGGCGACCCGGTCGGAGCCGCTCCGGTCCCTGGCGCCACCTCCGCCGCGACGGCTCGATCATCGAGGTCGAGATCGCCTCCGACGACATCGACTACGCCGGCCGGCCCGCCCGCCTCGTCGCCGTCACCGACGTCACCGAGCGCCGCCGCCTCGAGGCGCAGCTCCGCCAGGCCCAGAAGATGGAGGCCATCGGTCGGCTGGCCGGCGGCATCGCCCACGACTTCAACAACCTCCTCACGGCGATGGACGGCTACGCCGAGCTCGCCGCCGCCGCCCTCCCGGAGGACCACCCGGCCAGGGCCGACATCCTCCAGGTCCGTCGGGCCGCCGAGCGGGCCGCCCGGCTGACCGGCCAGCTCCTCGCCTTCGGCCGGCGCCAGGTCCTCTCGCCGTCGGTCGTCGAGCCGGACCGGCTCCTCGCCGATCTCGGTGGGCTCGTGCGCCGGATCATCGGCGAGGACATCGACCTGGAGCTCGACCTCCGGGCTCCGGGGGTCGCCGTCCTCGTCGACGGCAGCCAGCTCGAGCAGGTCATCATGAACCTCGTCGTCAACGCCCGGGACGCCATGCCCGAGGGCGGCCGCCTGACCATCGCCACCGGGACCGTGGAGGGGGAGCGGCCCGGCCTCGAGGAGGCCCGGACGGAGCCGCCGTCGAGCGTGCGCTGGCTCGAGATCACGGTCACCGACACCGGCGTCGGCATGGACGAGGCGACCCTCGGCCAGATCTTTGAGCCCTTCTTCACGACGAAGCCACCCGGGGAGGGGACCGGTCTCGGCCTCTCGACGACCTACGGCATCGTCAGCCAGTCGGGCGGCGAGATCACGGTGAGCTCGGCCCCCGGAGCCGGCTCGACCTTCCGGGTCCGGCTGCCCGTCGTCGATGGCGAGCGGGTCCGAAACGGCCCCTCGGCGGCCGCCGAGCCGCCGGCCGTCGGCGCCGAGGCCCCGATCGGCGGGACCGAGACGATCCTCATCGTCGAGGACGAGCCCGGGATCCGGGTCCTCATGGCCCAGTCCCTTCGGGACCTCGGCTACGAGGTCCTCCAGGCGGCCGACGCCGAGGCCGCCCTCCGCCTCGCCGCCGGCCGGCGGATCGACCTCCTCCTCAGCGACGTCGTCATGCCCGGCCTCGACGGGCCGGCCCTAGCGGAGGCCCTTGCCGCTCAGCAGCCCGAGCTCCGGGTCCTCTTCGTCTCCGGCTACGCGCCGGGGCTCGTGCCCGGCCGGCCGACGGTCGAGCGCCGTTACGCCTTCTTGGCCAAGCCCTTCGATGCGGCGACCCTCGCCTCCCGGGTCCGGGAAGTCCTCGATGCTCCGCCGCCTGCGGCAGAATCGGGAGGGCAATGACGCCGCCCGACAGGTTGCGGGTGGCCGGGGCCGAAACGAAGGCAGGGACGCGGTCAGGACGATGGAACGGGCGAGGACGACGGTCGGGACCGGCCGGGGATTGGCCGGGACGCGCGGGCTCCTCGTCGACTGGGACGGCGTCCTCGTCGGCGCGGGGCGGCCGATCCCAGGAGCGGCGACCGCCCTGGCCGAGCTGGACCGGGCGGGGTTCCCCTACCGGATCGCGACGAACACGACGCTCCTGAGTCGGCGCGACCTGGCCGAGCGTTCGGCCGACCTCGGCTTCGCGATCCCGCCGGAGCGGTTCGTCACCGCCGCATCGTCGGCGGCCGCCTACTGCGCCCGGCGCTTCCCCGGCCGGCCGATCGTCGTCGTCGGCACGAGCGGGGCGAAGTCCGAGTTCGCCGGTCAGACGCTCCTGCCCGTCGAGGCCGCCGACGACCCGGCTGCGCCGCCGGCGGCGGTCGTCGTCGGCGACTCGCCCGACGAGCTCACCTATGCGAACCTGAACCGGATCTTCCGGGCTGTCCGGGGTGGAGCGGCCTTCGTGGCGATGCACCGCAACGGTTGGTGGCTGACCGAGGCCGGGCCGACCCTCGATTCGGGGGCGATCGTCGCCGGCCTGGAGTACGCCCTCGGTCGGCGGGCGACGGTGGTCGGCAAGCCGGCTCGGACCTTCTTCGCCGAGGCTGCCCGGGCGCTCCTCGCCGATGCGGCGGTGCGGGCCGTCGGATCGCCGCGGGCCGCCGACCGGTCGGGGATCGCCATGGTCGGCGACGACGTCTGGTCGGACGTCGCCGCCGCCCAGCGGACGGGGCTCCGGGGTGTCCTCGTCCTGACGGGCAAGCACGGCGAGGCCGAGCTCGCCCGGCTGCGGGCCCGGGGTCGAGTGCCGGACGCCGTCTGCCCGTCGATCGTCGAGGTCGTCGCCGGCGTCCTCGGCGAGCCTCGGCCGGCTTAGCCGCCGTAGCGGGCTTCGAGCCGGTCGACGAGGGCCCGGACCCGGGCCGCCCGCTCCGCCTCGTCGAGGCCGGCGAAGGCGACCCCGGCCATGAAGGCGGTGATGGGGGCGGCGATCCGCTCGCTGGCGTGGGCGGCGACCCGGGCCAGGTCGAGGAGGGCGGCCTGGGTGGCCGGCGAGACGGCGACCGCGCCCACGTCGGGGTCGGCCTCGAGCTCGGTCAGCCACTGGCGAAGGGTTCGAGGGGTCTCGGGCATCGTCGTCTCCAGGTCGTCGGGGTGAACGGGGCTCAGACGGTGGCGGCCGATGCCGCCGGCCGGGAATCGTACGCCGTCGCCCCGGCGAGGGCGAGCCCCCCGAGCGCGGCGAGGACGAGGGCGCTCGTCGCTGGCGCGGCGCCCGCGAGCAGGACGAGGAGCGGGCCAAGGGCCCGCCGAGGTTCGGCGGCGAGGACGGGACCGAGCCCGGCGACGACGAGCCCGACGACTCCGGCGACGAGCCCGGCCGGGACGATCCCGCTGAGCCCGAGGGTCCAGATGGCGAGCACCCCGGTCGTCGCCGCGGCACGGGTGGCGGCCAGGAGACCGACAGCGGCGACGAGGCAACCGGCGACGAGCCAGGGCCGCCGGCCCGGCATCGGCCGGCCGCTGCCGAGGCCGGCCAGGGCGACGGTGAGGGCCCCGGCGACGTAGGCGACCTGCCCGCCGAGGGTGAGCCCGAGGGCGGCCGTCGTGGCCCCGGCCCGATCCCGGTGCCGCCAGCGAGGGCGCCAGCGCCTGGGCCGCCCGGCGGCGCCGCGTTAGACTACGGGCACCATTCGGGTCCAGTCGGTCCGCGGCCCCGAGCAGCCGCCGGACCGCCGCACGCACGGGAGCCTGTGCCATGACGACCGAATCTCGGCCCCGCCTCAAGATCACCTATGCCACCCTCCGGGCCGACAACGAGGAGCTCCACGCCGCCTTCGAGGCCGGCGTCGAGAAGGTCCGTGCCCAGCTCGGCCGCTACCACCGGAACGTGATCGGTGGCGTCGAGCGCGACGGTGAGGGCGTCTTCGAGAAGCGCTCGCCCGTCGACGGGACCCTCCTCGGGACCTTCGCCCGGGGGACCCGCCTCGACGTCGCCGACGCCATCGCCGCCGCCCGCGAGGCCTGGCGCGAGTGGAGCCGACGGCCCTGGCAGGATCGGGTCGCCGTCCTCCGCCGGGTCGCCGACGTCATCTCGACCCGCCAGATGGAGTTCGCCGCCCTCCTCGCCATGGAGGTCGGCAAGAACCGGCTCGAAGCCCTCGGCGACGTGGAAGAGACGGCCGACCTCATCCGCTGGTCGTGCGACATGATGGAGCGGAACGAGGGCTTCGACCATCCGATGGGCAACCTCGGCGACCCGACCGTCCACACCCGCTCGGTCCTCAAGCCCTACGGGGTCTGGGGCGTCATCAGTCCCTTCAACTTCCCCTTCGCCCTCGCCGGTGGGCCGGCCGGGGCGGCCCTCGTCACCGGCAACACCGTCGTCTTCAAGCCGTCCTCCGATGCCCCCCTCTCGGCCGTCCTCCTGACGAAGGCGTTCCACGACGGCGGGGTTCCCCCGGCCGCCTTCAACCTCGTCATGGGCCCGGGCGAGACGGTCGGCGACGAGATCCAGAACAACCCCGGCATCGACGGGATCGTCTTCACCGGCAGCTTCGAGGTCGGCTTCCGGCTTTACAAGAACTTCGCCAAGGTCTACCCGAAGCCGGTCATCGTCGAGATGGGCGGCAAGAACCCGGCCATCGTCTCTCGGAAGGCCGATCTCGAAGAGGCGGCCGAGGGGATCATGCGCTCGGCCTTCGGCTTCTCGGGCCAGAAGTGCTCGGCCAACAGCCGCGTCTACGTCGAGCGGCCGGTCATGGACGAGTTCGTCCGTCTCCTCGTCGCCAAGACCGAGGCGATCACCATCGGCGACCCGGTGAAGCGGGAGAACTGGCTGGGTCCGGTCATCAACGAACGGGCCGTCGCTCGCTACGAGAACGCCGTCGGGGAGGCCCGCCGCGACGGACGGCTCCTCATCGGCGGGGAGCGGGTGACGGAGAACGGCCTCGACGCCGGCTTCTTCGTCGCCCCGACCATCGCCACCGACCTGCCGTACGAGCACCGGTTGCTCCGCGACGAGCTCTTCATCCCCTTCACCGTCGTCCTCCCCGTCGACTCCCTCGACCAGGCCCTCCGCCTCTCGAACGACAACGTCCTCGGCCTGACGGCCGGCTTCTACAGCGAGGACCGGGCCGAGATCGCCCGCTTCCTCGACGAGATCGAGGCGGGCGTCGTCTACGTCAACCGGCGGGCCGGGGCGACGACGGGGGCCTGGCCGGGGATCCAGCCCTTCGGCGGCTGGAAGGGCTCGACGGCGACGGGCAAGGCCGGCGGCGGCTACTACTACGTCCAGCAGTTCATGCGAGAGCAGAGCCAGACCGTCGTCGATTGAGGGCGCCTGAGGTGTCGCCGGGCTCCCCGTCTCGTCGCTCGCGGGCGGGGGCCTGGGGGTTCGCTTCGGGCGGGTGGCCTGCCCGGGGGATGCGTTCCTGTGGGGCACACGATCGACACCTCGGCCGAGGAACACACGGAAGCGGGGGTCAACCCGTCGGGATGCGGTCCTGTGGGGCACACGATCGACACCGTCGTGCCCCACGGTCACATCTCGGCGGCGGGAGCGGGCGTCCCATCCAGCCGCGTGCCGCCCAGGAACACGTCTGGCAGGACCGCTGGCGTTCCGGCCCCACCGGTCGCCGCGCGTGACTGTGGGGCACCTAGTTGACCCGCCGGATCCCCAAGATCCCC
>Ga0272446_1007143_pt1 | contig 11268 bp, 13 predicted proteins | sample YNPCB0061_FD_194587 | JGI IMG/M metagenome (GOLD analysis project Ga0272446, IMG submission 194587) | Hot spring microbial mat communities from Yellowstone National Park, WY, United States - YNP-CB-006-1 | ecosystem: Environmental > Aquatic > Thermal springs > Hot (42-90C) > Sediment | place...
GCCTATCAAGTCGGTCTGTCGGGGAGAGAATCATAAGGTTCGATCTAGATCAGTGGCGTGGGGTAGGAATACTCAATCGTGAGGTTGGGATGCCCCGTCCGCTTGCGGCGGGGAGGATGTCACTTGCCAAGGCTAGTCAAACGACTGCTTCCTAGGGGGTGAGATGAGTGCACCTGCGACTAGCCCAGAAGTTATGGTTGAACTGCGGGATGTCAGCAAGCGTTTTGGTGCTCAGGTTGTTTTGGATCACCTCAATCTCACCATTTATCGGGGGGAATCCCTGGCGATTGTGGGGCCCTCTGGCACAGGCAAGTCAACGGTTTTGCGCTTGATTGCGGGTCTTTTAGCTCCTGATAGCGGCACGATTTATTGGCGCAATCACCCCACCCTGGAGCATCCCCACAGTGTGCGCATTGGTATGGTTTTTCAGCAGGCGGCCCTGTTTGACTCCCTGACGGTGGCAGAAAATGTGGGATTTTGGCTCTACGAACACAGTCGCCTTAGCCCCAAACAGATCCGGGAGCTGGTGACTGCGACTTTGGCAGCGGTTGGTCTCCATGGCATTGAGGATCGCATGCCCGAACATCTCTCCGGGGGACAAAAAAAACGGGTGAGCTTTGCCCGGGCTATTTTGGAGGATCCCGCTACCCCCGATGACGATCCCCAGCTCCTCCTCTACGATGAACCGACGGCGGGACTGGATCCCATTGCCTCAACGGTGATTGAGGATCTCATTCATGACTTGCAATACACTCAGAAAGTTTGTGATACTTCCGTGATTGTGACCCACCAAGAGAGTACCATTCGGCGCACGGCCTCACGGGTTGTATTGCTAGCGGAGGGACGGGTGCAGTGGGAGGGTAAAGTGGAGGAGATTGATCACTGCACCAATCCCTATGTGCGCCAGTTTTTTAGTGGCAGTACCACAGGCCCCATCCAAGTCTTTATGGCACAGTAAAGGATCCCTAAGGAGCTTTAGCCTATGCGATCTCGCTTGTCTCAAGAGGGCCCGGTCGGTTTGTTGATTGTGGCAGGAATTGCGGGTTTTGTGGGTTTGTTTGTCTGGGCAGGGAATTTAGGCGGTGTTGGCGCAGGCTACAGCTTCCAGATTCACTACCCGGATGCTAGGGGGTTGACGGCAGGGGCAATGGTGAAGTTGCGGGGTGTACAAATCGGACGGGTGCAGCAGGTGACCCCTGGCCCAGAAGTGGTGGTGGTGGAGGTCCGCATTAATGGTCTGGTGCAGATTCCCCGTTCATCCCAGTTCAAAACGACTCAAACAGGGCTGGTGGGGGAAACGGGCATTGCCATTACCCCAGTGACTCCCTTGGCTGCCCCTATTCCTCCTGATCTTTCGCCTGTCAGCCCAAGCTGTGACCCGGAAGTGATTGTCTGTGCTAATGCGGTGATTCCTGGACAACCGGGGTCGGATTACGCCCAGTTGGTGACATCTCTCAATGATTTATCCCAACGCCTCAATAGCGACGAGTTGTTCGCTAATCTCAACCAAACTCTGGGGGAGATCACTGCCACCAGTGCCAAGATTGGGGACCTCGCTGAGACCCTCAACCGCCAAGTGGCTGCTGTCCGGGTGGGGGATTTAGACCTCAAAGCTTTTAGTAATGCTGGCACTTCTGCCCAAGCGGCTGCTGACGAATTCCGCCTCCTGATTCAAAGCAATCGCCGCTCCCTCGACCAAGCTGTAGCCAATATTGCCGACCTGACGGCAACGCTGCAGGAGATTGCCCTGGGGATCCGCCCCCTGCTGACGGATGTGGAACTGCAAAATCAGGTGCGGCTGACGGTGGATAACATTACTGCGGCTTCTGCCAATGTGGTGACAATCACGGAAAACTTAGAAGCCTTGAGCCGTCAGATCAATGATCCGGCTTTGGTGTTAACTCTCCGGCAAACTCTGGACTCGGCGCGGATCACGTTCCAAAATGCTCAGAAAATCACCGCTGACATTGATCAAATTACGGGGGATGCGGAGTTTCGCGAAAGCCTGAAGCGAGTGGTGAAGGGGCTAAGCGGTTTGCTCTAAGGAGACTCGAGGTATCCCTACACACATCTCCGGGGGAGGGGAGGTCAGACCATAAAAAGTGTTCCTGGGTGTTCCTGGTGTTTGTCGGTTTTGAGCATCGATTGACAGGGCGTGGATGGTTAGGATTCTTCGTCGAGGGGATCCCAAATTGGATTTTGTTGCTGCCGTTTGCGGGAGGGCTGCCGGTAGCGGCTGGCTAAGCGGGGAATGGCTCCCCGACCGGACAGGACTTTGAGGCTGGCTTCAGGGGGGGGAGGGGGGGATCCCTGGTGCTGAAGTTCTTGCAGGTAGTGGAGATAAAGGGGGTAGCGTTCCCAGGGGTAGCTTTGGACTTGGCAACCGGGTTCATGGTGGTGCCGGCAATCGGGAAAGTGGCAGGTTCCCTGGAGATGGCGGACTTCGGGGAAACAACCCAGCAGCCGCTCGGGATCCACAGCCAGCAGTTCTACTTGATTAAAGCCAGGGGTATCGGCGATCCAGCCCCCCTGGGGAAGGGGAAAGAGTTCCACGTGGCGGGTGGTGTGCTGGCCGTGGCGGAGGCGGCCGGATACAGCGTTGGTTTGGAGCTGCAGTCCGGGGACAAGCTGGTTGATCAGGGTGGATTTGCCCGCCCCAGAGACGCCGGTGACCACGGAGAGGCGATCTTGACAGGCTTGGCTGAGGGCGTCTATGCCTTTGCCCGTTTTGCCACTGAGAAAGAGGGGGTCGTAGCCCCAGCCCCGCAGTCGCTGTCGCCAGAGGACAACCTCTTCCTCGCTGACCAAATCAACTTTGTTCAGACATAAGCAAACTGCTAAGCCACTGGCCTCCACCTGTACCAAAAAGCGACTCAGAACCACGGGATCTAAGGGGGGGTCGGCAAGAGCAAAAATCACTAGGGCTTGCTCCACATTGGCTACCGCAGGGCGGCTCAGTTCTCGCTGGCGAGGCAGAATCCCCTCAATCACCCCTTGGGATCCCCAGTGGGAAAACCAGACTTGATCCCCCACCAACACCGAATACCCCAGTTTGTGCAGGCGGGCGCGACAGGTACAAAGGACTTCTGTGCCATCCGGCTGCCATACCCGATAAAAATTGGCCTGCGCAGCCCGCACCATCCCCTGCTGCCAGCGGGGATCCCCTTTCATGAAGATTTGACCTCCACCATCACCTGGGCGCTTTCGGGATCCGGATAGGTAATCGCTACAACGGTATGCCCCGCCGCCACCAAGCCAGCAGGAACCTGAGACAGGGGATCCCCTTGATCCAGCCAAATCAGGACGCGGGATCCCGGCGGTTGTTTGTGCAGATAGAGACGGCTGCGGACGAGATTGAGCGGGCAGGGCACCTGACGTAAATCCAGCAGATCCATACCTACTCGTCGCGATGAGCAAAATTAAAGAGTCCCCCGAGGAAGCCACCACTTTTGCCGGTTTTTTGGCCGTGGAGTTCGGCTAGTTTTTCCAGAAGCTCTCGTTCCTCGTGGCTTAGGCGTGTAGGAATTTCCACCACCACGGTGACTTTATGATCTCCCCGGGCCACCGGATTGCCCACCTTAGGCACCCCTTTCCCTTCCAAGGTCAGCACTGTGCCAGGCTGGGATCCCGGCGGAATCTCCAGCGTGACCGGGGGTTCCAATCCGGCGCGAGAATCCACCGTGGGAATCGCCACTTTCCCCCCCAGAATGGCTTGGAGATAACTGATCTTGACTTCGGAGTGAATCGTAATCCCATCGCGCTGGAAGATCTTCTCCTTATCGGCATCCACAAAGAGATAGACATAGAGATCTCCAGAGGGACCACCCCGACGACCGGCATCCCCTTCCCCGCTCACCCGCAAGCGTGTGCCGCTGTCAACCCCTGCCGGAATGGTAATGCGCAGTTTCTTGGTGGTTTCCGCCAAACCCTCGCCGCCACAGTGATGACAAGGTTCTTCCAGCATCTGCCCAGTGCCATTACAGGTGGGACACACCGAGACTTGGGTAAAACTGCCAAAGGGTGTGCGTGTAGCCCGGCGCACCTGCCCCATGCCCCCACAAGTGCTACAGGTTCGAACCGATGTGCCCGGCTTAGCCCCGGATCCCCCACAGACTTCGCAGGTTTCCAAATGCTTGATGCGAATCTGCTTATCACCGCCAAAGACCGCTTCCAAAAAATCTAGGGTCAAGTCGTAACGAAGGTCATCCCCCCGCACCGGGCCCGTGCGCGCCCGCTGTTGCGTCGCCCCTATCCCCCCGAAGAAACTTTCAAAAATATCGGCAAATCCGCCCATAGTGCTGGGGTCAAAGCCCATGCCGCCCATCCCAGCCGCACCTGGATTGATGCCTGCCTCGCCGTAGCGGTCAAAGCGGGCCCGCAGCTCATCGTCAGAAAGGATCTCATAGGCCCGATTGATTTCCTTAAAGCGTTCCTCAGCCCCAGGGTCTTTGTTGACATCAGGGTGATACTTGCGAGCCAGACGACGGTAGGCCTGCTTGATCTCTTCTTTGCTGCTGTTGCGGCTGACACCTAGGGTTTCGTAATAATCACGGGCCATAATGCACCAGTAGCGGCATTTACATACTTTAATCTATTTTCTCAATCTAACACCCCTAGCTGTCAGGGATCCCCATTGCGATAGGATAGAAACTCACAGAAATCTGAACAATCATGGCTGACTTTGATCTGATTATCCTGGGAGCTGGTGTCGGGGGACATGGCGCTGCTTTGCATGCCGTAGCCTGTGGCTTAAAAACCGCCATTGTGGAAGCGGCGGAGCTGGGCGGCACCTGCATCAATCGCGGCTGTATCCCCTCTAAGGCCTTGCTGGCGGTGGCAGGACATGTGCGCGAGATAACCCATTGGGGATCTTTGGGAATTACGGTTCAGGGAGTCAGTGTGGACCGGGCAGCGATTGCGGCCCATGCCGCCAGTGTGGTCAGCAAAATTCGCAGTGATTTAACCAAGTCCTTGGAAAAACTGGGGGTGACGATTATTTCGGGACAGGGATCCCTGGAGCCGGGCCCGGCGGTGCGGGTGGGATCCCAACTATACACGGCTAGGGATGTGATTGTGGCCACGGGATCTGTGCCTTTTGTGCCCCCTGGGATCAGCCTGGATGGGACAACTGTCTTTACCAGTGACCAAGCGGTGCGGCTGGAGAGCTTACCGCCGAAGCTGGCGATTATTGGCAGTGGCTATATTGGCTTGGAATTTGCTGATGTTTACACCGCTTTAGGCTGTGAAGTGGTGATGATCGAAGCCATGAATACCCTCATGCCAGCCTTTGACCCTGATATAGCCCGTCTCGCCCAGCGGGTTTTTCTCAAATCCCGCAACATTGAAACCCTGGTGGGGATCCTGGCCACAAAAATTACCCCTGGCACCCCAGTCAAGATTGAGCTTTCTAATGACACTATTTTGGAAGTGGATGCCTGCCTGGTGGCAACGGGACGGGTTCCGGTCACGGAGGGTCTGGGATTATCCGCCTTGGGGATTGATACTGGTCGGCGCAGGTTTATCCCCGTAGACACCCGCATGGCTACGGATTATCCCCATCTCTGGGCGATTGGGGATGCCACCGGGCAGATGATGCTGGCTCACGCCGCCGCCGCTCAGGGGATCACCGCCGTCGAGAATATCTGTGGACGCCCCACCCACATGGACTACCGCAGTATTCCTGCCGCCGTCTTCACCCATCCAGAAATGGGTTTTGTGGGCTTGACCGAACCCCAAGCCAAACAGGAAAACTACAGTGTTGCCACGGTCAGAGCCTATTACGGTGGTAATTCCAAAGCCATCGCCTCCCAGGAAACCGATGGCCTGGTGAAGCTGGTCTACGACAAAACCCAGGGAGAACTGCTAGGGGTCCACATTCTGGGATCCCACGCCGCCGATCTCATCCATGAAGCCTCCCAAGCCATTGCCCGCCGCGCCACCGTCCAAGAACTCGCCAAGCTGGTCCATGTCCATCCCACCTATGCCGAGACCCTGGATGAAGCCTACAAGCGGGCTGCCGCTAGCTTCCACCCCTAAACCCAGCACCGCCGCCCTGGGAACCTGTCATAATGAATGTCTGATTTCTTCAGTCCTGCCCATGTCGGTTCTCACCCTCTCTCCTGCCACCCAGTCCCAGATTGACCAACTGCGGTTTAATGAGCAGGGCTTGATCCCAGCGATTGTGCAAGACTATCTCGATGGCACAGTCTTGATGCTAGCTTGGATGAACCGGGAAGCCATTGAAAAAACCCTAGCCACTGGCCACACCTGGTTTTGGAGTCGCTCCCGCCAAGAACTTTGGCCCAAAGGAGCCACCTCTGGACACTGGCAATATGTGCGGGAGTTTGCCTGGGACTGCGATCAAGACACCCTCCTGCTGCGGGTCGAGCAAGTCGGAGATGTGGCTTGTCACACGGGATCCCGCAGTTGTTTTTTTCGCACCTTCTCTAGCCAAGACCTAGGAGGCGCCGATACCCTTTCCCAAGTGGAAGCCGTGATTCACAGTCGCCTTCGGGATCCCCAGCCCGACTCTTACACCAACAAGCTCCTGAACAAAGGGGCGAATGCCATCCTCAAAAAACTGGGGGAAGAGACGGTTGAAGTTGTCATGGCCATGAAGGACAATCAGCCAGAGGCCATTTGTGCTGAACTAGCAGACCTGTGGTATCACTGCTTGGTTGCCTTGGCCTATCATCAGGTGGATCTCAAAGATGTCTATCGTCAACTCCAGGCCCGCCGCCGCCCCTGACCCCAGCACAGATCCCTATGTCCATTTGGTCACTGGCCGCCAAGGGGAAGTGGATCTAGAAACTCCTGTGGAAGATTTAGCCAAATATTTGCGCCATCATCACGAGTGGATTCACCGTTGTTTCAAGCCCCTCACCGTCCAACCCCTAGGGGGGGCGGATTATCGTCTGCAATTTTTTCGCATTGGTGGGCTGGGCTTTGAACTCGAGCCCCACTTTGCCATCACCATTTGGGAAGAACCCCAGCACTGCTTTCGGCTTGCGTCCTTGGATCTGCCAGAAGATCAGTCCCTACCTTATCGGGTTGATTGCCAGGCCACCTTTCGCATCGAGCAATTAGCCCTGGATCCCACCCCCATTGCCCGCGTCTACTGGGGGTTACTCCTCAAAATTGACATCGAGCTGCCAGGATTTCTGCAGGTACTTTCCCGTTCCCTCGTGCAAAAAGTTGGGATCAAAGTGGTGAATCAAGTCACCCGTTCCATGAGTGACCGCCTCACCCACAATGTCTGCACAGATTTTTATCGCTCCGTGGGCAAAGCCGACCGCCGTTATCACATTACCAACGTCCTTGATGGGGATCCCGGACAAACTCGCATTCCCAGCTAGTATCCCGGGCCCGATCCGGTTAGAATTCTTTACAAAACAGACACTCACTTGGGGAGTTTGAGGGCATGGCTTTTCTGAAGGAAGCATTGACATCACTTTGGCAAGGTCTTGGTTTAGCGACCTGGCTAAAAATTACAACAAGCCAGCCTCCCTGCACCTACTATTTTGGTCCCTTTATCAATCAAGCCGAGGCCGAGCGCCACAAACACGCCTACATTCAAGACTTGGAGAAAGAGGGAGCGGTGGGGATCACCGTCAGCTTTGAGCGCGGGCACACCCCCAAATCCCTCACGGAAGAGGACTCTTAATTAAGCTTAATTAAGCGGGTTCCAGGGGAGCCATGGTCAGTCCCTCCTGGGTCAACTGCTGATGATAAAGCTCGGCTTGCTCTTGGGGTCCCACCCAGACAATCGCTTGCCCTTCCCTATCCACCTGAATCGTCAGTTGCCGAGCTAGGGGTTCACTCATCCCTGGAATGTATTTGAGGAGGCAATAGGTGACGTGTTGGAAGGTATTAAAATCATCGTCCAAGACAATCACCTTAAAATTGGGGTAGAGCTGAGGCGGAGCCAAAACCGTGCGACGTTGGCTGGACAAAGCTGAAGCAGGCATAGGCAGAACAGCGCAGATCCTCCCTCCATGCTATACCAGGGGCAATACTAGGGCAGCCAGACTCAGGCCCTCATCCCTGCCTCATCCCATCTGTACCCATGCCATCACCAGGGCCAGAGCGCCGCACCCCCCAAAGGTAATCACAAACAACACCAGGACAAACATTTCCCCCCCAGAAAAGGGCCGCCAAGTCGGGGGATCCTCAGGCAGCGTCACCACCACCGGAGGACAGCTAGACAAGTCCCGCAGAATCGCGTCACAAGTGGCTTTCAAACTGGGGTTACTAAGAATGGCATAGGCCTCTTGCAACTCCTGAAAGCGCCGTAGCGAGACCTCCGGCGGCAAAGATGACGTATCCGGGTGATAGCGTTTACTCAGGGTACGGTAGGACTGGCGGACAGCACTGAGAGGCGCACCAGCCGGTAGCCCCAAAACTTGGTAGTAGCGCTGCGGAGAAGGGCCAGAAGACATACCTCCCATTATGATCCCGAATCAGGAGCAAGGGAGTTTGAGTTGCTCGTTTTTTCCCTAGGGATGGGGAGCATTGATCAGTTTTTTGACCATGATCAGGGTTTCCTCGTAGAGGGTATCTCGCTGAATGCGTTGCAACATATAGGACAAGAGGCTGTCCACGCCCTGGTCATCTGCCGGGGAAACCTGATGGGTCACCGATTGTTGCGCCACCCCCATAGCTTCCATGCGCATACACCCTGTGGTCTCTGAGCAGATCACCGTTGCAGGATTAATCTGAGAGCTAGGCGCCAACAACCGCACCCCGATCAACCCACCCGGCACAATCTGATCAGCAATCAGCGGTACAGCCCCCAATTCCGCAGACACAATTCGCCCTTCTTGATCCCGGAAGGTAAACCGGTCCACCGCATAATCATGCTCAATCGTCTGTTGTCGGGTCAGGGGATCCCAGCCCAATCGCCCTGCCAGCCAGCCCAAATACATCAACGCTTGGCAGGGATTACCGACTTTGTAATCAATCGAGACCTGTTCCAATTGGGAGAGTGCCAAGCGCCGTTCCACCGGGTCAAACGCCTGCGCCGCCAGTTCCTGCCAAGAAGCCAACCGCCGCCAGTTGAGATCCCCACAGTGCAAACCTTGACTTGCCAGCTGATCCATTTCTTGCAGATCTTCTTCTGGATTGACAAAGCCACTGGAGTCAACAATGATCCGGTTACTCAGTTTCACCAGTTCCTTAAACAAAGGGCTACCCAAATCCAGATCCCCCTGCCACCACAAAAACGTCGGCAAATCAGGAATCAGCAGGGATGCCACTGTGTTGCACATCCGCACAAAAGCCTTTTCCGGCGCTTGCAGCGTAATGTATTCGCAGCACACCAAAGAACTTTTATCCCGCTGCAGCGGACAGTAAGCAGCCACTTGTGCCGAAACCGCATCATCCCCGGCGGTACGCTCCCGCAGGTCAATCACACGGCAGGGATTTTGGGTTGCGATAGACTCCACCGTCGGCGAAGGCAGCAGAACCCGGTCATCAAGCGCTTCATAAACCACCAAGGTAAACGTAGAAGCCCGGGCAGCCCCATGTTCTCCTTTGCTGCTCCAGAGCTTATCCAACTCAGCTTGAATCTCACCAATGGATACATCTTTAGGACTTTGCAGAGGTAATATGGCAGCACGTTCCATGGTCGATCCCGATAGCGGCGTCTCCATTCTAGTCAGGGATCGGGATCCGCCTCCCTTGGCTTTAGACCCCCTACAGAATTGGGACTTGGGGATCCCCCCTTCTATCCCTTATGATCACCATGAGCACAAATTGAGGACTCCATTGTGATTGAGCCGTTATTGTTGGGAATCGTCTTAGGAATGGTGGTGGTCACCTTAGCAGGCTTATTTGTTGCAGCCTACACCCAGTACCAGCGTTCCAATCGCGTAGAGTAGTACTCAAACCGGGATCCCGGCTTGCCTGAGCATTTGCCGGGTTTGCTCCCAAGTCAGGTTCGTGTGCAGAACCTTTGCAGGATCGTAGGGAGCCGGGAGAAGATCTAAGCTTACAAACTCAGCACTAGCAGGAATGACAGGGGTATTCAAATCAGCAGGCGTGGATCGAGCTAGGGAGCTAGCCATCCCCCGATAAATAATCACGGTATCGATTTCCCCCTGACCCACGAAAGTGACTCGCACAACAAGGTGGGGATGAGTACGGCTAAACTGTTCAAGAGCCTGCGGCCACAGCATCAGCATCATCTCCTCAACCAACCAATGAAATTACCTAGCACTCACTCCTCATTGAACCACCTGTATCATTCAAAAGAAAATGCCAGGGAGAAGAATCCCCGCAAGAAAATCTGTCGAGAAAGTCCTTTCACGAAAAGCCATAAACTCCCCTGCATAAAAGACTCCAGCAAGAGTTTTATAGACAAAGAACTCACGATCAATCCCTGAGATGGATCCCACCCCACTCCTAAGTATTTGCATACCGTGTTACAACCGTCCCCAATGGTTTCAGCGGGCGCTCATCTCTATTAGGGAATACAGTGGTGAAAATGTAGAGGTTGTGATCACAGACGACTCAGATCATGATCAGAACCGCTTCATCACGGAAGAGACATTAAGAGGCTGGTCAGGACTCTGGCGTTATGAGCATCACCCTCAGCGCCTAGGAATGGTAGAAAATTGGAATCGTTCTTTGCAGTGGGCAAACGGTGAGTTTACTATTATTTTGCATGATGACGACTATTTTGTATCCAATGGCTTAGATCGTCTCGTATCCCAATTGCATCAGTCCTGCGCCTATCCTGTAATGCTTTTCGGGGTACGTGTTGTGGATGCTAATGAACGACTGATAAAATATCAAAGATTTCAACATAACCAATGGCTAGACCCTCGTCAGGCATTAAGACATCTATTGACCAACTCATCCTTTGTCAGATTTCCTGGAATAGTTATTAAACGTCAATTATTTGCAGAATTAGGGTATTTTGATTCAGCATGGAAAGAACCCTGCGATCTTGAAATGTGGATGCGGTTATTTTCACATTACGGTGTTTTTTGTTGTCGTTCTGTTACCGTAGCCTATCGAGTACATTCCCAAGCCTTAACAATGGGTATGTTTCAGCAAGAAACCGTGAAGACTTTGATCAGATTATTTAAGGATGCAAAAAGGCTCAATACGCTAACACCGACAGAGATCAACTCCTATCAAAGATCATTTCTTCATCAGTATGTATTAGCAGGGGCATGGCGCCAGTTACGGCGGGGGCGTTGGCATGAATTTCAGCAGGTAATGGAATTATTTGCCCTACCAGAGCTTAAGGACTTGACTTGTCCC
>Ga0272446_1007144_pt1 | contig 11266 bp, 7 predicted proteins | sample YNPCB0061_FD_194587 | JGI IMG/M metagenome (GOLD analysis project Ga0272446, IMG submission 194587) | Hot spring microbial mat communities from Yellowstone National Park, WY, United States - YNP-CB-006-1 | ecosystem: Environmental > Aquatic > Thermal springs > Hot (42-90C) > Sediment | place...
GTCTTTGAAGAAATAATCCGCTCTCGCCCGCGCAGGCGGGCTTCGCCCTGGAGAGCCGGGGGCTTGAGCCCGACGGTAAGAGGCGCATACGAGGGGCGCAGCAGCGCTGCGCCCGTACAGGGGGCGCGGGGGCGCAGCGCATCTGATAGTCTTTGAAGAAATAATCCGCTCTCGCCCGCGCAGGCGGGCTTCGCCCCGCATAGCCGAGGGGTTTCACCCCGACGGCATATGCAGCCCACGCCAGCGGGCTTCGCCTCGCATAGCCGAGGGGTTCACCCCAACAGCACGCTCGCCTATCGGCTGTCAGCTGTCGGCTATCGGCTATCGGCTGTCGGCTATCGGCTATCAGTTATCGGCTATCGGCTATTCCTCAGCCCCCGGCAAGAGGCGAATGTATCTCAGGCGACGCGGCGTGGGCGCATCGGGCGGGTGACGATCCGTGCCGCGCGCGCAAGACCTCGACGGGCGCGCAACCCGGCGACAGCTGCGTAGTGCCCCGCAGTCCAGGCGCGTCCACCGGCGCGCACCTCGCCACGGATGATCGCCTGGCGGAGATCATCGGCGCCTGTGCCAGGGAAGAGGGTATAACCAAGCCCTACGGTTGAAAAGTGGTGGGCATCGCTACCGCCGCAGGGGGGCAATCCAAGTGCAGTGGTCACAATCGAAGCGCGCGCGTTCATTCCGGGGAACGGCAGGCTGGCGTTGAAGACCTCCACCCCATCGATGCGCCAGGCGGGATGCTCACCCCCACAATGACGGATCAGCGCATCGCCGAACGACGAGACCAGCCAGTCGAAGGGGTGGGCGACAATACAGAGCGCACCCTGTTCGTGTGCAGCGGCAATGGTCTCTGGTGCAGGTCGTCCCGGAGGAAGCGCACGTTCGAGAAACAAGACCAGCAGATGACCATCGGCAGTGGATACTTCTTCACCGACGATGACCTCAACATTGAAACCGCGCGCCATACGACGCGCTTCAAGAGCACCGTCGATGGTGTCGTGATCGGTAATCGCAACGACGTGCAATCCGATATGGTCGGCATATTCAAGAACCTGCGCGACAGAACTATGTCCATCGCTGTAGCGGGTATGAACGTGAATATCGGCCCTGCTCCACACGGTCATGGCCTGGCTCTCCTGAGTGATAACAGACGCGGACGCCAGCGCAGCGCGCGTCGATAGTACTCCATCAGTTCATCAAGGACCCGCGGCCAGGATCGCTGTTCGGCGGCGATGCGCCCTGCCTGACCCCAGGCGATCCGCAGGGTGGGGTTCGTCACCAGTCTGCTGACGGCGCTTCGCAGACTGTACGCTGAACCAGGGTCGAAGAATACCCCCGTCTCCTCGTGACGCACCAGATCGATCACGCCGCCAGCATGGGCGGCAACAACCGGCAAGCCTGACGCCATTGCCTCCTGGACGACCTGCCCGAACGTCTCGGTGTCGGAAGGGAACACAAAAATGTCTGAACTCGCATACGCAACCGCCAGGTCGTGACCATTAAGAAAGCCGGTGAAGATCACCGGCATCCCGGCAAACCGCCGCTCAAGCGACGGTCGCGCCGGACCGTCGCCGATCAGCACCAGGCGCACGCCGTCCATACCGCGCAACGCCTCTGCCAGCAGGTCGAGCCGTTTTTCGGCTGCCAGACGACCGACATAGAGAAGCACGCGCTCATCGGCGCGCGCCCCGATAGCCGTGCGCCACTCTTCACGACGATGCGCCGGATGGAAGCGAACCGTATCGACGCCCCGACCCCAGAGGCGGAGGCGACGGAAGCCGCGCCTGCGGAGATCCGCCAGAATAGTTGATGATGGACAGAGGGTCAGGGTGCAGGCATTGTGGATCCAGCGCAGGTACGAATATGCCGCCTCGCGGAGCGCTCCAAGCCCGTAATGAACACTGTACGCTGGAAGATCGGTGTGATATGTGGCAATTGCCGGTATCCGCAATTGTCGTGCAGCGAAGCGTGCAGCCGGTCCGAGCACCATCAACCCGGCGAGATGGATCAGATCAGGACGAAACTGCCGTAGCGCAGGGACAATGCCTGGCTGTGGCGGAGTAAAGCGGATGTCGGGATAGAGGGGAAAAGGAATACCGCGCAGCGGGATGATCTGTGCGCCGGCGTACTGCGCAGGCGATTCCTGCGGGGCGAAGAGCAGCGTCTCGTGACCTTTGCTCTGGGCATATTCCAGCAAGCGGCACAGCGTTGTGACGATGCCGTTGACATTGGGAAGGAATGTCTCCGTGATCAGTGCTATCCGCATTTCTGCGCCCCCTGCATCTGCACATCCTGCACCGCCGATCCGTCCGTGGTGCACACCATCCGATAGCATACTGCGCCTGGATTGCATTTCGACTATGAGGGTGTTAACGGGAGGCTAAGAGGAGGCAAAGAATTGGAGAACTGCGGGCTGAGAACTAAGAACTGAGAACCAAGAACCGGGGCGCCTTCGTCTCACACCAGGCGCTGATGAGTCAGAGGTATCCTGTGCCACTCGCAACAAGCCTTCGACGCAGAACGTTGAAGGTTCAACGTTCCAGTAAGCGCCGCACAGCATGCCGACCGATAAAAAAGAGCACGACCAGTGCGATCAGCGCCAGCGCGGTATACCACGACAGCAGACGACCCTGCATCAGTTCACTGCCGATCGCGGTGTACGCCAGCATTCCCGGAATAATGCCGATCGCATTGGCGAGCGTATACGAGAGGAGCGGCATCCGCGTGATGCCTGCCAGGTAGCCGATGAAATCGAGCGAGATAATCGGCGTCATTCTGGCGATCAGGACGATCCAGAACCCACGGGACACACCGACCTCCGTGAGTCGCTGCCGCAGGGGGGTTGCTTTCCAGCGGTGCGCTATCACAGTGTCCAACCAGCGTCCCAGCGCATACGTTACCAGACCGCCCGCCATGCCGCCGACCCAGGAGAGCAGCGTTCCCTTCCAGATGCCATAGATCGCGCCATTGGCAGCGGCGATCAGCGAGCCGGGGAGTGGCGCCAGCACAGATTGCAGCACCATGAGCAGCACACTGACCAGCGGCGTCCACCATCCGAATTCGCGCAGGATTGCGGCCGCTTCGTCGGGCGATGCTGCGCTGAAGACCTGCTGGACTGCTCCACTCTGTCCAATCACGATGGTTAGAAGGATCAGGAGAAACACGCTGGCGAGGAGCAACGCCCGGCGAATCGGATCAGGCGGAATATTCATCGGCGTGTCATGCGCCAGTAACCCCAATCGTGGCGCAGGAGGCGTTGCGGCAGCGGCACGCGCATCCCAAGCGCAATCAGCGCGCAGCGTGCGGTGCTGTGCAGCAGTTTGCGCACCGCGCCTCGTTGCAGGCGACGGTCGTCGAGCGAATGGACGGCCAGGTCGGGGGCGAACACAACGTGATACCCGCGATGAGCGAGGCGCAGAAACAGTTCACTGTCTTCGTTGACCGGGAGATCGCAGCGAAATCCGCCAACCGAGATCAGCACATCGCGTCGAACAGCCATGTTCGACCCCGAAGCCGCCGGAAAACCAAGATGGTGCATCAGGCGTTGCCCGCCGGTAAAGATGCAGCTGTACCACCCATATGCCGCAGTCGCATATTTGGGTCCATAGATGGCATCCGCGTCGGTATAGCGCGTGAAGCGGTCGAAATAACCAGGTGCAAAGCGGACATCGGCATCACTGAAGATCAACCAGTCGCCGTGCGCCGCAGATGCGCCGATCTCACGCGCCTCGGCGATGCCGGCAGAGGCGCGAATAATCCGGGTGTTCTGCGGTCGCAGGCGTTCGATGATGGCAGGGGTATCGTCGTCACTGGCATCAACGACGATCAACTCGACCGATCCGGGAAGCGCGGCAAGAAAAGCGCCGATCAACGCTGCTTCGTTTTTCGTCGGAACAATGATACTCAGCACGCCAGACACGACAGCATCTCCTGGCAGGTGATAGTTGAGGGTCAACTTCACCTGCAACGTTCAACCTTATTATTTACAGCAGTTCTCAGATACATTGATCTTTGTCCGGCTCTGCCGTGTCGCGCGAGGCGCCCGTTTTCGGCAGAGCGTAGACCGAAATTCATTTCGGTCACCGTGTGGGGAGCGCGATACTGGGAGTGTTCAACCTTTTCCAATTGGTTCAACCTCTATGGGAACTGCTATAACCACCTTAATCAGCCTGGATAAAGATCGTGTTAAGGTCAGGTTATATTTTGTCGTAGCAGGTCACGAATTTCGGTCAGAAGTTTCTCTTCGGCGGACGGTGCTGGCGGAGCAGGAGGCGGTTCATTTCTCCTTGTGAATTCCGAGAGTTTGTTGATTGGCACAACGACGAGGAAGTAGAGCGCAGCAGAGATGAGCAGAAAATTGACAATGGTCGTGATGAATGCGCCGAGTCGTACCGCACCGAACACCAGAACGTCGGAAAAATCCGGCTGACCGACCAGGGTTGCGACGATTGCCATCAGAATATCGTTGACCAGCGAGTTGACAACCGCGCTAAACGCCGTACCGATGACCACGCCGACTGCCAGGTCGATCACATTCCCGCGCATGACGAACGTTTTGAAACCCTCGAACACAGACTGCCTCCTTACTCACAAGGCAATGCGCACCCACGAGATGCTTGTATGGAACAATGGAACGTCGGTGAGTCTTCTCAATTGTACTGTAAAGAGCGCGACAGGTTGCTGTCCCAGGTCTGAAGCGGTATATGAATCGAAGGTTGCGCCAGCCTGGAAACGGCGGTATAGTAGTGTGTCTGTTACACAAAATCGCAGTACTTTACTCATTCCACATACGTGATATGTCATTTTCTGGAACTATTCTGGTCGTCGATGATCACGAGCATGTGCGAAACGCACTCGTGCGGCAACTCGAGCTTGCCGGACACACCGTGATTGCCCGTTCTGATGGCATTCAGGCGCTCGAAGCGGTGCAGCAGTACACGTTCGATCTGATACTGCTCGACATTCTGATGCCCGGTATGAACGGCGACAGGGTGCTTGCAGCGCTCAAATCGGATGCTGCGCTCCGCCATATTCCGGTGATTGTTATTTCCGGCGACCAGGATCTCGACCTGGTTGCGCGCTGCATCGAACTGGGCGCTGCCGATTATCTGGGCAAGCCGTTCAATAAGACGATCCTCCACGCGCGTGTCAATGCCTGCCTGGAGCAGAAACGTCTGCGTGACGCCGAGCAGGCGTATCTGCGTATGCGACTGTACCTGCTGAGCACTGCTGCGGATCATCCGGCAATCACCGATGATCCAGACATTCAAGAGGCGTTACACAATCCTGATAATCTGGCAACCGTTGATCAAACCATGCAGGCGCTGCTCAACCGTCTCGAGGCAGAGCAGCGTGAGCGGCGGCGCGCCGAAGCGGAGTTGCGCAACCTCAACCTCGCCCTCGAACAACGGGTTGCTGAACGCACCATGCTGGCGGAGCAGCGCGCCGAAGCGCTGAAGCGTTCTGAGGAAGCGCTGCGCCAGCAGACGAATCTCCTGCGCGCAATTCTCGACAGTATGGGTGATGCAGTGGTTGTCACCGATACCAGGGGGCATTTGATCCACCATAACCCTGCAGCAATCCAGATCCTCGGTGATCGCCTGGCGAGTCTGCTCCCCGGATCGTCCGATGCACCGGTGGCACAGTCGCCTGATGGACATTCCTGGTTAACGCCGCATGACCTCCCGTTTGCACGCGCCTTGCGCGGCGAGTCGGTCGATGCGGCAGAGGTGCGCCTGCCCGCCACCGACCATCATCCGGAGCAATGGTTGAGCATCACGGCGCGCCCGCTCCGTGATACGGATGGTTTGAGCGGGAGCGTCACCATTGTGCGGGATGTCACCGAGGCAAAGCACGCTGAAGAGGCATTGCGCGCCAGTGAGGAACGGTACGCGCTCGCGGCTCAGGGAGCAAATGACGGGTTGTGGGACTGGGACCTCGTCAGCGGCAAGATCTATTTCGCACCACGCTGGAAAGCGATGCTGGGGTATGATGATGCCGACATCGGCACATCACCCGATGAGTGGTTCCGTCGGTTGCATCCCGATGATCGCGAGCGGGTCGAATGGCGTCTGCTGGCGCACACCCGTCGTCTGATTACATCGTTTGAACTGGAATACCGCATTCTGCATCGTGACGGCAACTATCGCTGGATGCTCTGTCGCGGCATGGCAGTATGGGATGAGCATGGTCGGGCAACGCGTATGGTCGGTTCGCAGACCGATATAACCGGTCGCAAACAGGCGGAGGAGCAACTGGCGTATGGCGCGCTTCACGATGCGCTGACGGGGTTGCCGAATCGAACCCTCTTTATGGATCGCCTGAGCCTGGCGCTCAAACGAGCACAGCGCGAAAAGCATCTGTTCGCAGTGCTGTTCCTCGATCTTGATCGCTTCAAAACCATCAACGACAGCCTGGGGCATGCTGCGGGTGATGAGTTGCTGATCGCCGTCGCGCGGCGGCTTGAAAGCGTCCTGCGTCCCGGTGATACGGTTGCCCGGCTGGGCGGCGATGAGTTTGCCGTGATGCTTGATCGGTTGAATGCGCCGGAAGAAGCAGAGTGGATCGTGGAACGCATTCATCAGGCGTTGCAGGCGCCGTTGAGCGTTCGTGGTCATACCGTCTACACCACCGCCAGCATTGGTCTGGCGCTCGGCAATGAAGGGTATGAGCGCCCGGAAGAGCTGGCGCGCGATGCTGATACGGCGATGTATCAGGCAAAAATGCAACGACGCGCGCGCCACGTTGTTTTCGATCCCGATATGCGACGAAAAGCGGTCAGTCATTTTCAACTTGAGAACGATCTACGGAGCGCTATCGAGCGCAATGAGTTGCGTGTCCACTATCAACCGATCGTCGCCCTTAATGGTCGGAGGGTGGTCGCCTTCGAAGCGCTGGCGCGCTGGCAGCATCCGCAGCACGGCTTGATCTCTCCCGATCAATTTATCCCGCTGTCCGAAGAGATCGGGTTGATCAATACGATCGGTCATTGGGTGCTGCGCGACGTCTGTCGTCAGGTGCGCGAATGGCGCAGTCGCCGACCGCGCCATTTCGATATGTGGGTGAATGTCAACCTTTCGGCGCACCAGCTGGCTCAATTCGACCTGGTGGCACAGATTGCGCACGCGATTGCCGATGCCGGGATACCTCCGAATGCGATCAAGATCGAGTTGACTGAAAACACATTTGTTACGCACAGGGAGATCGCTATCGTCCAGTTGAACGAACTGCGTTCGCTGGGGGTCGGTGTGTGCATCGATGATTTTGGCGCCGGCTACTCATCACTCGGCTATTTGAGTCAATTCCCGGTCGATACGTTGAAGATCGACCGGGTATTCATCGCCCGGCTCGGTATGATGCGTGAACATTACGAGATCGTCAAGGCGATCATCACACTGGCGCATTCGCTGGGGATGACGGTGGTCGCCGAAGGGGTCGAAACCGAAGAACAGGCAACTATGCTATCCGCCTTGCGCTGCGAGTATGCCCAGGGATGGCTGTTTGGACGGGCGCTCCTGGCGGATCAGGTCGAAGCGTTCCTGGATTCACGTTCGCCGTTGTAGAATACGTCGCGTATGCCTCATGCTTCTTCCTCACGACGCACGATTGGCGTCATGTTGGCAATCGTGCACCAACCGTTCTGGCTGGGAACTGTCGATGGCGCGCAGCAGCGCGATGTGGACCTCTTCTGTTTCGTTGGGGGGGTCATTTCGACCGCCAAACAACCATTGATCAGATCGCCGCTGGCGCATGTATTACCGGCGCGTGCGTTCTTCGATCTGGCGAAAGGACCACGCATCGATGGGTTGATTAGCTGGGGCGGCAGTCGGGCGGGGTTTGGCGTGAATCTCAACGAGACCGAGATGGAAGAGTTTATCGCCCCGTATCGACACCTGCCGATCATCAACTATGAGGGGATTATCAAAGGCATCCCTGCTGTTCTGACGGACACCTACCGCGGGATGTGCGACCTGATTGCGCATATGATCGAGGTGCATCGGCGTCGCCGCATTGCGATCATTCGCGGTCCTGCCCGGCATCTGGAGAGCGAAGAACGTTTTCGGGCGTATCAGGACACGCTGCGGCGGTATGGCATTCCTTTCGATCCTGCGCTCGTCGTGCATGCGTCCAATTGGGGAAAAACGGTCGGCGTTCAAGCGGTACACACCCTGATCCGGGAACGAGGTCGCCGTCCTGTCACAGACGTTGATGCCATCATCGGCTCTGAGATCGACTATGCAGCCGGCGCGCTGCAAACCCTGGAGGAGTATGGCGTTCGCGTTCCGGACGACGTTGCGGTAGCCGGGTTCAATGATCACCTGGATGCGCAGACGTTGAATGTGCCGATCACGGTTATGGCGAAGCCGTTCTATGAGGCGGGCGTAGCAGCAGTCCACGCACTCCTGGATCTGATTGAGGGGAAGGTGGTTCCTGATCGGATCGACGTTCCGTCTCGCCTCATCGTTCGACGATCCTGTGGATGTTGGTCGCTCGATCCGGTTGCACCCCATCTCATCCCCGGCGCCGCCGTCGATAGTGTTGCGCCAGGGTCACCACTGTCTGATCAAGAGACGCGCCTGATTGAACAGATCGGTCGCGTCAGGGAATCGGCGCGGGGTGGTGTATCGCGTGTGTCCTGGATTGATGCGCTGATCAGGGGGATGCGATCAACCGACCGCATCCAGAATAATCGTGAGCGTGATCGCTTCTGGCGTCTGTTCGAGACCGAACTGGCAAGCACGCGCGATCCTCTGGAACTGGACCGCTGGTACGATGTTCTTTCGGAATTGTTCTTTCTTGTTACTTCTGCGCTGAAACATACCGATCAATTGTCGCAGACGAATCGCCTGTTTCTTCAGCGTGTTCATCTGGCGCTCATGCAGGAACGGGAACGCGCACGCATTGAACGACGCGCCAGAACTGTCGAAAATACCCACACGTTGCTTGAAATCAGTCACGCAATGATGCTTACGCGGAGTATTGAGCAACTTTTTGAGATTCTCGTGTATCGACTGCCTGAACTCGGCATCACGGATTGTAACCTGGTGCTTTTTGATGACTTCTACGACATCGCCAGAGAACCAGAATTTCCCGAATGGGCGCGTGTGGTGCTGGCAATGCGTGATGGAAAGCGGCTATCGTTGTCGCCGGAGGGCATACGATTTCCAAGTCGCCAGATACTTCCCGATACCTGGCTGGAAGAGCCGCAGAGCCGGGCTTTGATCGTCAATCCACTCTTTTTTGGCGCGCGTTACTTTGGGTATATTGCGGCACGGATTGGAACGCGCGATGGCAAGGCGTATCTGATGCTTGCACAGCAGATGAGCAGCGCTTTGCAATCGGTTTTTCTCTGGCGCGATTATCACGAATCCGAGTATGCGCGTCGCGAAAGCGAAGCGCGCATGCATACGCTGATTGAGCATATACCGGTTGCGCTGTGGGCGAAGGATCGCACCGGGCGCTACATCATGCAGAACTCTGTGATGCGCACGCTCGTTAAGGATCGTGATCAGGACGATGGTTCAGGCGTTGATCACGTGATCGTGCAGTGGAAAACCTGCGAAGCATGGGCGTTTGAGGGCAAGACGGTTTCGTTCGAGCATACGATATTTGTCCGGCAGCAGGTGCGGCTCTTCCGTCACATTATGGCGCCGGTCCGTGTGGATGGTCAGGTAACAGCTATCCTGGGCTTAATGTTCGATATTACCGAACAGCGCGCTATCGAAGAGTCGTTGCGCTCCGCCAAAGAAGCAGCGGAAGAAGCACGACGCACCGCCGAAGCCGCAAATCGTGCCAAGAGCATCTTCCTCTCGAATATAAGTCATGAGCTTCGCACACCACTTAATAGCATTCTTGGGTATACTCAAATTTTACAGGCTGACCAGATGATCAATGACTACCAGAGGAAAGGTTTGCATATTATTCAGGCGAGCGGTGAGCATTTACTGAGCCTTATCAACGATCTCCTCGATCTTGCGAAGGTTGAGGCTGGAAAGATGCAATTTCAAGCGACCATCTTCGATATCTATGCTATGATAACGGAAATATGCGACATGATAGAGGAGCGAGCGTCGATCAAAAATCTGATGTTTCTACGCGAGATTTCTGGTATTCCGCGTATGGTTCTGGGGGATGAGCGACGTCTGCGTCAGGTGTTGGTCAATCTGCTGAGCAATGCGGTCAAATTTACGCGACAGGGGTCGGTTGCGCTGCGTGTTATGGATTCACCCGATGCACAAACGCGAATTCGTTTTCAGGTTTCGGATACCGGCGCCGGAATAGCGCCAGAACATCTGGAGATCATTTTCAAACCGTTCGAGCAACTGGGGGCGCAGACCGGAGAGCAGGGCACAGGGCTGGGACTGGCGATTTCACGTGAACTGGTGACGCTCATGGGGGGCGCGCTCCAGGTGCAGAGTGAACCTGGACGCGGCAGCGTTTTCTGGTTTGATATTCCGCTCCCGGTAGCGGATTGCGAACCCTTCCCCGCTGCACAATCCAGGGGACGCGTCATTGGTGTGGATGGTCGATTCCCTAAAGTCCTGGTCGTCGATGATCACGCTGATAATCGCGTTATTGTGCGGGACATGCTGCAACCGCTGGGTTTCATTGTGGCAGAGGCGTGCGATGGTCTGGAAGGATTGGCGCAGATTGAAGCGTTCAAACCGGACGTGGTCATTCTCGACCTGGTGATGCCAGCATTGAATGGATTGGATATGATCCGCAGGATCCGCCAGATGACCGGTCACGATCATCTCGTGGTGATCGTCAGTTCTGCCAGTGCGTACCCTGACGACCGCATTCAAAGCCTGAACGCTGGTGCGCAGGCATTCATTCCGAAACCGATCAGCCGCTCACTGTTGGTCGAGACGCTTCAGCGCCATATCCCCTGGATTGAGTGGCGTTACGATAAACCGTTACCCGATGTTCAATCTGATCACTCCGATGCCCTGCCGCCGGAAACGACGCTCACCGTCCTGAGCGACCTGGCGCAGATTGGTGATGTCGATGCGCTGTACGATGCAATCGATAGACTGAAACAGGACATGCCGCAGGTTGCGTCGTTTATCGGAAAAGTGCAGTATTTCCTCGATACGTTTCAGATCGGTCAGTTGCAGACCTTTCTGGAACAGATGAGAGCCCGGCGATGAATACACCATCAGATACGATCCTTGTCGTTGACGACACTCCTGCCAATCTCGCGATCTTATTCACAGGTCTGCGCAACGCCGGGTACAAAGTGCTGATCAACGAGCGCGGTGATATT
>Ga0272446_1007145_pt1 | contig 11266 bp, 8 predicted proteins | sample YNPCB0061_FD_194587 | JGI IMG/M metagenome (GOLD analysis project Ga0272446, IMG submission 194587) | Hot spring microbial mat communities from Yellowstone National Park, WY, United States - YNP-CB-006-1 | ecosystem: Environmental > Aquatic > Thermal springs > Hot (42-90C) > Sediment | place...
AATAACGACCAGGCATATGTGAAAACCCTCTCAAAGGGGAGGGGTTTCACGTTGAATGGGGAAAAGTCCCCCATTGCGGCAACTCTGCGTCGCTAACGGTGGCTTCCCCTATTGCATCGGAGGGAAAACAGATTATAATGTGTTGCGATGGGACGGCTTAGGCGAATGCGATGGGCATAGCCACCCTGGCACCCCTGGGCCCTATGGGCGAACCTGCTCGCTACCCTGGCACGGACCAACCACGGCAATGGCCCTTTCGGTAAGGAGTGGCGAGCGATGAGCTTCGCGGACAAAACCATCACATGTCGCGATTGTGGGATGGACTTCGTGTTCACGGCGGGCGAGCAGGAGTTCTACGCCTCCAAGGGCTTCGTCAATGAGCCGACACGCTGCCCAACGTGCCGCCAGGCGCGCAAGGCCGCGTTGAATAGCAATGGCGGTATGCGCGACGATCGTGGTCCGCGCCCCTCGCTGTCCGGCGCTGCGCCACGCGAGCGCGTTGCCTATAAGACGACATGCGCCAACTGCGGCCAGGAGACCACCGTGCCCTTCGTGCCGCGCGGCACCAAGCCTGTCTACTGCAGCAGCTGTTTTGACCAGATGCGCAGTAGTGGTCGCGAAGCCTACTAGCCGCCTGGTCCGGCAAGCGGCGGTCGCGCGCCGGGCTACGAAGTCCAGACGTTTGTATCACGAAAAGGCCGGTCGCGCAGCGCGCGACCGGCCTCTCGTCTGGCTTCTGTGGCGAGCATGCCGCGCAGCGGCGCTCACTCCAGGTAATCCCGCAGGTGCTGGCCGACGTCGGGGCTGCGCAGACGCCGCAGCGCCTCAGCCTCGATCTGCCGGGCGCGCTCGCGGGTCATGCCGAGCGTGCGCCCAACTTCTTCCAGGGTGCGCCGGCGACCATCGACGAGGCCGTAGCGCAGGTCGATGATCCGGCGCTCACGCTCGCTCAGGTGGTCGAGGGCATTGGCCAGGTCGCGGCGCAGCAACTGCGACGAGGCGAAATCGGTGGGTGACGGCAGTTCCTCGTCGGTGAGAAAGTCACCCAGGGTATGTTCCCCCTCGTCGCCCACTGGTGTCTCCAGCGAGACGGGGCGGCGCGCGGCCTCCAGCACGCGCTGGATGCGCTCAACCGACTGGCCCAGCGCGATCGCGATCTCCTCGGCAGTCGGCTGGCGCTCCAGCGCCTGGGCCAGCCGCTCGGAGGTGCGCTTCACCTGGCCGACAGACTCGCTCATGTGCACCGGCAACCGGATCGTGCGCCCCTGCTCGGCGATCGAGCGGGTGACGGCCTGGCGGATCCACCAGGTCGCATAGGTGCTGAAGCGATTGCCCTTGCGGTAGTCGAACTTCTCCACGGCGCGCATCAGCCCGATGTTGCCCTCCTGGATCAGGTCGAGCAACGACAGGCCCCGGCCGACGTACTTCTTCGCGATGCTCACCACCAGGCGCAGATTGGCCTGGATCAGATGGCGACGCGCGTCATTGCCGATCTGCACATCCTGCTCGAGGGCGCGGCGCAGCATCGGCGTAAGGTCCGGCGCGCGCAGCCGCTCCTCAGCGGCATTCCCGCGCTCGATGCACTCCGCTAGTTCGACCTCTTCGCTCGCCGTCAGTAATGCGACCCGGCCGATCTCCTGCAGGTAGTGCTGGACGGTATCAAGGGTTGGCTCACTGCCCCGGGGTGAGCCCGGGTGCTCGTGCGTCAGGTCCTCGAGTTCGACAATGGGCTCAGCCTCGGGATCATGCTCCATGGCCCGTGCATCGGTGAACTCCCAGCTGGGTGTGGTCCGCTTGAGCATCGATCTGTGCTCCTAGCCTAGCAGCAGAGACACAAGCTAACTCCATCCCGCTGGGGAAGGAGCGCTGCCGTCGTAGCCGGTCTTAACTTGCACTCAACAAATCGGGGTTAAGCGCGCGCGGTGTTGGGTTGAGGTTGCACAACAGCCACAAAAGCTGATGACTGCGATGCCAAGTATAGTTGTGATAACTCAACTTGTCAAGTAGTTTCACGCGCAAACTAGATCGGGGGCTGGGAGGCCAGGGCGCATGCCACCTGGGCGGCAACCCGCGCATTGCGCCGCAGCAGCGCCACATTGACACCAATGCTCTCGCCGTGGGTCTCCTCGGCCATGGCGGCGAGCAGAAACGGGGTCACCGCCGGACCACGGATGCCGGCCGCCTCGGCGCGGGTCAGGGCCCGCTCGATCGCTGCCTCAACCTGATCACGGGGCAGGGCCACCTCGTCGGGTGGCGGCACGCACAGCAACAGCCCGCCCGGCGCAGCCATGGCTGAAAGCCGACGTTGGGCACGCCACAGGCCAGCCACCGCTTCCGGGCTATCAGCGCGCGCAGGCAGCGCCAGCCCGCTGCTCCGGCTGTAGAAGGCCGGCAGCTCGTCGGTGCCAAAACCAACCAGCGGCACGCCCAGCGTCTCCAGGTACTCCAGCGTGGCTGGCAGATCGAGGATGGCCTTGGCCCCTGCACAGACCACCACGACCGGTGTGCGGGCCAGTTCGGTCAGATCCGCCGAGACGTCCCAGCTGTGCCCGGCGCCGCGGTGCACGCCGCCGATGCCGCCCGTGGCGAAGAGCGCCACCCCGGCGGCCGCGGCCAGGGCCATTGTGGCAGCAACGGTCGTCGCGCCATCGGCACGCTGCACGACGCACAGCGCCACGTCCCGCCGTGAGAGCTTGCGCACCGCGCTCCCCCCCGTGGCCAGCCGCTCCAACTCAGCGGCGGTGAGCCCGACGGTTGGCACCCCGCCCACGACGCCGACGGTCGCCGGCACGGCGCCTGCGGCCCGTACCTCCGCCTCCAGGGCGTGGGCGACCTCCAGATTCTGCGGATGGGGCAGGCCGTGACTGATCAGCGTGCTCTCCAGCGCCACCACCGGCTGGCCCTCATCGACCGCGACCGCCACTTCTTCTGACAGACGGAGCATTGGTTCACTCTTCGCGCGTAACGCGCCAGCTGCCTCCCAACCAGCAAGGCTTCGCTCCTGACGCGCTAGCCCCCGATCCCGGCGGTCGCCAGCATGATCAGCGTGAAATTGTAGGTCCCGTGAACGATCGCCGCAGTGGTGGTATTGGCCCGGTTGCGCACGATGCCGCAGACCACGCCGACCATGAAGACGATCAGCAGCGCGTCCCAATTGTACTGCAGGGCGTGCAGGCTCATAAAGAAAAGGTTCGAGAGCAGCAGACCGAGCCGCGGTTGCAGGACACCGCGCACGGCCAGCTCCTCGCCGAGACCTGCGGAGACGCCGATCACCACCGCGCCGACCGGGCTGAAGGCGAAGCCGAGCAGCTCACCGAAGGCCTCCTCGTCGGTCAGCGGCCAGCCCAGCACCCCCCAGAGCCAGTCGATACCCAGCCCCAGCAGTTGCACCGCGCCAGCGAGCAGCAGCGCCAGGCTCAGCCCGGCGAGCACCTGCCGCAGGGTGGGCCGCACCAGGCCGAGCCGCGCCAGCGCCGCGCTCAGGTTGCGAGTGATGCCGAAACCCACCGCGAGGATGGCTGCCGGAATGGTCCAGACCAGCCCGTAGAGCTGATCGCGCAGCAGCCCGGCGCTATCGCGGCCATTCGCATCGCCGGCCAGCGTATCGATCAGCGCGAGCAGCGGGGGCGCGCCGAGCACCAGCAGTGGCACGCTGCAGATCAGGCCGATCATCAGCACCGCCACCAGGGCGATGGTGTGCACGAATGAGTCCGGATCGATCGGCAGGTAGCGGGCCAGGCCACGCCGCACCGCGGGGAGCAGTGGCAGCGCGCCGATGACGATGCTGGCAACGATGCCGACCATGATCAGGCCGCTGCGTAGCAGGTCGCCCGGCGTAAGCCGGGGCAGGTTGGCCGGGTCGTTGAGCGGGCCACCAACGAGCGCGCCAATGCCGAGGCCAAGCGCGGCCAGGCTGGCGCCACCGACCATCAGCGCCAGCCAGAGCCCGCTGGCGATCCAGGCCCAGTTCGGGCGCTCACCGCCCAGGTAGGCCAGCACGGCCAGCACCGCGAAGGGCAGCGCGTTCACACTGGCGGCCATCACCTGGCCGAGCTCGCCGCCAACCGCATTGCCGGCCGCGAAGAGCAGCAGGAAGATCGCCGCGCCGGCAGCGAAAGGGCGGAGATCCACGCGCCGCCGCGACGCCTCAACGACAACGGGGGTGGGGTCGGACATCGGATGCTCCTGCTTGCCAGGGGGAGCCGCAACCGCGCCGCGCGGCGGTTGCCCGCGCCCCTTCGACGTTGCCTCCATCGTACCACGGCCAGCGGAATCCGCCACGAATCCAACATTTCTTTGCAGAGAGTGTTGACAGGGCACGCAAAGCACCGTATACTGGTGTTGTGCAAAGCGTGGACAAATCTGTGCAAGAAGATGTGCAAATGCACAGGTTACGAGGGCAGCAAGCCCAGAGAGGAAACGGTCCTATGATTAAGGTCACCCGGCGCGCCTACCTGGAGGGCTCAACGCCCGCGGAGATCTTTGCCGCCCTCTCGGATCCGCAGGGCGTTGCCCAGATCCTGCCACGTGTGCAGAAGGTCGATATGCTCAATCGTGATGACGTCGCTCGCAAGGCACGCCTCGTGACCTATATGAGCCTCGGCGGCATCTTTGGCACCATCCGCTGTGAGGGCGAGCTTACCTGGGTCGACGATCGCGAGATCCTGTTCAAGGTGCGCACGCCCGTGCCGGTGGAGACGCACTGGCTGCTGACCCAGGCGGTGGGTGGCACCGAGCTGCAGGCGACGATGGATCTTAACCTCGCCCCGATGCTCGGCCCCATGGCGGCCTTCGTCCCGGTGCAGCAGGTCAGCGATATGCTGGCCACCGAGCTTGAGAAGGCGCTCACGGCGATCAGCGCGCGTCTGAACGAGACCCCCGCCGTGCGGGAGCGCGCCGTCGCCGCCTGACCGCTAGTTATCCTTGGAGTGAACGGGGCATCGCCAGTGCGATGCCCCGTCTGGTCTTGGGTTGCACCCCCAGAGCCACGTCAACGTCGTCCGCCCCGCGACGGACGCCGCGGGCTCGCCGCTGCGACGCCCGCCTGCACGGGCGCGACCGGCCACGCAGGTGGCCTTCGCAGCGGTAGCCGAGGCGTTGACGCCCACGGCGCGGACGATCAACCGGACGTTGACGTCGCCCTGGGTTGCACTCCGCGGGCGTTGCACCGCGGCAGGTGCAGCGGTACAATGGCGCTATGGCCACTCCGTTCTTGAATCTCTATCGCCACGGCTTCGCGCGCGTGGCGGTCGCCGTGCCCGCGGTGCGCGTGGCCGACCCGGCCTACAACGCCGAGCAGACTATCACCCTCGCCCGGCAGGCCCACCAGGCCGGCGCCGCTGTGGTCCTCTTCCCCGAGCTCGGCCTCTCAGCCTATTCCAACGAGGATCTCTTTCAGCAGGAGGCCCTGCTCGACGCGGCCCTGGCAGCCCTGCGCGAGGTGCGCACCGCCAGTGCGGGCCTGCGCCCGCTGCTGCTGGTCGGCCTGCCCCTGCGCGTCGAGGCCAGGCTGTTCAACTGCGCCGTCGCTATCCACGACGGGCACGTGCTCGGCGTGACCCCCAAGAGCTATCTGCCCAACTATCGTGAGTTCTACGAAAAGCGCCAGTTCGCCCCCGCCCGCGCCGCCCTGGGCCGCGAGCTCACGCTCTTTGGGGCCAGCGTGCCCTTCGGCCCCGATCTGATCTATCTGGCCCCGGACCTGCCCGGGCTCGCCGTACACGCCGAGATCTGCGAGGATGTCTGGACGCCCATCCCGCCCAGCACCTATGCTGCCCTCGCCGGCGCCACCGTGCTCTGCAATCTCTCGGCCAGCAATATCACGATCGGCAAGGCCGACTACCGTCGCGCCCTCTGCGCCGCCCAGTCGGGCACGTGCCTGGCAGCCTACCTCTACTCCGCCGCCGGTCCCGGCGAGAGCACCACTGACCTCGCCTGGGACGGCCACGCCCTGATCTACGAGAACGGCGAGCGCCTGGCTGAGTCTGCACGCTTCGCCGACGGCGCGCAGCTGATCCTGGCCGATGTCGATCTTGAGCGCCTGCTCCAGGACCGCATGCGCCAGAGCAGCTTCAGCGATGCCGCCAGCGACTACCGCGCGACCCTGCAGGCGATGCGTTTCGTGCCCTTCGCCTTCACGCCGCCCCCCGGCGAACTGCCGCTGCTGCGCACCATCGAGCGCTTCCCCTATGTGCCGAACGATCCCGCCACCCGCGACGAGCGCTGCTACGAGGCCTACAACATCCAGGTCCACGGTCTGCTGCAGCGCCTGCAGGCCACCGGGATCAACCGGATCGTCATCGGCATCTCCGGCGGCCTCGACAGTACCCAGGCGCTGATCGTCGCCGCACGTACGATGGACCGCCTGGGCCTGCCGCGCGCCAACATTCTCGCCTACACCATGCCCGGCTTCGCCACCAGCGAGCGCACCCGGACCAATGCCCACGCCCTGATGCGCGCGCTCGGTGTCAGCGCCGGCGAGATCGACATTCGCCCCTCGGCGCTGCAGATGCTTAAGGATATCGGCCACCCCTACGCCCAGGGCGAGCCAGTCTTCGATGTCACCTTCGAGAATGTGCAGGCCGGTGAGCGCACCTCGCACCTCTTCCGCCTGGCCAATTTCCACCATGCGATCGTGCTCGGCACCGGCGACCTGAGCGAACTGGCGCTCGGCTGGTCCACCTATGGGGTGGGCGATCATATGTCGCACTACAACGTCAATGCCTCGGTGCCCAAGACGCTCATCCAGCACCTGATCCGCTGGGTGATCCGCTCGGGCCAGTTCGACGCGTCGACCAACAGCACGCTCCAGTCGATCCTCGACACCGAGATCTCGCCCGAGCTGGTGCCCGCCACCGACGGCGCAGCGGGCGAGCCGGCCCAGAGCACCGAGGCCCAGATCGGCCCCTACGCCCTGCAGGACTTCAACCTCTACTACATGACGCGCTATGGCTTTCGCCCGAGCAAGGTGGCCTTTCTCAGCCACCACGCCTGGTCCGACGCGCAGCGCGGCGCCTGGCCCGAGGGATTACCAGAGACAAAACGGGTGGCCTACGACCTCGCCACCATCCGCCACTGGCTGGAGGTCTTTCTCTTCCGCTTTTTCCAGATCAGCCAGTTCAAGCGCTCGGCCGTACCCAACGGGCCAAAAGTGGGCTCCGGCGGCTCACTGTCGCCCCGCGGCGACTGGCGCGCCCCGAGCGATGCCAGTGCACGGGTCTGGCTCGAGGAACTGCAGGCCAATGTGCCGGCCTCATCGCAGTGACGGGTGATGCGTGCCGAGCCGCATCGTCTGCATCTCCACGGAGTACCCGATCAAAGGCAGGCAGCAAAAGCCGTGGTGGCTTCAATGTTCTGCCCGCCACCAGATGCCCTGGTGGCCTATATGCTGACACTGGAGTAGCAAATGCAAGCCTTGCGCGTGCTTGTCTACGATACCCACTCGTATGATCGAACCTTTCTCGACCGTGCCAACGCTGGCCGGCACCAGCTCGATTACACCACCGCCCAGCTCGACCCGCAGACGGCGGCGCTGGCCCAGGGCTACGACGCGGTCTGCCTTTTCGTCAACGATAAGGCCGATGCAGCGGCGATCGCGCGGCTGGCGGCCGCCGGCGTGCGCCTGATCGCCCAGCGCTCGACCGGCTTCAACAACATCGACCTGGCGGCCGCCGCGCAGCACGGCATCACCGCGATGCGCGTGGGCTACTACTCGCCCTACGCGGTGGCCGAGTTCGCCGTGGGGCTGCTGCAGACCCTCAACCGGCGCATTCACCGCGCCTACAACCGCACCCGTGAGTTCAACTTCCGGCTCGCCGGGCTGCTCGGTCACGACATCCACGGCCGCACCGTGGGTGTGGTCGGCACCGGCAAGATCGGCGCGATCTTCGCGCGGATCATGCACGGCTTCGGCTGCCCGCTGCTGGCCTACGATGTGCGCGAAAACCCCGAGTGCGTCGCCCTCGGGGCAACCTACGTGAGCCTCGAGGAACTGCTGCGCCGCTCCGACATCATCAGCCTGCACGTCCCGCTGATGCCACAGACCCACCATCTGATCAACGCGACGACCCTGGCGCTGACCAGACCGGGGGTGATACTCATCAATACCAGCCGCGGTGGCCTGATCGACACCGAGGCGCTGATCGCCAGCATCCAGAGCGGGCATCTCGGCGCGGTGGCCCTCGATGTCTACGAGGAGGAGGAGGGCAAGTTCTTCCGCGACCTCTCCGATACGGTGATCGACGACGAGGTGCTTGCGCGCCTGATGACCTTCCCCAACGTGCTCGTCACCAGCCACCAGGCCTTCTTCACCCACGAGGCCATGACCACGATCGCCGAGACGACGATCACCAACCTCTCCGACTTCGCCGCGGGACGCACCAACGAGAACCTGCTGCAGCCGGGTTAGTAGTCTGTCAACGAAGTTTGCCTGGTTTTGTCACCCTGAGCCTTCGTCCTGGCTCAGGCCGGGGTAGGCCGCAGGCGGTATCGAAGGGTGCTGAAAGCGGCGAACATTTGTAATACGCTACCGGCGCTCTAGTATTACAGCGAAGGTTCGTTTCTTGCCGCATCAGTACGCGGTCGCGCTGTCACCCTGAACGGAGGCGGAGCCGGAGTGAAGGGTCTCGGCATGGCATCAAGAACCGGGATTCCTCGCTGCGCGCCTCAGCACCAGATGCTTCATGTCATTCCGAACGGAGCCGCAGGCGCAGTGAGGAATCTTGCGCTGCCCATGCGCCGCAAGACCCCGCGCTGCGCCCCTCAGAACCAGATGATTCTTGTCATTCCGAACGGAGCCGCAGGCGGAGTGAGGAATCTTGCGCTGCCCATGCGCCGCAAGACCCCTCGCTGCGCTCCTCAGCACCAGATGATTCTTGTCATTCCGAACGGAGCCGCAGGCGGAGTGAGGAATCTTGCGCTGCCCATGCGCCGCAAGACCCCTCGCTGCGCGCCTCAGAACCAGATACTTCATGTCATTCCGAACGGAGCCGCAGGCGGAGTGAGGAATCTTGCGCTGCCCATGCGCCGCAAGACCCCTCGCTGCGCTCGGGGTGACATGGGTGGCTCCCGGCGCCACTGGCCCGCCGCCGGGCCATCGCTGCTCCTCAGAACCAGATGCTTCTTGTCATTCCGAACGGAGCCGCAGGCGGAGTGAGGAATCTTGCGCTGCCCATGCGCCGCAAGACCCCTCGCTGCGCTCGGGGTGACATGGGTGGCTCCCGGCGCCATGCTGCGCGCCTCAGCACCAGATGCTTCATGTCATTCCGAACGGAGCCGCAGGCGGAGTGAGGAATCTTGCGCTGCCCATGCGCCGCAAGACCCCTCGCTGCGCTCGGGGTGACATGGGTTGCTTCCGGCGCCATGCTGCGCGCCTCAGCACCAGATGCTTCATGTCATTCCGAACGGAGCCGCAGGCGGAGTGAGGAATCTTGCGCTGCCCATGCGCCGCAAGACCCCTCGCGGAGCCTGCCCTGCCCCTCGACAAGCTCGGGAGCCGCGCAGCCGAAGGGCTCGGGGTGCCATGGGTTGCTCCCGGTGCCACTGGCCCGCCGCCGGCCCATCAGGTACTCGGAATGACAACCTTCGTTGTCGTATCTCGCCGGCCCCCTGCGCGGTACATATGGCGGAGCGCCAGGGTACCACGTGCGATGGGGTGGCACATGCTCGCCAAGGTTCATAGTTGCGCCATTATCGGGCTGGAGGGGATGCTGGTCGAGGTCGAGGTTGATATCGCCCAGGGGCTGCCGTCGTTTACCGTAGTGGGCCTGGGCGACGCGGCAGTGCAGGAGAGCCGCGAGCGGGTGCGCTCGGCCGTGCGCAACTCGGGGCTGAGCTTCCCAATGAAGCGGCTCACCGTCAACCTGGCGCCCGCCGACCTGCGCAAGGTCGGGCCGGCCTACGATCTGCCGATCGCCGTCGGCCTGCTGGTGGCCACGGAGCAACTGCCCGCTGTGCCCGCTGGCGCCGCGTTCATCGGCGAGCTCGGCCTGGACGGGGGGCTGCGCCACACCGACGGCGTGCTCCCCATGGCCGCGGTTGTGCGCGAGCAGCGGCTCAGTACACTCTACGTGCCGCTGGAGGACGCCGCCGAGGCCAGTCTGGTCGAGGGGCTGACGGTCATCCCCGTGCGCAATCTGGCCGAACTGGTGGCCCACCTCAGCGGCGGGCCGGCGATCGCCCCCTTCCTCAGCCAGGCCCGCCCGGCCGGCGACGATGAGCCCTTCCCCGTAGACTTCCAGGACATCAGGGGCCAGGAGCACGTGAAGCGCGCGCTGGAGGTGGCGGCGGCGGGCGGGCACAATGTGCTTATGTCCGGCACACCCGGCTCGGGCAAGACCATGATGGCCCGCGCCCTGCTCTCGATCCTGCCGCCGCTCCGCCTCGACGAAGCGCTGGAGGTGACGAAGATCTACAGTGTCTGCGGGCAACTGCCGAAGGATACACCGCTGGTGCGGCAGCGGCCCTTCTGCGCGCCGCACCACACGACCTCGGTGGCCGGGCTGGTGGGCGGTGGCGCGGGCCGGGCCAGGCCGGGCATGATCAGCATGGCCCACCGCGGGGTGCTGTTCCTCGACGAACTGCCGGAGTTCGGTCAGAAGCTGGAGGTGCTGCGCCAGCCCCTGGAGGATCGGGTCGTCACGTTGAGCCGCTCCACTGGCAGCGTCACCTACCCGGCGGCAGTCATGCTGGTCGCTGCGCAGAATCCATGTCCATGCGGCTGGTTCGGAGACGCGGAGCGCCAGTGCACCTGCTCGCCGGCGATGGTGACCCGCTATCAGAAGCGTATCTCCGGCCCCTTGCTCGACCGGCTGGACATCCACGTGGAGGTACCGCGGGTGAACTACGAGAAGCTGGCCAGCAACCGGCTCGGCGAGCCATCACGCGCCATCCGCGCCCGGGTGACGGCCGCCCGCGAGCAGCAGGCGCGGCGCTTCGGCAGCGCGGGCGCCGGCACCAATGCCGGCATGGGTCCCGCTGACATCCGCCGCCACTGCCAGCTCGACAGCGCCGGCCAGGCGCTGATGAAGGCGGCGGTGCGCCAGCTCAACCTCTCGGCCCGCGCCTATCACCGCGTACTGAAGCTGGCGCGCACCATCGCCGACCTGGCCGGCGCGGACATGATCGGCCCGGCCCATCTGGCGGAGGCCATCCAATACCGGCCCAGAAGGATGGAGTAGCACCACGTGCTGGAGGTCAGACGATGGGTGACTGGACGAGCCCCAGCCCACGGTCGAACAGCCCCTGCCCACCCGCCGACAACCCCGAG
>Ga0272446_1007146_pt1 | contig 11264 bp, 6 predicted proteins | sample YNPCB0061_FD_194587 | JGI IMG/M metagenome (GOLD analysis project Ga0272446, IMG submission 194587) | Hot spring microbial mat communities from Yellowstone National Park, WY, United States - YNP-CB-006-1 | ecosystem: Environmental > Aquatic > Thermal springs > Hot (42-90C) > Sediment | place...
TGAACCACATCCGCGTCACCCCGCGCGGCGTGCCCGGATAGTAGCGCGCCCGGCACAACAGCCGCGCGAACTCCATGTCTTTCTTGTTCTTTTGCCAGCCGCGGAAGGGCCGGTCTTCCGGATCGGGATCAATCCACACGTAATCGCCGTCCTCGACGCCCAGCTCTTTAGCGTCGCTGGGGTTAATGTCCACGTAGCCCTCGGTTACAAACGGGCTGCGCTTGTCGTGGCGGTAGAGGTCCCCGAAGGGACCGAAGAGCACCGCGATCATGTCGGTGTCGATGGGCGTCGTATGCGATCCGTGCCGGTACTTGGGCGTGTGGAAGATGAACCGGAAGCCGCTCTTCATCAACGGGTGTTTGGTCTTGCGCGCCTGGTCCCAGCTCATTACCACGTTGCGCCCGCAGCGGGTTTCACACGACAGATCGTCGCGCTTCACCCCGTATTGCTCGGGACCGGCGGGGCGGATCGCTTCATGGGCGGGCGCGATGATAATGTTGGGCTCATAGAAAGTGGAATCCACCGGCTCGCGGTGCACCGGCAGGTTCTCGCCGGCTTCGATGAACTCATCTTCCTCGCGATAGAACTCCAGCCTCCCGCTTTTCGTGTACCAGGGCAGGGAATCGGTCACTTGGTCATAGCCCACCGCTTTGGGCGTCGTGCGGCTGTTCAACAGAGCCGGAATGCCCTTTTGTGCCTTCGCTTCCAGTTCGGCAAAGCGGTAGCCGCGCGTGTTGGTCGAGTTGTCCAGAATCCGTTGCAGGTACACGTCAGAGCGGGATTCCCGGACGAATTTCCAATAATCCAGAAAGCGCTGATCCCCCGTAAGTTCGGCCAGTTTTGACGCCGTCAGAGCCATCACCTCGATGTCGCCCATGGTGTGGAAAAGCCGCTTCATGGGCGTTCGGGGGAACGTCACCAAGAAGGGGTTGGTGACCGAGGCGGTCATGTCGGGGTGCTTCAGTTCGAACCAGGCGTCGACGCCGAACACGATGTCCGCCCACTCGCAAGATCCGCTCCACCACCATTCGTTCACGGCGATCATCTCGATGCGCGGCAAAACGTTCACCACGGTGTTGAAGTGCCACTTCACGTTTCCCAGAATCGAATTGGCGTTGGCGAACCACAGGGACTTGGTCGGCGCCGGGATGTGCGTCTTGCCCGTCAGCAGCCTGTTGCCCACCCGCAGGGGATGGTCCTCGTGGTTGTAATAATGCGCGGATTCCGGCTTCCAGTACTGGCGCACTCTGGCCGGCTTGTTCGGGTCGAGCTCGATGTCGAACGGGTTCTCGTTGATCCACTGCGGCGCGCCGTTGAACAGCGCCACGCGGTAATTGCCCGCGTAGGACCCGATGTTCCCGCCGATCTTGCCCACATTGCCGGTCAGCGCCGCCAGCAGCATGGTGTCGCGGTCTTTGTTGTCATTGTTGAAGAACTGGTTGGGACCCATGCCCACGGCGAACAGCGTCGTGCCCGGCTGCCGCGCGATATGCCGCGCCAGCGCTTCCACCGCCGCCGCCGGAGCCCAAGTGATTTCCTCGGTGGTCTGGGGATCGAAGTGCGCCGCATACTCGCGCACCAGATCGAACACCGGGCGGCAGCGCACCTTCTGCCCATTGGCCAGCGTCACTTCCACCGCTCCTTCGAGCAGCGGGTTGGCGACCTTCGAGTTCCGCCCCACCATGTCGCGCGTCAGCGGCTTCGGGGCCCCGGCGGCGCGGTCCCACCACACGAAGTCGCCCCACTCCATCCGCATCGCCTCGCTGACCAGCGGCTTGGTATGTCTCAGCGGCGGGGGCTCGGCGGCGCCTTTCGGCAGCACCTCCGTGTTTTGTAACTGTGCCGGTGCGCCGCCGAAAACATCTTGGGCGCGTAAGTACTTCAACGTGTCCATGCGCACTAGTACCGGAAGATCCGTCCACTGGGCCACATACTGAGCGTCGTACAGTTTCTCGCGCAGAATCACGTGGCACAGTCCCAAAGCCAGCGCGGGAGTCGTCCCCGGACGCACGACAATCACATCGTCGCCTTTGGACGCCGTGGCCGAATATTCGCAGGCGATCACCACGACCTTGACGCCCTTGAGTCGAGCTTCCGTAAGCCAGTGGGCGTCGGGCATCTTCGTAGTGATCCAGTTCATGCCCCACACCACCACCGTTTTACAGTGCTCCACGGCGTTTAAGTCGAACTCCACGGTCTGCTGGCCGCTCACCATCGGGTGCCCCGGCGGCAAGTCGGTGTGCCAGGAGTAGTTATCGAAGCCCTTGGCGCCCAACGCCTTGTCCGGGCCCACGTTGCGCACCTTGGCGTCCAACAGGGCCATGGAATTGGCCATGCGGTACAGGCTGAACACCCGCGTGATGCCCAACAGCGGCATCCCGCCGCGGAATTTCAGCGTGCGGACTCCCGCCCCCTCGGTGGCTTCAATGCAGACGTCGTCATAGTGCTGCTGTTTCAGCCTCCGCTTGCCCTCTTCCCCGCTATAGGTTTCCGCGATGTTCTTGAGCGCGGCCGCGGCAATGCGGGCGCCCTCGTCGTGCGAGATGCGGATCCACTGGTCCCGGCCGCGCTGAAAATACTTCTTCGGCGGCAGCCCGTCTCGCTCGCGGGGGAATCCCGCGTCGCACCACTCCTTGAACCCTTTCCGGACCAGACAACCCATCACCCGGCGGTCTCCATAAAAGCGGCGCGTCAGGGCCAGCCCTTTTTGGCATACGCGCGGATCCCAGCGGTTGCTGGCCTTGTTGCCCAGCAAATCCGTCGCTTCGCCATACTTCATCGACGGTCCGATGCGGACCACCACGCCGTTGCGTACATAAGCGTTGAGAATGCAATTGTGGGTGTCATTGGGGGCGCAGGTGAAGGTGAAAACGGAGTCGTATTTCCACAAGTCGCGATACACCCGCTCCCAGCCCCTGTCGGGATAGGCGGCCAGCGGATTCTGGACCGTATCCAGACCCCAGGCATCCCGCGTGGAGGCCGCCAGTCCGGCGAACCCCGCGGCGCTCATCATGCCGAAAAATTCCCTGCGGTCGATGGGATGATTCATTTTTTCCTTCCTTGAAACGAGCGGAGATAGGCCACAATGGCCTCGATATTAGACTGGGTGAGAGCCGGTCTCACCGGGGATGGCTCCCCAAACGACGCCATCGCGGTGCCGCGGCGTCCTCGGCGGATGGTTTCCACCAAATACGTGTCCGTAGCCGTCTCCAGCAGCACTTTGTTGTTCAGTGCGGGACCTTCGCCGCCCTTGCCTTCCGGTCCATGGCACCCGGCGCAGAACGCGGCGAAAAGCTGCCTGCCCTCCGCCGGGTCTCCGGAGACCCACCGGGCCGGCCGCGTCACAGGCTCAACCGCCCGCCCGCCCAACCGCCGGATTTGCGCCACCACCGCGCCGATTTCTTCCGCACGCAAGCCGCCCTCGCGCAGCCAGCCCGGCATCCTCCGTCCTGGCCGCCCCTGTTCGATGGTCCGCCTCAGAAAATCATCCGAGGCCAGGGCGAGAAAGTCGGGGTTGGTGATCGAAGGAAACGACACCAGTCCCGGCAACCGTCTCCCCATCCCGTCCTGTCCGTGGCAACCTGTGCAAAAAGCCGCGTACAATGTCGCGCCGTCGGAGGCAAACTCCCGTTCGCCGAATTTGGCCGCGCGCACGCGGTCTTTCGGCAAGTAGGCGTCGGGCAATTCGGAGCGGCGCAGCGAAAGCGTGAAAAACGTCAGCGCCTCGATCTCCCTCCGGGAAACCGGCACGGGCGGCATCTGCGAGCCCGCCACTACGCTGGCCGGCGATCGGAAGTGCTCGGCCATCCAGTTCTCCAGGGTCGGCTTCCCCGGTACGGACTCGAAACTCACCTGTCCCGGATCGCGCTCTCCCGCTCGGGAAAGGTCCGGCCCGTCGTCGCCGCCCACCCCGCTCAGCTTGTGGCAGCCTAAGCAACCTTGAGATAAGAACACGCTCTTGGCTTCCACCAGTCCCGGTGCGGCCACGCGCGTGTCAAGGTAAACCTTGAGCAGGTTCCGGTCGGCTTCGCTCACCGCCTCGAAGGCGCCCTTCCACGGGCCATCCTTAGCCTCGGCGGCCTTTTTGACGTGTTTCTCGTGCCAAGCCGGGTCGTAACCTTTGATGCCCGCCCGGCTCAGGTCGGGGCCCTCCATGCCGCCCCCCTCCGGCCGCAAAGTTCCGCCCCTGCCGTCTACGCGGTGGCAAGCCCGGCAGTCCAGCCGTTCAAACGCCAGTTGCGCTTGGCGCAACTGCTCTTGTTCGGGAACATGCAGCGCCACATGGCAACGGCCGCAGCCCGCATAGCTGAATTCCTTCGACAGCATCGGCTTCGGCCAGAACGGTACGCCGCCGTGCGCGTCGGCTTTCTCCGTGGCTTGGCCCTGGCCTCCATGGCACACCGTACAGCCAAAATCGGCGGGTTCATGCACCACCGGTTTGTGAGGCGTAAGAACCGCATGGCCGCGCACCGATTGTTCCCCCGGCGCCATCGCCACGTGGCAGGAAACGCAGCGGTCGCTGATGCGCAGGCTGGGGTTGACGATCTGGCGGAGCTGTACCCGGATGGGCCCTTCCTCCGAGCGTCCGGCGGCTTGAATGCGGCGCCACTCTTTCATGAAATTCTCTTGCGCGGCGGCCACGGCCAGCACCAAAAATACCCCGGCGCTAGAGGCGAGCAGAAGGTATTTGTTCTTCTTCATGGCCTCCGTTCCTCAATGTTTCGGCCAGTCCGCCGGGGACCAGTAAAACACCCAGTTGGGACCGCGGAAATAAGTGCCGATCACCGTCAGCACCACAAACCCGCACAGAAAACAGGTGAACAGCGCCAGCGCGCCCGCCCTGGCGGATTGAAAACGCCGCACGGCCCACAGTGAAAACAAAGCGTAGGCCGCGGTGAGAATGGTCGCTGGATTCACCAGGGTGATCACCAGTTGCGGAATGCCCGGAAACCACTCGCGCAGCCAGCCGAACCGTATGGCGAACGACTCGACGAGCAGCGGAGCGCACAAGCCCACTACCATCGAAAACCGCACCAAAGGCCACCCGCCCGGCCCCCCAAACCATTCCCCCGTGCCTTCGGTTTCCCGGTCCAAATAAGGGATCAGCGCCAATCCCAGCAAGGCGATCGTGGGAATGCCGATGCCCCCCATGAATGCCGAAAACGAGACCATCTCCTGAAGCCCCAGAAAATACCAGGGTGCTTTGGCCGGGTTCTCCGGAACGTTCGGATTGGCCAGTTCCTTCAGCGGCGCGTCGGAGGCCAGCGACAGGACGACGCAAACCAGGAAGGTCAGCATCAACACGCCCAGCTCGGCATAGAACAAATGCGGCATCGACGGAACCGTGTTCTCCGGACCCCGGCCCACCAGCGGAGTCTTGCCCCGCACCACCGCCGCCAGATGGTAGGTCTTGTTCGGCGCCTCCGTAAACACCGGATAGGTCTCTTGCTCGCGGCAGCGGGCCAACCTTTCATCGGCGTCCGCCGGCCGCGCCAGGCCCCCATCTTTGCGGATCCGCCAAAAATGCACCGCCATCAACGCCGCAATCACCAGAGGCAAAATCATCACGTGCAGCAGGTAAAAGCGGATCAGCGCTTCCGCCCCCACCGTATCGGAGCCCAGCAACAACAGCCGCTGAAAACCGCCGGGGTCGAAGTACTCCGTGATGCCCAGCGCGTCGGTGATTTCGCGCGGCGACTGAGCGATGTTGGCGCCGATGGTGATGGCCCAGTAGGCAAGCTGGTCCCAGGGCAGCAGGTATCCGGTAAACGAAAGCGCCAAAGTGGTGGCCAGCAGGCCGATTCCGATCAGCCAGTTGAACTCCCGCGGGCGCCGGTACGCCGCCGTGTAAAACGCCCGGGCCATGTGGAGAATCACCGCCACCACCATCACGTTGGCCGCCCAGCGGTGAATGTTTCGCATGAAACGCCCGGTGGGAACCACGAAATGGATGTCCTTAATGGACTCGTAGGCCACGTCGGGATACGGCTTGTAGTAGAACATCAACATCACGCCCGTAATGAGCGTTATCAAAAAGGCGGAAACGCTCATGATGCCCAGCCCTAGCGTGGTGCTCCACTTCAGGCTCCAGCGGTGGGTTCGCACGGAGTGCAGATGCAGGAAAACGTTGCCAAAAACGAAGGTCGAGCGGGTGCGGTCGGTGGTCGGCGGGCCGCCGCGGAATGCCGTTTCGTAAACGCGCCGCGGAGCCAGTTTGAGGTCCTGCCAAAAGGCCCGCAAGGCATGGTTGGGTGTCGTGCTCTGGTTCATCCCGCCACCTTTGTCCCGCTGCGCACCGTGCTCCCCTCGTCCACCGTCACCACGCCGCCGCTGGCCGTAATCTTCAGCCAGGGCAGCGGTTGGGGCGCCGGTCCGCGCGCCACCGCCCCGTCGGCGTGAAAGCGCGAGCCGTGGCACGGGCACTCAAATCCTTCCGGATTGGCCTTCACCACGCAACCCAGATGGGTGCAGATCATCGAGACGGCGTACAAGCCGTCGGGGTCTTTGAATATCGCCACCGCGCGTCCCGGCGGCACGAAAGGCTCGCCTGGCGGGAGATTCTCCGGCAGCGCGACCTTGAATTTCTTCGAGGGCGACGGCAACACCGCCGCTTTCGGCATCCGAATCATGCCCACCAGACCGAACAGCAGCGCCCCGGCCATGGCCCAAAGGGAACTTAAACCCAGCCAGTCGCGCCGGGGCATCGGCTCCGGATCCAGGCGGGATCGCGAAGGTTTCGGTTGCAGAGTCATGCAATCCTCCATGTGGTGCGGTACGATACGCGCTCCATGGTGATGGCGTCCACCGGGCAGCGCATGGCGCAGGCGGCGCAGCGGATGCAGCGGTCTTCGTCCTTCAAAATGGCCGAGTGTTCCGCCAGATCCTCCACCGGGCCGAGCGCCGCTTGAATGGCCGCGCGCACCTCGGGCGTTTCCGCCAGATCGCTCAAGGGAACCAACTTCAGGCAAAGCGTCGGGCAAACATCGGCGCAACCTCCGCACAGCACGCAGCGGGCGCCGTCAAAAACCGGCGTAACCCCGCAGTCCAGGCAGCGCGAGGCTTCACGCATCGCTTGTTCGCGGCTGTAGCCCAGCTCCACCAGCGCGTCCGGACGGCGCAGGCGGTCGGGCGCCGGACAAACCCGCGGCTCCACCCGGCGGATCGCCTCGTAGCCCTTCTCTCGCCGATAGCCCGGCTCCACCAGATAGACGGTAGTGGACTCCGGCGCCAGCTTCCTCCCGGTTAGGTACTGATACACCGAGCGGGCCGCAGCCTTGCCGGAGGCCACCGCGTCAATCAACAAGCGTGTCCCGTGCGCCAGATCCCCTGCCACGAAGACTCCGGGAGCTGTGGTGGCCAGCGTCCCCGGATCCACCTTCGGCCAGCCGGGCCGGACTTGCTCAATGTCACCGCCCCCGTCTTCGACAAAAGTCAAAACAGGCGCTTGGCCAACCGCCAACAAGACCGTGTCGCAGGGCACGGTCATCGTTTCCGAATCGTCGTACACCGGCGAAAACCGCCGGTTTTCGTCATACACCCGGAGACATCGGCGAAAGCGCACTCCCGTCACCGCGCCCCCGCCGTTCCGCAGAATCTCCACCGGTCCCCAGCCGTTGTGGCGTTCCACGCCCTCTTCATCGCCCTCGATAATTTCCACAGTGTCGGCCGGCATCTCCTCCAGGCTTTCGAGCGAAACCAGCTTGACGGCCGCAGTGCCCGGCAGGCGCGCCGCCGTGCGCGCCGTATCCCAAGCGATCTGGCGCAGCACCGTTCGCGCCACGTCGTACGCCACGTTGCCGCCCCCGATGACCACCACCTCCCGGCCTAAGTCCAGGCTGCCGCCCAGCGCCACCGCGCGGAGCAGGTCCACCCCGCCGTACACCCGCGGCCCCCGTTCGCCCGGAAGCCCCAGACCCCGGGAGGCTTTGGCCCCCGTGGCGAGGATCACCGCCGGGAAGTCGCGCCGCAGCCGGGCGAGCGACACTTCCCGTCCTACGGTGATGCCGCAACGGATCTCAACTCCCAAAGCCTGGATGACCTCGACTTCCCGCCGGATCACCTCGCGCGGCAGCCGGTAGGCCGGAACGCCCAGATAGAGCATGCCTGCCGGGACCGGCTCGGATTCAAACACGACGGGGTGAAAACCGAGCAGCGCCAGGTCATGCGCCGCCGAAAGCCCGGCCGGACCGGCGCCGATAATGGCCACCGCAGGGCCGTTCTCCACCCTTAGCCCGGCATCCACGCCGGAGCGCAGCAGAGCCGCCAGCTCGTCGGCGCCGCCGGCGACCGGCGGCACGAAGTTCCGGAGCGCGTCCAAAACGTGCTCCGGAGGGCGAATTTCGGGCCCAAATTGCTCACAAACGAACCGTTTTAGTGCACGAATGGCCACAGAACGGTCCGTTGCGACGAAATTTCCGTCGTCGTCGACGCGGGGAACCTTCCCCCGGCGGCAGGCCGCCTCACAAGGAGCCCCGCACACCCGCCCGCAGATGGAGGCGAACGGATTCGGGCCGCGGGCGATGAGGTAGGCTTCTTCAAAACGCCCGGCGGCGATGGCCCGGACATAGCCCCGCGCGTCGGTGTGCACCGGGCACGCCACCTGGCAGGAGATGAGATCCCGGTGGTAGTTTTCTTCCGGAACCGCGACTCGAAGCTGCGCCGAAATCACGTCAACTCCCAGGAATGGTCACCACCGGCTCCCCATGTGGCCGGCGCGCCGGCGGCCGCTTGGCCATCAGACACCTCACGCCGCCCTCGGAACCGCCCGCCGGATGAGGTCTTTCCAGGAGCCCGGCGAGGGTCCAGCGGGAAAGCACGCCCGTAATGGCGCGGTGAAGCTCCTCGGCGGCTTGGTGGAAGCTGCATAATAATGAAGCCGGCAGGTGGGTGGACTGGCAGTAGTCCCCGATGATCGCGCCCTGACAGGTCTCCACCACCGCCAGCATCGAAATCTGGGCGGGATCGCGCCCCAGCCGCACCCCGCCATGCACCCCTTTTTCGGCGCGCAGAATCCCGGCCTTCACCAACAGGCGAAGGGACTTCGCCAGATAAGTGGGCGAGTCCCCGATGGCTTCGGCGATCTTCCGGGGCGAAAGGCAGGCTCCCGGTTCTTGTTGCGCCAAGTACAGCAGCGCCCGAATCGCAGAGATTGTAGTCTTGGTCAGCATATGGACCAATGCGGATAATATATATCCGTTTTATACAATTGTCAAGCCTAATCCATCAGGCAGCGCTGCGACTCAGGGGGAATGTCCTAGCGGGTTTGTCTCTGTGCGTCCAGGTCTGCCAGGAGGCGGTACAGGGTGGCTCGACTGATGCCCAAGACTTCGGCAGCCTGGCTTCGGTTTCCGTTCACTTTCTCAAGGACTTTGAGGGCGTGACGTTTCTGAATCTGGTCGATCGTGAGCAAGCAGTCGGAATCGTCTCCCGGTTCTGCGCCGTAGCGGCGAAGGTATTCGGGGAGGTGCCGTGTGTCGATCCCCCCATCCTCGGACATCATGCAGGCGAAGCTGAGGACATTTTCCAGTTCACGCACATTGCCTGGCCAGGTGTGCCGCGCCAGCAGCCCTTGCGCGCGGGTGGAAAGTGTGAATCCGGGCTTTTGATACTCGGCGGCGAACCGCCGGAGGAAGTGCCGGACCAGAAGCGGCAGGTCTTCCGGTCTATCGGCCAGCCGTGGGAGCCGGACTTGGACCGAGGAGAGTCTGTAGAACAAATCTTCGCGGAAGCGCCTTTCTTCCACCATTTTCCGCAAATTCTGGTGGGTTGCGGCGACCACCCGGACATCGACCTTTTGCGCCGTGTTGGAGCCGACAGGCCGGACCTCGAAGTCTTGTAAAAAGCGAAGCAGTTTGGCTTGCATTCCGAGCGGCAGGTCCGCCACCTCATCCAAGAAGAGCGTCCCGCCGTGCGCGCTCTGGAAGAGGCCTTGTTTGTCGCTTAATGCGCCGGTAAATGCGCCCCGTTTGTGTCCGAAAAGCTCGCTTTCGAACAAATCTTCCACGATTGCCGGGCAGTTACACACCACAAACGGCCCGGAAGCTGAAGGGCTAAGGCGATGCAGGGCTCGCGCCGCCAGTTCCTTGCCCGTGCCTGTTTCGCCGGTGAGCAGCGCCACCCTAAAGTGCGGTCCGATGCGCCGCAGGCTGGAAAAGACGCTCAGCATGGCCGGGCTCCGGCCGATCATGCCTTCAAAGCAGCAGGTGTCGGCCAGTTCGCCGTCCAGCGAATCGGCTCGCAGCCGCCTGTGGTATTCCTCCAGCCACTTGGCCATCTTCGCTTTGAAAGTGGCCGTTTCAATCGGTTTGGTCAGAAAATCGTAGGCCCCGCGTTTCACCGCCTCCACGGCTGCATCGGTTGAATAACAGCCGGTGAGGATAATCACGTCGATGCCCGGTGCGTAAGCCGTGATCCGGTCGAGCAGCTCCATGCCGTTGACGGCCGGCATAACCAGATCGTTGATGACAATTTGAGGACGGAAGCTCTTGATGACTTCCAGGCAAACGCGCGGATCGATGAGACTGCGGAGTTCAAAGCCGAGCGGCTCGAGGATTTCTTTTAGTACTTTGCCCACTCCCGGTTCATCGTCGACCACGAGAATCCGCGGAGCCTTGCCCGTTTGCAGGGGCTGCTCCACTTCTTCAGCGAGTCTTGCGCCAGATGCCGCCAAATCAGACGCTCCAGAATAAAAAATGGCCGGGAAACGCCAACAACCATCCATCGGATTTAGGGCAGGGAATCTTTAGAAAGGGATGGAGCCGAATGGCGCCGGTGAAAACGGGAGCCATCAGCGGGGAATAACTATTCAGCCGCTGACTGGTTCTCCGCTTGGGCGTCTCCGGCGGAATCGGGACCGCCGGCGCTCGGCGCTGTGCCGGATCTTTTTCCGCAGATCACGCAGCAGATGGAAAGCCAGAGGCAGAGGATCGCAAAAGTGTAGAAGAAAACGTCCAGCATTCTTACCTGCCTTTCGCCGGTTTACGTGCATTCTTCGGGCCACTCGAGGCGCCCGCCTCGCAGCGCGACGTTCCGCTCGAAGTTTGCAGCAGATACAGCCCATCTAGTACTCCCGGGCGCAGGGTTTATAATTGTTCATTTTTGTGACAGAAATCTCATTTTTATCCGTTTCAAATAGCGGGCAAGGCGATTATTCAGCCGGAAACGTGTCAACTGCGGAGACGGGCGCGATGGCAGGCTGCGTGCAAGGGACCAAGCGGCACAACGGAGAGGACCATGATAGCTTTTATCCGACGCAGGGAGGCACA
>Ga0272446_1007147_pt1 | contig 11262 bp, 8 predicted proteins | sample YNPCB0061_FD_194587 | JGI IMG/M metagenome (GOLD analysis project Ga0272446, IMG submission 194587) | Hot spring microbial mat communities from Yellowstone National Park, WY, United States - YNP-CB-006-1 | ecosystem: Environmental > Aquatic > Thermal springs > Hot (42-90C) > Sediment | place...
TCAGCCCGACGGCACGCGCGGGATAGCGGATTTATTTCTCAATCTCCATCAGCCCGCTGCGGCGCACGACGATGGAACGCTCTAGCAATCCAGATACGGGTCAACGTATCTGAGAACTGCTATAATCGCCGGGGTCGGGATAACCAGGAAATTGCAGCGCAGTTACACCTGAGCGAGAAAACGGTCAAAACTCACGTTGGCAACATCCTGCTGAAACCTGGGTTGAAAGACCGCATGCAGGCAGCCATCTACGCGCTAAAGGCGACCACGGGTTGGTAGCATTACTCCTCCGCCTCATCCTCCATCCGACCGTCGCGCTTCGCCGACAGTGGCATGCCCGTGGAGCGCCGGTTGCCGCCGCGTGACGAGTGCGCGACGCCACGTTTCGACCCGGCGGCGCAACGGTGGGAGGCGCAGCATCAACAGGAGCGCAACCGCCGCGCCCAGCAGCAGGGGCTGACGAATGTCGCTCTTCTGCGCCCACGCATAGTGGATGAGCGCCAGCGGCGCTGCCAGATACGCCAGGCGGTGCAGTCGCTTCCAGTTTCGACCAAGCCGCCGCTGCCATCCCTTCGTTGAAGTCAGCGCCAGCAGCGCCAGGATCAGCAGCGCCAGCGTTCCGACCAGAATATACCGTTTTTCGGCGATCTCCTGGACGATCAGCGCCAGATTGAGACCAAAATCGAGCGCAGTGAAGACGAGCATGTGCAGGGTTGCGTAGAGGAATCCATACAGACCCAGCGGACGGCGCAGGGCAATGATGCGTTTCCAGCCGGTTACCACGCTCAACGGCGTGCATCCAAGCGACAGGATCAGCAGAATGACCGCCGCGTAGCCGGTGCGCTGGGTCAGGTCCTGGATCGGGTTGACCGTCAGCCTTCCGGTGAGCGCGTCCCATACCAGCAGCGCCAGCGGCGCCAGCGCCGCCGGATGAACGACATGAGTCCAGTTGTTGAGACGAGTCTCAGACTCGGCCATACACACCTCGCGCCTCCGCTATATCCCCCGCTGCCAGTCCAGGCGCCGCGTCGCTGCGCCCCTCCATGTTGTCGTCCGACGTTCAACGTGCAACGTGCAACCTTCAACCCCTCACGCCTCGCGCCTCAATAATTCACCCGCAGATCCATCCCGGCGTAGAGGCTCGCCACCTGTTCGGCGTACCCGTTGAACATCAGCGTCGGGCGGCGCTCAATCTCGCCGATGCGTCGCTCCGTCGCCTGCGACCAGCGCGGATGCGGAACGTTGGGGTTGACATTCGCGTAGAAACCGTACTCGTGCGGGGCGGCAGCCATCCAGAGCGACACTGGTTGTTCGGCAACCAGGTCGATCTTCACGATTGATTTGATGCTCTTGAACCCATACTTCCACGGAACGACCAGTCGCAGCGGCGCGCCGTTCTGCGGCAGGAGCAGGTTGCCGTACAGCCCGACGCTCAGGATCGTCAGATCGTGCATCGCCTCATCGAGGCGCAGCCCTTCGACGTAGGGCCAGGTGTACCAGCGATCCCGCTGCCCCGGCATCTGTTCCGGGTCGTAGAGCGTCTCGAAGCGGACGTAGCGCGCATCCTCCATCGGTTCGACATCCGCCAGCAATCGGCGCAACGGGAATCCCAGCCACGGGATAACCATCGACCATCCCTCGACGCAGCGCAGGCGGTAGATCCGCTCTTCCGCAGGGTAACGCTTCAGTATATCCTCGATGGCGATAGTCTGCGGTTTGTGAACCAACCCGCCGATGCTGACCGTCCACGGCGAGGTGCGGAAGTTGCGCGCCAGCTGAGCGACCCCTTCTTTGTCGGTAGTAAACTCGTAGAAATTGTTGTAGGTGGTGATCTGCGCGTAGGTGTTGAGCGGATCGCCCAACTCATCGGTCTGTTGCGACACCGGTCCTGGTGTGAGGGCGGGCGATTGGACTGACGCATCGCCGCATGCGGCGATACCCAGCCCTGCAAGCGCCACAGCGCCGATCCCGCGCAGGAACCGGCGCCGTGAGCGGTAGATATGTTCTGGCGTAATCTCGGACGAAGGAATCCGGTTCATGTCCGTCTCTCTTGCACGAGCCGTATGGTATAGCGATGTTCCCGGTTCCCGGTTCTCAGTCCTGGTTCCCGGTTCTCAGTTCTCAGTTCTCAGTTCTTGGTTCCTGGTTCTCGGTTCTTGGTTCTTGGTTCTTGGTTCTTGGTTCTTGGTTCTCGGTTCTCGGTTCTCGGCTCTCTATACCACCATACGTGCCGAAGCCAGAAACGGTTGTGTCGAACCATCATTTACACATCGTCGCCGTACAGCGGCGTGCTCAGGTAGCGTTCGCCATTCGATGCAGAGATAAACACAATCAATTTACCGGCATTCTCCGGGCGTCGCGCGATTTCCAGCGCCGCATACGCCGCCGCGCCTGAACTGATGCCGACCATCAACCCTTCTTCGCGCGCCAGGCGACGCGCCATCTCGAAGGCGTGCTCATTTGACACACGGAATACTTCATCATACGCCTGGGTGTTGAGCACGTCGGGAATAAAACCGGCGCCGATCCCTTGAATCTTGTGCGGACCGGGCTTTCCGCCCGACAGAACTGGCGATGCTTCCGGTTCGACCGCCACGACATAGAACGACGGCTTGCGCGGCTTGATCACTTCCGACACGCCGGTCAACGTTCCGCCGGTGCCGACCCCGGACACCAGAATATCGATCTGACCGTCGGTATCGCGCCACAGTTCTTCGGCAGTCGTGCGGCGGTGAATCTCAGGGTTGGCGGGATTCTTGAACTGCTGTGGAATCCATGCGTTTGACAGTTCGGCGGCAATCGCCTCCGCCTGCGCGATAGCGCCGCGCATCCCTTCTGCGCCGGGCGTCAGCACCAGTTCAGCGCCGAAACCACGCAGCAGTTTGCGTCGCTCGATGCTCATCGTCTCTGGCATCGTCAGAATGACTTTATATCCCTTTGCCGCCGCCACGAATGCCAGCCCGATCCCGGTGTTTCCGCTTGTCGGCTCGACGATCACCGTCTCGCCAGGGCGGATGATGCCGTCGCGTTCAGCAGCTTCGATCATCGCCAGCCCGATGCGATCTTTGACGCTGCCAGCGGGGTTGAACCATTCGAGTTTGGCGACGACGGTGGCGTGGGTGTCGTTCACCCGGTTCAGGCGGACAAGCGGCGTGTTGCCCACGAGTTCGGTAATGCTTCCGTAAATGCGCATGGGTTCCTCTCTTATTTGTTGTTTTTGTTACGCAACATTAGAAGTATACGTCCCATGATTGTGCCCGTCAAGCCGGTGGTTATGCCGGAATTGCAGACGTGCAATCCGTGATATAATACTCACGACTGGTTATCCGTCCGCGCCGGTGCATCCGGCGCGTGCGATTCTGAAAGGGTATCGTGTGACCACGGGTCCATCAGTGCAGGTCATTCAGCTGACCTGTCCATCCTGTCGTACACCGTTTCGTGCGTCGATCGCCACGATTGTCGATGCAGCGCAGCATCCCGAATTGAAGGCGCGTCTGATCGCCGGGCAGTTGAACCTTGCGATCTGCCCGAGTTGCGGTATGGCGATCATGATCAGCGCGCCGTTGTTCTACCACGATGCCGCCAAACAACTGGCGCTCGTGCACATTCCACAGCAACTCAATGCCCGTCAGGAGGAACAGGAACGTTTTATCGGCGATGCCGCGGCGCTGGTGATGCGCACGCTGCCGCCGAATGCGCCACGCGCATATCTGCTGGCGCCACGTCGTTTTCTGACGATCAACTCGCTGATCGATGCCATTCTCGAAGCCGATGGCGTGTCGCGCGAGAAGATCGAAGCTCAGCGTCAGCGCGTCGATCTGATCGCGCAGCTGGCAGAAGCGGCCGAACGTGGCGAAGAGGCGTTCAACGCACTTGTCGAACAACAGCGTGATCAGCTGGACGAATCATTTTTTGCGACCCTCGATGCGTTTATCGTTGCCAGCAGCCAGGTGGGGCGCGATGACTCGGCGCAGGTTCTGCTGGCGCTGCGTCAGCGTCTGGCGGAACTGGTCGGTTTTGCCGGTGCTGGCGAGGAGGAGGCGCTCGATACGCCCGATATTGCGACAACTGAAGCGGTCGAGCGTTTGATCGCGGCGAATGACGATGAACTGGAAGGATTGATCGCCGAACTGCGCCCCGCCATCGACTACAGTTTCTTCGAGGAGTGGACCGCGCGCATCGATCAGGCGGAGCAGTCTGGCGACCGGGCGACAGCGGAACGCCTGACGGCGCGGCGGAGCGTTATTCTTGCAACTGTCGAGCGCATGGATCGGGAAGCGCAGGAACTGTTCGACGCTGGCGCGAACCTGCTGCGCGCGGCGCTCGATGCGGCAGACCCGGCGGCTGTGCTGCGCGAGCGCAGCGAGGAGATCAACGACGCATTCATGCTGGTGCTGCACTCCAACCTGGCAGCGGCTGAACGCAGCGGTCAGGATCACCTGGCGGAACGGTTGCGCGCAATTGAGCAACTGGCAGCCCGGATCGTCGAAGAATCCCTTTCGCCCGAAGATCGCTTCATCAGTCAGTTGCTTCAGGCGGAGACGCCACAGGAAGCGACGAAACTGCTGCGCCAGAATCCGGCAATGATTACGCCCGCCTTCGTCAGGCATCTGAACGAACTGGCGGATCAGATGGAGAAGAACGGGCGCAAGCCTGCTGGTGAGCGTTTGCGTCAACTGGCGCGTGAAGCGGGCGTGATGCTATTTTGATTGTTGAACCGGCGCGCCGGATTCGATCTGCTGGCGCGCCTGACGCATCAACTGCTCAAGCCGTGCGTTAATGATCTCCTGCCATTCGGCAGCCTCATGGTCTTCGAGCGCCCCGCCGCCGTATTTCAACTCCATCGCCATATCCCACCCTTTACGCTGCGCAAAGCGTTCGATCTGCTCGCGCCGCTCAGGCGACCAGCGCTCGATGTAGCGCTGGAAGGCGCGCACAAGTTTGCTGGACCCATCAGGGTTGAGCGCCGGCAGGGGGAATGTGTCGTGCCCTTCGTGGGCGCTATCGGGGTTTTTTGCCGATGTGAAGTAGATCACCATGCATGTGCGACAGCAACGGTATTCGCCAGCGCCGTGAAAATCGGCGGGGTTGCTCGCAATCGCTCCAATGAGCATCCGATCAGTTATTGCCATAGCGCTGTCCCTGAACGAAGCAATGTCGTACCTGTCTGGTAGCATAGCACAAAAGGCGTGCGTTGTACATAGTCGCGATTGTGGGCTGCCTGTGCTATACTGTGCCCGATTTCGATCCTGCCACGGAGGTTCGCTTTGAAAATCCTTGTCACCGGCGGCGCCGGTTATATTGGAAGCATCTGCGCCGCAGAACTCCTTGCAGCCGGTCACGATGTCGTTGTGTTCGACAATCTCTACCAGGGTCATCGCGCAGCCGTGCCGTCCGGAGCAGCCTTTGTTGAAGGCGACCTGCGCGATCCCGACGCGGTGACGCGCCTGTTTCGCGAGCACCACGGGTTCGATGGCATCATGCACTTTGCGTCGTTTACGCTGGTGGGAGAAAGCATGCAACTCCCACTCAAATATCTGCGCGACAATCTGGTCGCAGCAGCGAACCTGCTGGAACAGGCGGTCGCGCACGGCGTGGGTCGCTTCATTCTCTCCTCCACTGCCAATCTGTTCGATGATCCGGCAACCATCCCGATCGATGCCGATGAACGGATTGTGCCGGGTTCGCCGTATGGCGAGTCAAAGTATTTCATCGAACGGACGCTCCACTGGTTCGAGCGGATCTACGGCTTGAAGTATGCCTGCCTGCGCTATTTCAACGCCGCCGGCGGCACGCCCGACCGCGGGGAGCATCATGAGCCGGAACTGCATTTGATCCCGATTGTGCTCCAGGTGGCGCTCGGTCAGCGCGAGAAGGTGATCATTTTCGGCAATGATTATCCGACGAAGGACGGCACATGTGTGCGCGACTATATCCACGTGCTCGATCTGGCGCAGGCGCACATTCTGGCGCTCGAAGCCCTTGACCGTCTGGGCAGTCGCACGTATAACCTGGGCAACGGCAACGGTTTCACCAATCTGGAGGTCGTTGAGACGGCGCGGAAGGTGACCGGTCACCCCATTCCGTATGAGTTCGGTCCGCGGCGCCCCGGCGATCCGGCGATCCTGATCGCTTCATCGGAGAAGATCCGCAACGAACTCGGCTGGTCGCCGCGCTTCCCGCACCTGGAACAGATCATCGGGAGCGCCTGGGAATGGCACCGTCGCCATCCCCACGGGTATCGGTAATCTGCTTATGCCAGCCGGTAGATAGCGACCATCTGCTGGAGCGACTGCGCCAGCGCATTCAGGTTCTGCGCAGCGCGCTCCGCCTGACGGGTGCTGGTGAGCGTTTCTGAAGCCGCTTTCTGAATCGAGAGCAGCGCCTGCCCGATCTGCTCCAACCCGACGGTTGCCTGCCGCGCACTGGCCGCCATCTGCACATTGACCTGCGCGCCGTTTTCGACTTCGCCAGCGATCCGGTGGATGACATTGCCCGCCTGACTGACCAGTTGACTGCCAGCGCCAACCCGTCGGGCGCCTTCTTCGGTCACCACCACGGCTGCCTGGGTTGACTTCTGGATGTCCCCCAGGATTGAGCGGACCTGAACCGTCGCCTGTTTGCTGCGCTCCGCCAGGTCGCGCACCTGCTGCGCCACGACGGAGAAGCTTCTCCCCTGCTCACCGGCGCGCGCCGCTTCGATCGCGGCATTGAGTGCGAGCAGATTCGACTGATCGGCAAGTTCGGAAACCGTGCCGGTAATCGTGTTGATCGCCTGCGCCTGCCCGGCAAGCGACAGGATGGTTTGCGCGATTCCTTCGACGCGCTGACGAATGTCGGTCATGCTCTGCACCGTCTCTTCGACGATGGCAATCCCCTGCTGGGCGGCAGTCAGCGCAGCCTGCGCGTCGCGCGCGGTATGATCCGCCTGATCGGCGGTTTGTCGCGCGATTGCGCGCACCTCATCAAGCGCCGCCATGGTCTGAGCGACGGCGGTTGATTGTTCGTTGACTGCCGATGCCTGCTGGGTGGTGGTGATCAGGATTTGCGCCGCAGCCTCGGCGATGGCATTGGCTGCTTCCTGAGACTGGCGCCCCATAGCGCGCAGGCTTTCGACCATCTTGTTGAGACCAATCCCTAACTGTCCCAGGGCGTCATTGCGATCAATGGCGAGGGTTTGGGAAAGATCGCCATTCGCCACCCGTTGCACAAACGCCAGATATTCCGCAACGCTGCGTTCGAGCGATGCGCGCCCTTCGGCTTCGGCGCGCTGCGAACGCTGCGCCTCTTCTTTTGCTTCCTGGGCTTCGGTGATGCGCGCTTCCAGTGCATCCGCCATCGTGTTGAATCCGTCGGCAAGGATGCCGATCTCATCACGCTGATGCATCTGTAAACGGCGGCTCAGGTCGCCTCCGGCGATCGCGCTCGCCGTCTCCACCAGCTGGATCAGCGGTCGGCGCAGCGACCGTTGCACGAACCAGAGGGTGATCATAATGGCGATCACCGCAGCAATGACGGTCACCAGCACGGCATAATTTGTCTGGGCGCGCACCACGCTGTAGAACTGCTCGATCGGCACACGATGGATATAGTACCAGTCTGCCGAGCGCAGCCTGCGAATGACCGATTCGCCTTCTTCGCCGGAATTAAGCGCTCCCGTGAAGAAATGACGTTCTTCGACGCGCTGATTGATGAGATTGATGCTCTCCATGACTTCAGGCATCGAGGACGATTGCCGGATCAGCATTGCGGTATTGCTGCCAAAGCGACGGGTGTCGATCATCTCCTGAGCCAGGGTTGGCGCCAGCGGCGCAACCGGCTGGAACAGGAGTTGCGGGAAATCCGGGATGGAAATGCGGATGCCATGGCGATCAACGATGGCGCTGTAACTGCCGGCGCCGCTGCGATTTTTGTCTAACGCCACCAATCGGTGGAGCTCGTCGAGTACGATCCGTCCGTCAACTACGCCGATCATCTGTTGTTTGTTCAATCCGTAGACCGGAGCGGTGAAATGGAGAAACACCCGCTCTTCGTCCGGGTCGGCGGCAACGTCTGACATCGCCGGTACGCCGCGTCGCGCCTCAATCACCTCTGGTCGCTGGCTGCGATCCTGCCCGATCACGCCGGAGTTGGTGCTCAACACCGTTTTGCCCGAAATGTCGAGCAACGATATGGTATCGTAGTTGAAGGTGTTCTGCACCGCGTTGATGACGAACTGCCCGCGCTCGCGCGCTTCTGGGCTTTCCTGATTCTCGAGCATTGCACGAACCAGCGGCAGTTGCGCGGTCAACGCAACGCCGGAGCGTCGATCCTGAAGATACATTTCAACGCGCTCGATGCCGTTGAGCGCCTGCGTGTCGATCTGGTGACGCGCCGTAGCGATGGCGTTCTCCGTTGCTGCTGCATTGGTGAGCAGGGTCAGCGCCAGCATTGTCGTCATCGCCGTGGCAATCGTGAATAGCGCCAGACGGGTGCTCAGCGAGCGAGTGGGTGAGATCGTTTTCAGCATGGTGAGCCTCCTTGTCGCACGGGCGTTCAATGGCTGGCAGTTCGCTTATGAGCAATGACGTTACAATAAAAACGTACACCGCAGAGCGATGCCAGACGTGCAGCGTTTTCCATCAATCAATCGCTCTCTGCGTTTACTGCGTCTCTGCGGTGAGATGATCTTTCTACAGTAGACTCAGCAATGCAATCAGCCAGCACATGTTTCGTACTACAACATCGGTCGTGCCGCAGACGGGTGTGGCGCTCGAAGAGCGCAGTGCATGATGGCGACGCTTAACCGAGATTCGTGATAGTGATGAGTGGTAGCGCGGGTCGCGTATGGGTATGCGCCCACTGCAATTGACATATCATGTCAGTCTTTTGATGACAAGGATCAATATGTGAACAAAATAATGACAGTTTTGTTATGGTGACCCGTAGGTTGGCGTGCGCTCGTTCGCTGATGCTTTTTCCTGGTGATTGTCTGCATGTTCATCGCTCACGCACTCCATTCCACCTCCCACATGCTCATCTCTAACCAAACCTCAACGTTGATTTTGCGAAGGCGTGCGTTATACTACATGCAGAAGGTCGCTGCACCTACTCTCTCGCTTTACTGCCTGCGCAAAACCTCTGCGTCGTCATTCTGGCAGCCGGGTGCACCGGACCGGATGCATTTCTGGTTTTATCCTCTCTGTGATTCTTGATACCGTTCTGCACCCGGCTCACAGGCGAGCGGGGGATGGCGTTATTGTGCAGTCTGATGGCAACCAGCGTTCGCTTTCGGGCGTTGTGAAAAGAGCATGTATGACGCACCCCAACCATTCGAGCGCCCATCGCGTGAAGTCCCGCAAAGGGGAGAAACCCGGATGGCATTCGTACCGTCAGGCGCTTGACCTGTTGCGGCAACAGGAATGGAATGGAGCGCTTCGTCTGCTTGCCGAGGCAGAGGTTGTCTTTCGCACGACAAACGATGTGGATGGGCAGTGGCGCGCGCTGGCAGCTCAGGCTGAAATTCACATGCATGAGGGGATGGCGCCGCAGGCAATGGCGCGTGCGCTGGCGGCGATGGCGATTGTCGAGCATCTCGACGACCCGCGGACGTGTGGTTTGCTGGCGTGGCGCATTGCGCTGATTGCGCTCCATCAGGGCGACTATCGCACGGGGAGCGCCTATCTCCAGCGCGCGCAGTTCTGTCTGGATATGGCGGACGCTGCGCCGCCAGGCGGGATACTCGCATCTGCAGCGCAGATTTGCGCCGAAATTGCGCGCTGGCAACAGGTGATTCTCCAGGGTCGCATGACGGTGGATGAGGGCGAGGCGATCATCAACGAAGCCCGTGCTGAGTTGATGCGCTGTTTGCTCGATATTCATCGCGCGCTGACATCGCGTGATCTTGCGCCTCCCGAATCATGGGCATGGGTGCATACCGGACTCCTTCCCCCGCCTCCGCCAATGTTGACCGCCGCGCCGCCGCGATCACTGGTGCAGCGCTTCCTGGCATGGTGGCAGGCGCGCTTCGCTTCGCCTTCCCCCCCGCGACGCCCGGTGGCCATCGAGCCGATCAGCGCAGAAGAAACGTATGTCGGGGATGCGATGCTCGCTCATGCGGAGCCTGTTGAACAGGAAGATGGCACGACGGACGAGCGCATACCGGCGACAGCGGATGACATTCAGGAACAGGATCGATCCCCCGCTGACAGGGTGAGCGATGCTGCACCGATGCCGGGCATTGCGGGGCTGACCGTCTACACCTTTGGTAATTTGCGCGTCTACTTCAACGACACGTTGATCGACCAGTGGGAAGGGGCGCGTTCGCGTTCACTGTTCCGCTTTCTCATCGCCCATCGTCGCGCGCCGGTCTCGAAGGAGCGCCTGGCGGCCCTGTTCTGGCCCGACTCAGAGCCGGACCTGGCGCGGCGCAGTTTGCATCAGGCGGTCTACTGCCTGCGACAGACATTCAAGCGCGTGATGGGTGAGACGCCGGTGGTGTTATTTGTCAATGGCTGTTATGCGCTTGCGTCGGATCTGCCGCTATGGGTCGATGCGGATGCATTCGAGGAATCGATCACTGCGGCGCGGAGTGCGTGGAGCCGGGGAGACATCGAGAGCGCGTTACAGGCGTATGGTCGCGCGATTGATCTGTACCAGGGCGACTATATGGCGGAGGAGCGGTATGAAGACTGGGCGGAGGAACGCCGGAGAACGTTTCAGGCTGCCTATCTCGAAGCGTTGCATCAACTGGCGCGCGTCTATCAGGAGCGCGGCGATTACCCGACCGCGATCATGCTCAGCCAGCGCGCTCTGGCGGTTGACAGTTGCGACGAAGATGCGCACCGGGTGCTGATCGGGTGCTATGCGGCGCAGGGGTTGCGCCATCTTGCCGTGCGCCAGTATCAGATCTGTGTGGCGACCCTCAAGAGTCAGTTCGGTCTGAGTCCTTCCGATGAACTCGAAGCGTTCGTGCGGCAGGTGGTCGAGGGTATGAATTGATCTGCTCAGCCTGGCGCGTCGCGCGCGGGTGCGATTGCATGCCTCTGCCGCGCTTCACCGGCGCATATGCGCATATGGGCGCTGGACATGCCGCCTGCGTGCGCCTGTCGCCGTGGCGCATGCACTCTGCCCGGCATGGCGGGCTTTCGTCGCCGGGTGCTGTCGTTCGCTCCCCTGATCGCTACGCTGATACGATTGGAGCAGTTCTCAGGTACATTGACCATTTTCCTGTCCGCCGTGTCGCGTGAGGCGCGCGCCGCCAGCGGAATGTAGACCGAAATT
>Ga0272446_1007148_pt1 | contig 11256 bp, 7 predicted proteins | sample YNPCB0061_FD_194587 | JGI IMG/M metagenome (GOLD analysis project Ga0272446, IMG submission 194587) | Hot spring microbial mat communities from Yellowstone National Park, WY, United States - YNP-CB-006-1 | ecosystem: Environmental > Aquatic > Thermal springs > Hot (42-90C) > Sediment | place...
TTATGAAAAAGAGGTATGGTGCGTAGTTTTACAAGCAAATGGGGATATTTTCTGTGCAGGTGCAGACTTGAAAGCGTTTGCAGGTCAAACAGATTCGACTTCAAAAAGTACTATACCTTTACCACAAGGAGAAGTTTTAGTAGGGGAATTATTTCCTAAAACTTTTAAACCTTGTATTGCAAAGGTACATGGTGATGTATATGCGGGAGGTTTTTTGTTAATTTGTGGTTGTACCCATGTGATTGCAGCGGAGGGTACTAAATTTGGTTTACCGGAAGTAAAAAGAGGCATTTGGCCTATGCAGGTTATGGCAAGCCTTAAACCCATACTACCCGCAAGAACAATTTTAGATTTTTGCATGAGAGGTTTAACTTTAAATTCTGATGAAGCTTTAAAAATAGGTTTAGTATCACAAGTAGTTGAAAAAGAACAACTTAATCAAACTGTAAATCAGTTAGTGGAAGAGATTTGTAATAATGCGCCTGCAGCCATTCGCTTAGGTTTACAAGCTTTTTATGAAATGAATAATCTGCCGTTTCATGAGCAACATGCTTATCTAAAATCTATGCTGGGAAAAGTACTATCCACCAAAGACTCTCAAGAAGGCATCAAAGCATTTATGGAAAAAAGAAAGCCCCATTGGTCGGGTGAATAAATCTTGAATGTTCAATTTATAGAAAACTTTTGTTTTCGTAATGGATTTGTGTATAATTTTGCGAGTATGGCAAGAATTTTAACGGGTATCCAAAGCTCGGGTAAACCTCATTTAGGGAATATTTTAGGTGCAATAAAACCTGCATTAGAACTTTCAAAACAATCTAAGGAACCTGCTTTTTTTTTCATAGCAGACTTACATACACTTACTTCCAGTCGTGATGCTGAAAAAAATAAAGAAAATACTTTTCACGTAGCAATGGCATGGCTTGCTTGTGGTCTTGATACAGAAAAAGATGTTTTTTATTTACAGTCCGATGTCCCTGAAGTATGCGAATTAGCCTGGATTTTAAATTGTTTTACTCCTTTTCCGATGTTGGCGAATGCTCATTCATTTAAAGATAAATCCGAAAATTTATCAATGGTGAGTGCGGGTTTATTTACTTATCCTGTCTTAATGGCAGCCGATATTCTTATGTATGATGCCCATTTAGTACCCGTAGGTAAAGACCAAAAACAACACCTCGAAATGACCAGAGACATAGCCTCTGCTTTTAATCGTCAATTAGGGGAAACTTTTGTTTTACCCGAAGCCTTTATTCAAGAAGAAATTATGACTATCCCCGGTACCGACGGTAGAAAAATGAGTAAATCCTACAATAACTATATCAATATTTTTGATGATGAAAAATCATTAAAAAAATCCATAATGTCTATTGTTACCGACTCTACCCCATTAGAATCGCCCAAAAACCCCGATAACTGTAATGTTTTTGCTTTGTACAAACTTTTAGCAACACCACAACAAACTAATGATTTAAAAACAAAGTATTTAGCGGGTAATTTTGGTTTCGGTCATGCAAAAAATTTGCTTTTTGAGCTGATTTTAGAAGTTTTTAAAAAAGAACGCGAAAATTATCAATATTATTTAAAAAATCCAGATTTTGTTCAAGAACAACTATTAAAAGGTTCACAAAAAGCAAGAGAAGTAGGTTCTTCTGTACTGAAAAGAGTTCGTAATAAATTAGGTCTAAGGGTTTAATATCATGTGCTATAAACATCGGGGTTTGTTTATTTTTTTATGGTTTTTAAATTGGAGTAATTTTTTTTTATATTCACAACAATTACCTTATATTCAAAGATTTAAAGATATACAAGAATTTGAAGCTGTTAATGACCCGATAGTTAAAACGATTCTACAATCTAATGACGGAAGAATGTACTTCGGTAAAAGAACAGGTCTTTACAGTTTAACCAGTACAGTCTGGGAAAAAATTTATAGTACTTCAAAAGAAGAAGTTTATGACGTTCAACTTTTAGAAAAGGATTCATTAGGTAGAATTTGGGTAATCTCTAAATCCGGGATTGGTTTCATTAAAAATAGTGATAACGGAATTGATTCTTTATTTGCTTTTCGACTAAAAAATGATAGTCTATTCAAAGATTCAGACCCCAAAAAAATAATTTTTCATGAAAACAAAATTTTTATTTTAAATACCAATAACGAAGTTTTATGGATACCCATGAAATATGTTAACGAACAAATCAAACTATCTGAACCTCAATATTTTAAAAATCAAAAATTTTCTTCTATTTTTAAATTAGGAAATCGATTATTTTTTTTTCAAATTCAGAATAAAAATTCAACGCAAACACAAAATGGACTTTTTGAATACATTAAACAAGAATTTGTTCCTGTAAAAACTTTTCCAGATTTCATAAAAAATCGGGATTTAAAAGCTTTTATTCAATTGAATTCTTATAGAGGATTACTTTGCTTTGATAAAGAATATTATTGGTTTGATGGAAAAGATTTTAAAGAAATATCATTAGAAAATTCTAATTTACTTTCAAACGGAATTGTAGCAGGAGCAAAATACGATAATAACTCAATAGTAATCAGTACATTTTATGAAGGTTCATTAATTTATGATATTCATTCAGGCGCATTAATCAAACAAATCAACCCAAAGAATGGATATAATGAGGGAGAAATTTTTTCTATTCATGTAGATAAAGAAAAAGGAATTTGGATAGGTGGAAAAACTGGTTTAGTAAGAGTTTCCTTTAAAGATTATTTACAGGATTATCAAAATCTCTCGGCTATTAAAGAGAATGTAAACGATGTTTATGCTTTTGGTAGAAGTGTGCTTTTTGCTACAAACAACGGGCTTTATTTAGTGGAAAGCAATAAAAAATCAGAAATTACTCATATTTATTCTGTACCCGAGTTAAAAGACGTGGTTTGTCATCAAATTGATATTTTTGATTTCGATGAAACCATATTAATAGCTACGAATAATGGTCTTTATGAGTTTCATTTAGAAGATAAAAAAGCCATTAAAGTGCTTGCCGACCCAGTGCAAAAAATTCTTTCTCTTTCTGAAGATTTTGCTTTGATTGTTTCTTCCTTTGAAATTAAATTAATTGAAAAAGATAGTGATAAATGGAAAAAGCCTATACCATTTGCGGAGTCTTCCGGCATCATTAATTCGATAACTTTTGATACTCTTCATAGTCATATTTGGATTGGAACAGATAAAGGAGTAATGATTATAGAAATTGATGACGATTTCAATAAAACAAAAAAATTAGGTACTTCCTTAGTAAAATATGGTAAAAATGAAGTCAAAAAAATTTTTGGTAAGCCTTATGCAATCAACAAAAACGGTGCTTTTATCTTCAATACTGAAAATAAAAAATTTGAAAAAGACCAAGCCTTAAGTAAATTCATTAATGACAGAACGAAATTTACTCAGTGGATGGAAAAAATGATTGTTTATCATAAAAATGAATATTTGATTTTAAGTAAACAAAATAATGAAATTCTTATTGATACGCTGCTTCAGCTTGCTAATATTGCACAAAATCCCTATCAAATTATTGCTGATAACGATAGGCAAATTTTTATTTTTACAAAAGATAATGTACTTCGTTTTAATATCAATGTTTACAAAAATTATCAAAAATTTTATGCTCAAACAGATAGTACCCATCAAACCAAAATTTATAAGTTGCTAATTAATGACAATCCTGTATCACTAACCGAACCCAACCTACTCTTTGAAGCCATTCATAATTTAGAATTATATTTTGGTGGCAATAATTTTGAAAATTATGGAACTTTTTTATTTCAGTATTACATAGAAGGTCTTAAAGACCATTGGTCTGATTGGAAAAGAGATAAAAAATTGGTTTTAAATGGTTTAAGTTATGGAAGTTATACCATTCATGTAAGAATTAAAGACAATTTAGGAAGAATTTGGAACGAAGCAAAAGTAAGTTTTGAAATTGTACCACCTTTTTATGCCACTACATGGGCTATAATGCTTTATATTTTTTTAGGTATTTTATTAATTTTTTTGATTGTCAAATTTTATAGTGCAAATCTTGAAAAAATTATCAAACAAAGAACTGCTGATTTAGAAACTCAAAAAGCAATTGCTATAAAAGAAAGAGAATTTGCAGAAGAACAAAAGAAAATTGCAGAAGAAAAAAATAACCTTTTAATACAAGCCAATGAAGAATTAAAAATTTCTATGGAAACTATTCAAAATCAACAAGAACAATTGATACGACAAGAAAAAATGGCAGCCTTAGGGCAGCTTGTTGCGAATACAGCCCATGAACTTAATACACCTATTGGTGCCATTCAAAATTCCATCCAAAATATTCAAAATTCTTTACCGGAAACTTTTCATCAACTACCCATTCTACTACAAAAATTAAACTTTGAAGAAGAAAAACTTTTTTTTGATTTTGCTGTTAAAGCCATTTTAGAAAAGAAAAATCTTTCCAGCCAAGAAGAGTGGCAAAATAGAATGAAAATCGAAAATCAGTTATTTGAAAAACAAATTCCTTTTGCTGATGAAATCGCTGAAAAATTGGTGAGTATAGGATTGGTAGAAAATCTTGAGCCTTTATTCAACTTTTTACAAAATAAAATTGAATATGCACATGAAATTATTCATAATTTATACATGCTGGGCAGAATCGGTACCAATCTCAATGTTATTCAAATTGCATCGGATAAAACTAAAAAGAAAGTTCAAGGACTTAAAGTTTATACTCATTCTCAAAAAGACGAATCGCTTACTGATTTCCTTTTGATAGAAAATATTGAAACTGTAATCACTGTTTATAGTAACCATTTCAAACATGATATTGAATTAGTAAGAAATTATTTACATGAACCAAAGTTGCAAGGTTTCCCTGACCAACTCATGCAAGTATGGACTAATTTAATTTTTAATGCTATTCAAGCAATGGGAGGAAAAGGTCGAATTATTATCTCAGTAGAACAAAATGAAAAATATGCTTTTGTAAAAATTGAAGACAACGGTCCTGGTATTCCTATTGAAATTCAAGATAAAATCTTTCAACCTTTGTTTACAACCAAAGCAAAAGGAGAAGGCTCTGGTCTCGGTTTAAGTATTGTACAAAAAATTATAGAAAAACATAAAGGAAATATATCATTCCAATCTCAACCCGGTAAAACCATTTTCACTGTTCAATTACCTCTTCATCAAAATTTAAATAATTAATTCGCATCAAGGAATTTTTGTTACTATTCAGGGCATTCCCCTTGCACTACGTGCTGCGGGTCGGGGAGCACCTCCCTTCCCTCCTATTAGGAGGGATATAGGGAGGTTAACCTGAATAGTTACGAATTTTTTACCCAAAATAGTAAAATTTAAGTTTCGTCTAATAAGTTTTTTTAACTTTGTGCAAAATTTTATGCTGTCTAATTTCTACGCTAACCAAAAATATTTTATTGAAATTCAAAATAGTTTGTTTTATTCAAAAATAAGCACAAAATCGCTTCCAAGTAATGTCTTTTTTATACCAACACCCGATGAACATTCAGATCTTTTAAAAAAACTTGTTGCCCAAGCAGAAAATATTGTCTTTATTGGCTGTTGTAAAACAGGTTTGTTCAGTTATTTAGCTTCCATAATTGGATTAGAAATAAAAGCCAAAATCATCGGTTACAATGAAATTCCATTTTTTAGTCAATTTCCTAAATTAGAATTTTCTCTTTACCCAAATACTGAACCATCTATCGTTGAAAATTTATTCAATGAATTAGAAATTGAAGGTTTTTTTGTTGAAGATTCTCCAGGTTTTGTAGCTCCAAGAGTTATTAGTATGATTGTAAACGAAGCTGCTTTTATGGTCAATGAACAAATTGCTGATTTTAATAGCATAGATATCGGTATGAAATTAGGAACTAATTACCCTATGGGACCTTCTGAATGGTTAGAAAAAATCGGTATCGATTACATTTACAACATCTTACTCAATTTACATCATCGAATCCCTACGGGCAGATATAAAATTTCCCCTTATTTACAAAAATTATATCATCTTTCAAAAATTCAAAGTTCTGTAAAATAATATGTTAAACATTCACACAATACGACAAAATCCTGATTTTGTAATTCAAGGATTAACCAAAAAACATGTAGAAAATCCGCAAGAAAAAGTTCAAAAAATCCTTGAAATCGACAAACAATATCGAGAAAATTTAACCCTTTTAGAACAAAAACGTTCTGAACTCAACAAACTGTCAAAATCCATAGGTATAGAAATGGGAAAAGGCAACAAAGAATTTGCAGAACAACTGAAATCACAAACAGTTTTATGCAAAAAAGATATAGAATTATTAGAAAATAACAACATTGAATTACAAAATCAACTTCATCAAGCAATAGTAGCCTTACCCAATATTCCGCATTCGAGTGTACCTCATGGAAAAACCGCTGAAGAAAATGTAGTGGTTTATGAAAATTCGAGAACCAAAGAAATTTTTGAAGGTGCATTACCACATTGGGAAATCGCAAAAGAAAAAAATATAATAGATTTTGAAACAGGTTCTAAAATAACCGGTGCAGGTTTTCCTTTATATCGAGGGAACGGTGCTAAGTTACAAAGAGCCTTAATTAATTACTTTTTAGATAAAGCCCACCTAGCAGGATTCACCGAAATGCACGTTCCGATACTTGTTAATCAGGATTCTGCTTTTGCTACCGGGCAACTTCCTGATAAAGAAGGACAAATGTACTACGTTAATCAAGATGATTTGTATCTGATTCCTACTGCCGAAGTTCCCATTACTAACATTTACAGAGACTTAATTTTAGAAGAAAAAGATTTGCCTATTAAAAATTGTGGTTATACACCTTGTTTTAGAAGAGAAGCCGGTTCTTATGGAGCCCATGTTCGTGGTCTTAATCGTTTGCATCAATTTGATAAAGTGGAAATCGTCTATATAACTACCCCTGATTTATCTTATCAAGCCTTAGAAGAAATGGTTGAACATGTGAAAGGGCTAATGGAAGACTTGGAATTACCTTTTCGTATTTTGAACTTGTGTGGTGGAGACATGAGTTTTGCCTCTGCAAAAACCTATGATTTTGAAGTTTGGTCTGCTGCTCAAAAAAGATGGTTAGAAGTTAGCTCTGTTTCCAATTTTGAAACTTTCCAATCCAATCGTTTAAAACTTAGATATAGAACCTCCGATAAAAAAACTGAGTTATTGCATACTTTAAACGGTTCTGCATTAGCACTGCCAAGAATTGTAGCGGCACTATTAGAAAATCATCAACAACCTAACGGGGTTATAATTATTCCAAAGGCTTTACAGACCTATTTAGGAATAGAAAAAATCTAAGACTATTTAGATATTGAGGGCGTGCCCCTTGCACTGCGTGCTGCGGGTCGGGCTGAACCTCCCTTCCCTCCTATTAGGAGGGATATAGGGAGGTTGCTCAGTAGTAATCCTTTGCTCGGCGTTTCCGCCTCCCAAAGGCAGTGCCGCCTATGCCCCTCCTAACATTGGAGGGGGTGTCCGAAGGACGGGGTGGTTTCGCCGCCCTCCGCATCCCTCACGCTTATAATAACCCAAGCATCCCGGCTTGTGAACCACAGGGTAACACAAGCATCCCGGCTTGCAACTTCACTGCTTTTAAATTCCCTTTTATATATTAAACCAAATTATTTTTCCATTGAATGATTGATTTTGCTATGTTTCACACTGTAAGTAAAATAAATAATTACACCAAGAGCCATCCACGCAATCAATCGTAACCAAGTATCACCAGGTAAGGAAACCATCATAGCCAAACAAGATAAAATACCTAACAATGGAATTAAAGGTACTAATGGAGTTTTGAAAGCCCTTGGAGCATCGGGTTGGGTTTTTCTCATAATAATGACACCTGCACATACTAAAATAAATGCAAATAAAGTACCGATACTAGTCATTTCACCTACTACATTACCAGGAACAAAAGCAGCAAAAAGCCCTACAAATAAACAAAAAAGCAAATTCGATTTCCATGGAGTCTGCCATTTGGGGTGTACTTCAGAAAAAATGGACGGTAACAAACCATCTTTTGACATAGAGAAAAATACCCTACTCTGCCCCATCAACATCACTAAAATTACAGACATATACCCAGCAAGAATTGCTATAATAATACCACGAGATAACCATATATAAGGAGTTTTTTGAATAGCTGTAGCAACTGGTGCAATTCCATCAATTCCTTTAAATTCTGTGTACTTTGCTAATCCTGTCATGACATGAGCGAATAAAATGTATAAAACTGTACAAATTGCTAAGGAACCAAGAATACCGATGGGCATGTCTCTTTTAGGATTTTTGGCTTCTTGAGCAGCAGTAGAAACCGCATCAAATCCAATGTAAGCAAAAAATATAACCCCTGCGGCACGTACAATTCCACTCCATCCAAATTCCCCAAAATTACCAGTATTCTCCGGAATGTAAGGCGTATAGTAAGAAGGATTTATATAGCTCCAACCTAAAGTAATAAATAATAAAACTATTCCCACTTTAATAATCACAACAATAGCATTCACTAATGCAGATTCTTGTGTTCCTCTCATTAAAAGTAAAGACATTAAAATTACTACAAAAGCAGCAGGTAAATTAATAATTCCTTGAATTAAAGTACCATCTTCTAATGTGTAAGTTTGAAAAGGAGAAAGTGCATATTGAACAGGAAAATTAATTCCTAAGTCTTTAAATAATTTAATAAGATAAGCAGACCAACTAATAGACACCGTTGCAGCACCCACTGCATATTCTAAAACCAAATCCCAACCAATAATCCATGCTATGATTTCACCCATCGTAGCAAATGAATAAGTATAAGCTGAACCTGCAATGGGAATCATGGAAGCAAATTCTGCATAACATAATCCAGCAAAAGCACAGCCTATTGCTGCAATCACAAAAGATATGGTTACCGCTGGTCCTGCATTATGTGCCGCTGCATTACCTGTAATAGAAAATAAACCTGCACCTATAATGGCGCCAATACCTAACATCACTAAACTCGTGGCGGTTAATGTCTTTTTGAGATTTGTCTTTTCTCCAATGCCCTCCGCCTCTTTAAGAAGATTAGTCAAACTCTTCTTAGCAAAATAATCGTATTTACTCATTGAACTTCATTAAAAAGCTTTGCAATTTATAAAAATTTTAAATTCCAAATAGATTTAGCTTTTTTACAACAATTTTTTTGGTACATATTTTGTGAATCAATTTTCAGTTTAAAGAATTTAATTACTTTTGCGTTAAATTTAAAAATATATGAAAAAAATTATCTTATCAGTTGCGTGTTATTTTGCTTGGTTATCAACAGGGTACGCTCTTAATCCAACAAGAGATTACAAAGAGTATCCGGATAAGTACAACATCAAATACGAGGAAAAAAAAGCCAAAACAAAAGATGGCTTTAATTTAAATGTATGGGTTTTACCTGCAACCGTTAAAACATCAAAGACTGTACTTTTTGCTCATAGTGGCGAAGGTAACATGGCTGATTACATCCAAAGGTTAAGTTATTTCTTATCTCTCGGGGTAAACGTTATTACTTTTGATTATCGTGGGTTTGGTAAATCCGATGACTTCAAAATCGATAACAATATGTATATTTACCCTGAATTCATCGATGATATGAATGCAATGATTGATTTTTGTAGAAATACCTATGTCGGTTCTCTTTACGTGTATGGCTTTGGAGTAGGCGCGGGTTTGGCTATTGGTGTGGCTTGGCATAGACCTGAAGTTACGAAAATTATCGCTGATACTCCCTTTTTGACCTTAGAAGGCTTAGAAAAAAAATTCTCCGCTCTTGGTAACGGTATGATGGTCCCTTTAGCTGGTTATGAAAAAAAATATGAACCCTTTTATACCATCGATAACCCCAAAGGTAAAATTTTAACTCAAATTTTAATCATCATCGCTGATAAAGACTGGTTAATGACGGTTGATGAAATGAACAAATTTAAGAAAAAAAATACCAAAACCACTACCGAAATCTTTGTAATCAAAGGTCTTGATGGTAAAGATAATTTTACTCCCGATAAAACACGGTATTTTTCTAAAATTACTCCTTTTATCAAGGAATAATAAACTAAATATTTGAACGATATGCTGTCCAATAAAAAATTTCTTTTTTATCAAAAAATTTAAAAAAATATTTTTTGGCATCAAAATTGTTGTAAAATTTATAAAAAATGGTTATGAAAAATTTTAAAGTAATTTGGGTTTTAATTTCATTTGCATTTCTAATTATTGGTTGCAAAAAAGAAAACAAGAATGTTTTAGATACTGATACAGAAGTCGCTTCTGACAATGATATCGCAGAAAGAGAAGCTACCAATGTTTTAGATGCTGTTGATAAAGCAGCAAATGATAAATTAGGTAAAACAGAAGGAACAATCCTTTTACCGAGTTGTGCTATTGTTACTGTGGATACCAATTCTTCAACAAGAACTTTAACTATTGATTTTGGTAACTCTCCACAAGGTTGTTTATGCTCTGCCTGGGACGGTAAATATAGAAAAGGAAAAATCATCTTAAATTGGGTTGGTAATTATAAAGACACTGGTTCCGTTCATACCATCAAAACCTTAGATTACTTTGTAGGTAACGGTACAGATTTTAATCAACATAAATTTATGAAAACCGTTACTAACAACGGAAGAAACAATTCCGGTAATTTGACTTATAGCGTAGATGTCAAAGATACCGTAATTTTGGCCAATAATTCGGGAACCATTACATGGAAGTCAGAAAGAACCCGTGAATGGACCGCCGGTGAAAGTACGATTTTCAATCCTTTTGATGATGAATATAAAATTTGGGGAACTGCCTCTGGTGTTACTCGTTCAGGTAAAATTTTTAATGTAAAAGTCAATCAGTCTACCCCACTGCACATCAAACTCAATTGTAAATGGATTGTTTCCGGTATTTTAGAAATTACTCCACAAGGAAAAACCACTCGTACCGTTGACTATGGAAATGGTAATTGCGACTCTTATGCAAACGTTAATATCAATGGTACCAATTTCCAAATTGTTTTGAAATAAGTTTTAAGTTAATTCAATACAGTAGCTGTCCTAAGGTTTATCGGGCAGCTATTTTTTTTAATTTAACAAAGCTATAAAAATTTTTCGATAAATTTTGAGTTTTTTAAAAATTAAAATTTTCTCTTCATTTCCCAAAACACTTTACGAGAAACAGGTTCATAAATATCTTTCTCACCGAGTAAAACTTGTTGTTCACTGGGA
>Ga0272446_1007149_pt1 | contig 11256 bp, 9 predicted proteins | sample YNPCB0061_FD_194587 | JGI IMG/M metagenome (GOLD analysis project Ga0272446, IMG submission 194587) | Hot spring microbial mat communities from Yellowstone National Park, WY, United States - YNP-CB-006-1 | ecosystem: Environmental > Aquatic > Thermal springs > Hot (42-90C) > Sediment | place...
GAGCGAGAGAAACTTCCGGGCCGCATTCCCTGTCGAAAAGTAGCCGCCCCAGCCGCGCAGCACCCGGTTCAGGTCGCGGATGAGCACGTCCACGTCCTTCACGCCGTCGCGTTGTTTCTGTGAAGAGGCGGCAGGCTTCACTTGATGTTGCGGCCCGCGCTGTTGCTCCCCTCCCGCACCTTTCGGCCCGGGGGGCTTTCGACACTGGGCTTCACCAGTCGGCTTCTCGGCCTCAGGCGCCAGTCTGCTACGCGGCTCTCCGGCGCTTACCGCGGCGGGACTCTCACCCGCTGGAACGGTGCAGCATGGCTCGGCTTCGGCGGTCGCTTCCGCGCGCTCCTCCGCCTTGCCTTCACGACGCACCATGGAGGGGGAGTGTAGTCGGGGCGCTGGGCACGCGGCCTCGAGCGCGCGGCGCCTGCGTCACCTCAGCCTGCACTGCCGACTTCTTCGCCTGCGGCCGGCGACCGCCCCACTCTCCCCGCTCTCGCCCCAGGGACGAGAGGGCCTCGCCTGCGGCGAGCAGGACGACCGCACCGCCGAACGTCGACCGCCTCACCAGCGGTCCTCGTTCATGCGCTGCACCACACCGTTGCGCCTCGGCGTTGGGCAATCGGACGCCCCGTGGCGCACCACGGCTTCTACCGTGTGACTCGGAGGCCGGACGGCCTGTCCCCTTCAGCGTCCTTGCGCCCGCGCTGGCTCTCGACGCGCGTCGACCATCGAGGAGGAGGGGTGCCCCCCTCAAAACACACACAGCCCGAACGCGCAGAGGATGCCCGCGCAGCAGTCCGGCGCGCTGCTGCACGGCTCGCCCTCCCGGCTGCAATAACAGACATTCCCCGAGCCCCCGCCATACGGCGGCGCCCGACACGAGTACGGGCTCGAGCGACAGTCTCCATTCCCCAGACACCCATCGAAGCAGCGGCCCGTCGCGTCGGTCGTCCCGTCATTCGCGCACACGCCGTCGCCGCCGCAGGTGCCGCCCGACTTCAGGCACCACCCGGCGCAGTAGCCGCCACTCTGCCCCAGGCACAGCCCCGACTCGCACGCGCTGTTGGAGCCGCAGCTCGCCCCGTACTTCGCCAGGCCCTTGTCCTTCAGCTCGCACCGCTTGCTCCACGGGTTGCAGCCGTAGTTGCCGCCCTGCCGCGCGCAGTCCGCGTCGGACGTGCACAGCGGCACGCAGGTACGCGGCGTCACGTTGTCGTAGTCCTGGTCGTCGTGGCACGCGTACGCCGCACGGCAGGCGGTGCTGCCGCTGCCCGAACAGCGCTGCCGGCAGAACGTGCCGAACTGGTCCGTCACGCACGTGCCGTCGGCCGGACACCCGTAGATGACCCCCGCGTCCACCGTGCACCCGTTCGCCGGCCCCACGCACGCCCCAGACGGCCACCCGCTGCCGCTCTCGGTGCGGCACGTGCCCGACGCACACTGGCTGCCCGCGCTGCACGCCTTGCCCAGCGGCAGGCTGACGCACGCCCCCGAGCTGCTGCACGCCGGGTCCGCGCAGTCCACCAACCCGTTGCAGTTGTCGTCACGCCCGTCGCTGCACGACGACTCCTGGCCCATGCCCGTGCAGTCGGTGTCGGCGCAGTCGGTGAAGGTGTCGCCGTCGTTGTCCACGCCGTCGGCGCACGCCGTCTCCGCGCGCACGAGGTTCTGGCAAGTGCACCCGCTGCCACACGCCAGCCCGTTGCAGTCCGAGTCCTCGCAGTCGCGGTTGCCGTCGTTGTCGTTGTCGATGCCGTCGGTGCAGCTCGTCGTCTCGGGCACCCCGCCCGGCGGCCCGCACAGGTTTGCGCTGCCGCTGCAGTCCGCCGTGTCCGCGCAGTCGCGCAGCCCGTCGGTGTCGTTGTCGAGGCGGTCCGTGCAGTTGGTCTCCCGCTTCGCGCCGCCCGTGCAGGTACAGCCGACGCCACACGAGGTGCCGTCGCAGTCGGGGCTGTCGAGACAGTCCGCCTTCGTGTCTCCATCGTTGTCGACGCCGTCGGTGCACAGCGTCTCCTTCTTCACCAGGTTGCGGCACTCACAGCCCGTGCCGCACGACTGGCCCACGCAGTCCGGGTCCGCGCAGTCCACCAGGTTGTCCCGGTCGTTGTCGGCGCCGTCGTTGCACTCCACCTCGGTGCGCAGCGCGAAGCGGCACTCGCAGCCCGCGCCGCACGCCTGGTTGGCGCAGTCCATGTCCGCGCAGTCCACCTGCGAGTCCATGTCGTTGTCGAAGCCGTCCACGCAGTCGCCTTCGCCGCGCCGCCCGCCCCGGCACGCACAGCCCGCGCCGCAGGTGACGCCCTCGCACTGGCTGTCGAGACAGTCGGCCTGCCCGTCGCCGTCGTTGTCCTGCGCGTCGCCGCAGTCCACCTCGCCGCGCACGCCCGCGTCGGTGCACGCGCAGCCCGCCCCGCAGGCTTGGCCCAGGCAGCCCGGGTCCTTGCAGTCGACGCGGCCGTTCAAGTCGTTGTCGAGGCCGTCGAAGCAGTTGGCCGGGGCCTCCGCGCCGCCGTCGCCGCAGGTGGGCCGCGCGCGGCACTCCGGGTCCGCGCAGTCAATGAGACCGTTGGAGTTGTCGTCGACTTCGTTGTCGCACGTCTCCACCTGCACGCAGGTGGGCTCGGCGGTGCACGCCGGGTCCGCGCAGTCGGTGAGGCCGTTGCGGTCGTCGTCCACGCCGTTGGTACAGCTCTCGAGCACCGTCGCGCAGATGGGCTCGTCGAAGCACTCCGGGTCGAGGCAGTCCGTCTTGCCGTCGGCGTCGTCGTCCTGCCCGTTGCCGCACACCTCCTTCTTCGGCGTGGGCGGCGTGGGCGCGGAGCACGCGCTGGCGACGAGCGCGAAGGCAGCGAGGGCGGGCAGGAAGCGACGCATGCGGGGAGGGCGAGACGAGGCGAGACTGCTTTGCACGGAGCCGGGGAGAATTTCCACTGGCGGGGAAAAACGACGCCCCCCGTGCGAGGTGCACGGAGGGCGCGGTCAGTCCACCAGCCGAGGCCGCTTACTTGCCGTAGCGGTACGCCGAGAACTGCGCGTCCATGCGCGCGTCCTGGCCCGCGGTGAACTCGAACATGCAGTTGTCGTCCGTGTAGTCCATGAAGTTGGTGATGGGGTCGGGGCCGGGGTCGCTGCGGCAGGAGTCAGCGCCCACCGGGCAGCCGTACTGTGGGGCGCGCTCGGCCGGCGTGTCCGAGACGTAGTCGCCCGAACCGCTGCAGCCGCCCTGGAACGTGTGGTACAAGCCCATCCAGTGGCCGACCTCGTGCGTGGCCGTGTCGCCGAAGTTGTACGGCGCCGCGGTACCGCCGGGCAGCGACTGGTCGAGCAGCACGACGCCGTCCAGCATCGGGTTCGACGCGTACGACGACGGGAAGGTCGCGTAGCCGAGGATGCCGTTCGACGGGTTGCACGAGTAGAGGTTGAGGTCGTCCGCCGAGCCCTGGCGCAGCGCCGTCTTGAAGGCCGACTCGATGGACGAGTTGCCGTAGCAGCCGTTGTACCAGGTGGCGTTGTTGGTGCGGTCGGTGCTGACGAGGTTGAACGACCAGCCCGTGCCCGCGTACGCCGCGTTCAGCACATCCATCTGCGCGGCGATCATCGAGTCGGGAATGTTGCCCGTCGCGCCGTTGGAGATGACGTGGAAGTAGACGTTGATGACGCCGCCGGTCACCGAGCCGCTCCCGCCGCCCGTCCCGCCGCCGGTGCCGCCGCCGGGCCGCTTGCGCGTCATCAGCGTCGACAGCTCGTGCTGGAAGTCCGCCTCGAGCGCCGCGGCCTCGAGCTCCGTCGGCTCGTGCGTACCGCAGTGCTTGAGCTCGGGGTTGAAGGTGCTCAGGTTGACGGCAGGCGTGCCGAGCAACTCGGGCGAGGTGTCCTCGACGCCACACGCCACGGCCCACGTCATCATCACGGTCGCCGCCAACAGCGACGCAGCCAGATTCTTCATGTCTTGCAATCTCCCTAGGTGGCTCCGCGGAGGCGGAGGGTGCGGCATTCTCGTCAAAAGGTCTGCGACGTTTCCAGAGAGGGACACACAATTCCGTGGCGTGGTGTGCAGCACCCACAACAGGCTCGTCGTTCTCGGCACTTAGAGGCAGACCGCGGGGCCTCAGAGCACACGTACTTCGCCAATAGCGAGCAGAAGTGCTCCGCTGCGGGCCATGATCCGTTCGTTCCTCGTCGGCGCCGTGGTGGGACTCCTGTCGTCCTTCACGGCCTGCGGAGGCTCCACGACGAAGGCGTGCTCGCCCGCGACCTGCACCAGCGGGTGCTGCGACGCGAGCGGCGCGTGCCAGGTAGGCAGCAGCACGCAGGCCTGCGGGAACTCCGGCTTCCTGTGCACTGTGTGCGGCGTCGGACAGGTCTGCACCTTCGGCACGTGCATCACCCAGGGATCCGCTGGAGGTGGCTCCGGCGGCGGCTCCGGTGGTGGCACGGGCGGCGGCACGGGCGGCGGCTCCGGCGGCGGTTTCGGCGGTGGCTCCGGCGGCGGCTCGGCCAGCTGTCGCGTCGTCTCCTCCTTCCCCGCCGCGGGCACCTACGGCCAGTATGCGCCGTCCAGCTTCGTCATCGGACAGGCGCAGAACTCCCTGAACGCGCCCTTCGACGTGGTGATGGGCGGCGCGGTGATGTTCCGCGGGGGCACCGTGCCCGGCACCGGCGACCTCAGCACGCCGACGAACTGGGATCTCAACACCGCGCAGTACGTCAGCGCCTATGGAAAGAACTGCTCCGGCGGCGCCAGCTCCATCACCTGCACCACCTCTTTCATCGCCGTGTCGGGCTTCGTCACCGTGGGCGCGCCGTCCGGCACGTCCAGCAGCGGCTCGGTGTCGGTGACGCTGCAGAACGTCCGGTACCAGGAGCAGCTCGACGGGGGCCTTCCGAACTTCAACGGCCGCTGCATCGAGCTGCCGTCGGCCAGCTACACCTCGTCCTGGCCGTGAGGCTCAGCGCCGAATGTTCTCCACGATGGTCTTGAAGGCGTCCACGGCGCTTGTCGGCACCCGATCGCGCGTGCCGTCGAAGTCGACGCGGTACAGCCCAAAGCGTGCCGAGTAGCCCTCGGCCCACTCGAAGTTGTCCATGAGACTCCAGTGGTAGTAGGCGCGCACGTCCACGCCTTCCCGCGCCGCGCGCTCGATGGCCGCGACGTGCTGCGCGAGGTACTCGGTGCGGAACGAGTCGGTCGCGTCCGCCGTGCCGTTCTCGGTGATGGAGATGGGCCAGCCGTACGACGAGAAGCGCGTCAGCATCAGGTACAGCCCGTCGGGGTACAGGTCCCAGCCGAGGTCATTCGAGGGCCGGCCGGCCTTGAAGTAGCTGTACGACAGCGCCGCGCTGCCGAGGTCCGCCCGGAGGATGTCGCGCGTGTAGTAGTTGAGCCCCAGCTCGTCGATGCTGCCCGCCAGCCCGTCGACGACCTCGTCAATCTCGATGGTGCCCGGCACCGAGAAGCGAATGCGACCCGTCTTCAGCGCCCGCGGCACCGCCTCGTTGGCCACGTCGTCGGTGAGGCCCGCGATGGCCGTGTCCAACACCGAGTGGCTCGCCGGCTGAAAGATGCGCACGTGGTGGGCCGTCGTCAGCACCGTCGCGCGCCCGTCGCCGTCCGCGTCCACCGTGTCCACCTCGCGCAGCGCCGCCGCCGCCGCCGCGTGCGCCTTCAGCATGTTCGCCATCACCGTCACCTGCAGCGCGGTGTCGTCCTTCACGCCCGGAGGCCAGATGCCCCCCAGGTACCCCTGCGCCGCGTAGACGTTGATCTCATTGAACGGGCACCACGTGTCGACGGTGTCGCCCAGCGCCTCGGCCACGCGCCGCGTGTACGCCACGAAGGCCGCCTGCGTGTCTTCCGTCTCGAAGCCCCTCTTCGCCGCCACCCACTTCGGCAGCGTGAAGTGGTGCAGCGTCACCATGGGCTCGATGCCGGCGGCGCGCAGCTTCACCGTCCACTCGCGGTAGCGGTCCATGGCCGCCCGGTCCCACGCGCCCTCGGTGGGCTCGAGCCGGCTCCACTCCACCGAGAAGCGGTACACCTTGGCGCCCAGCGCCTGCATGGCCGCGAGGTCGTCGTCGAAGCGGTTCCACGAGTCGCACGCCAGCCCGCTCTGGTCGCCATCCACGATGTGCGGCGTGCCGTCGGGGAAGCTGCCTTTCTCCCAGTCGGTCCAGTCGTTGTCGTTGCCGCCTTCCACCTGGTGCGCGGCCGTGGCGGTGCCCATCAAGAAGCCCCTGGGTAGGCCCTGGCCCAGCGTGGCGAGCGACGGCGACGTGCCGTCGAGGCCCAGACGCGGCGTGCACGCCGTCAACCCGACGGCGGCGGCGAGGACGAGGCGCCTCATCGGCCACCTCCGAAGGTGCCGGCCACGGTGAACATCGCCACCTCGGCCTGGAACGCCTTGAAGGCGAACGCGGTGCAGCGCAGGCCGAAGCCTTCGGACAGCGGGAGGTCCGCGCCCGCCACCAGCCCGATGGGCACCACCCAGCCGAGCGAGAAGCGGCGGCGCTCGGCGCGGAAGTCGAAGGACAGGTGCGCCGGCACCAGCGCGAAGTGGTCCAGCACGCCCAGCGTCATCCCCACGGTCCCGAAGTCGCCGCTCACGCGCAGCGACGGCAGCCACTGCGAGGCCGGCGTCGCGCCCGAGGCCCACTGCATGACGACGCCGCCCACCGCGCTCCACGCCCGCCACGTCCAGCCGATACGCAGGCTGCCGGTGAACGCGAGCGCCATGCCGTCGCGGGTGAGCGGCACCGCCAGCAACACGCCCGCGTCGGTGGTGAAGCCGCCCAGCAGGTAGCGCGCGGTGACGACGGGCGTGAAGTGCGCATCACCCAGGCGGTACCCGGGCTGCGCGTAGCTCGCGCCCAGGACGCCGAGGCCGGCGGTCGCCTCGGGGCCGACGAGGCGCTCGGCCGCGGCCGGCGGGGCCACGCCCTCGACGGCGGGCGCTTCGGCGGCGAGCAGTACGGCCAGCAACAGGGCTGTCATGGCGGTCCCCCTCCAGCAGCGGCGACGGAGACGATACGCCCTGCCGGTCCCGTTGTCGGCGCGCGTCGACACGCCGCGCTTGCCTGCCCGTCGCGCGCGGCTACAACGACGCGCATGCGCTCCGCACCTCGACTCGTCCTCGCCCTCGCCGCCCTGTCGCTCCTCGCCGCGTGCCCTCCGAAGACGGACGCGCCGCCCGCGACCGTCGACGCCGGTGACGCAGACGCGCCCCCCACCGCCGCCGAGAAGGAGCTCCAGGCGCTGGCCGAGCAGGTCCGCCGCACCTGCGAAGCGGAGTTCCAGCGCGTCGTCACCGAGCAGCTGACGCCGGGCGCGCCGACGCCGTGCGAGCTCGGCGAGAAGGCGCGGCTCGTGGTGAAGCTACACACCGTCCGCCCCTCCGTCGCCGAGCTGCCCGCCGGCGGCGCCACGCTGTGCCGGGAGCTGCAAGAGGAGCTCGACCTCGCGGTGAAGCAGGCGGGCCCGGGCAACACCCACCGCAGCGAGGCGGGCACGCGCGTGACGCTCGAAGGCTACCGCCGCCTGGTGCTGGTGGGCGTGGTGGCCGACCGCCAGGTGACGCCCTCGGTGAAGCTGGACGCGTCGGGCAAGCCCACCTCGGTGATGCCGGGCTCGCTGTCCGGCACGGGCTACCTCTACTCGGTGCGCACCGGCCAACTGCTGTGCGCGGCGCGGGGCGCCGCCGACAACTCGAAGGACGCGAAGGCGCTGCAGGCCCAGCAGCTCCCCGACGAGGCCGCGGCGAACCAGGACCTGGTGGACGACCTCGAGGCCAACTTCGCGCAGTCGCTGCTGGGGGCCTCGCGCCTCTCGCTGGCGAAGCCCGCGAAGTGACGCCTCGCCGCGCCGGCGGCTTTTCACCAGAATGCGCGGCGTGGGCAGCGCGCGCGTCCGGCTGCACGGAGACCTCGCCGACTTCACCCGGCCCGCCACCGGCGCGCGCGCGGACACCTCGGCCGTCGTCGAGAAGGTGGCGCGCTTCGAAGGCCGGCCCGCGCTGAAGGACGTCATCGAGTCGGTGGGCCCGCCGCACCCCGAGGTGGACCTGGTGCTGCTCGACGGCGTCCCGCGGCCCCTCGACGCCCTCGCCCGGGACGGCGCCGTCGTCGACGTCTTCCCGGTGGGCCTGGGCCCCGCGGGCCACGCGCGGTTGGCGCCCCCGCCGCGGCGACCCGAGCGGTTTCTCCTCGACGGGCACCTGGGCCGGCTGGCGGCCCTGCTGCGCATGCTGGGCTTCGACGCGCGCTGGGAGCGCGACGCGGCGGACGAGCGGCTCGCGCAGCTCTCGGTGGACGAGGCGCGCGTGCTGCTGACGCGCGACGTGGGGTTGCTCAAGCGCGGCGTGGTGCGCCGGGGCGCCTTCATTCGTGCGGTGCGGCCGCGGGCGCAGGTGGACGAGGTGGTGGCGCGGTTTCAGCTGCGCGAGGACGCGCGGCCTTTCAGCCGGTGCATCCGCTGCAACGCGCCGCTGAGGGACGTGCCGACCGCCGAGGCGGCGCCGCGCCTGCCGCCGCGGGTGCGCGAGCGTCACCAGCGCTTCCTCGCGTGCGACGGCTGCGGCCGGCTCTACTGGGCGGGCACACACCAGGAGCGGATGCGCGGCGTCGTGGCCGAGGTGCTGGGGAAGGCCAGAGACGACGGCCCGGCCTGAGGCGCGCGGCTCAGGCCGGCACCAGCCCGCTCCTCGCGCGCGCGGGCGGCACGTCGAGGGCGCACTTCAACAGCGCCGCGTGAATCGACGCCGCCTTCGCCACCAGCCCGAAGGCCTCCAGCATGTCCAACGCCGAGCGAACGTGGCGCCGCCGCGCGCCGTCGAGCGCCTTCAGCTTCCCGAAGCGTTGCTCCAACCAGCCCTCCAGCGCGGCGGGCGTCTCCAGCGGCGGCGGCCGCTTCCACTTCGTCTCCACCGTCGTCTGCGGCACCGCCGCGGAGCGCCGGCTGAGCGCCCGGTACAGCCGCAGCGCCGACTCGTACGCCGCGCCCCGGCGCACCTCCATGGCCAACACCACGGACAAGTCGTCGGCGGCGGCGCGGCTGTCCACGTACGACAGCGCACGAGGGTCGCCGTACCACTCGCGCAGCCAGGCGGCGGCGTCGAAGCGGCCAGTGGACAAACTCTCGTACAGCGCCAGGGCTGGAGGATGAAGCCGAGCTCTCATGTGCGGCAAGGTGTCCCGACGCGGCGCCGGCGGTTCACCCGGGCGCGTGCTTCTCACGCGGTAGGAATCGCCGGCCGTGCCGTCTACTTCGCCCGCGCAAACCGCACCGTGGGCAGCGGCGCACGCACCAGCCGTACCTCCGCGTCCGACACCTCGAGCGCGACGTCGAGGAGCCCCCACGCCAAGAGCCGTGGCCGACGCCAGCCGGCGCGTCCGCCGACCGCTCACCCGCAGAACGGGAGGCCCGGGCACATCACCACCTCGAATCGGTCGTGCCGCTGCGCGCCGCTCTCAAAGACTGCGTCAACCCGTCCGGTGACGCCGGCGTCGGTGACGTCGACGAGGGTGACGAAGCCGCTCGTCGCCTGGTCAGACACCACGCCGCAGAGGCACGCTGCGCCGTCGTGCGCAAAAGTTGTCCCCAGCGAGTAGGCCTTGTTGCGCTCGAGCGCACCTGTCCACAGCGACACCTGGAAGCGCTCGGAGTAGCTGGCGAAGATCTCGCAGCCCACCGGCGCCTCCGTCAGGACGAAGGAGAAGGCCGGCCCGTCATCGGGCGCGCAGTCCGGTCGCACCGCGCCGAACAGCAGCGTCCCTGTGCCGCCGCCCGTCGGGCCGCCGCCGACGCCGCCGCCCATCGCGCCACCGCCGACACCGCCGCCCGCGCCACCACCGGCGCCTCCGTCGGCCAGTGCTTCTTCCGGCGCCTGGAAGCACGCCGACGCCAACACCACGACGCTCGCCAGCCAGAGGAGTCTCATGCCGCGCGGCTGTGAGCAGCCCGTGTGCCACCGGCGACGCCGAGGCGCCTCGACCGTTTGCGCGCGCCGGCGCGTCAGAAAACCGTGATCAGCCCTCGTCCTCCGGGGCGGCCTCGTCGTCCTCGCCGGGCTCGTCGAGGTCCCACTCGTCGCCCTCGGTGAGCCACTCGAGGGCGCGGGCCCGCGTCTGCGCCAACGCGAGGGCGGTGGCCAGGTGCTGGAGGTCCATCGCCTCGAAGGCGCTGGCGTCGAAGGCGTGCGCGGCGTGCGGCGAGCCACCGGCGAACAGGTCCCCGAGCAGCTGGCGGCTCCAGGCGCGCAGGCCGGCCACGGCGGCCGCGGCGTGCCCGTGCTTCTTCTCCACGGCGGCGCGGTCGAAGTCCGGGCCCTCGGCGGCCTCGAGGATGGCCTCCAGCTCCTCGGCCTCCTCGTCGGCGAGCGCCGGCTCGTCGAGGAGGCTGCGCGCCCACGCCTCGCAGTGCGCGGCTTCCTGCAGCACGTCGTAGAAGGCGCGGGTCCGCTCGAACTCGTCGAGGGGCCGCAGCGTCGCCTTCGCGACGAAGGCGTGCGGCGGCTCGAGCAGCGGCACCTGCTTCGCCAGGGCCTTGCCGTCGCTGCGCTCGAAGGCGGGCGGCAGGTGGGCCTCGCGCCCCAGGGCCCAGAGGAGGAGCCGCAGCTCCTCGGCGAGCCAGGCGACGGCGGCGCGGTCCTCGGCGGCCCAGCTGCCGTGCGGCGCGTCGAACAGCTCGAAGGCGCCGGCGCCGAAGCTGGCGAAGAGGCCGAAGGCGTCGACCCAGCTCTGCAGCTGGCGCACCTCCGAGGCGTTGCCGGGGCGCGCCTCGTGCGACGCGCGGGCCAGCAGCGCCGCCACCGCCAACGCGCGCAGCGCGACGGCCTCGGCGTCGGGTGGCGCGCCGGGGAGCTCGTCACCGTCTTCCTCTGCGCCGGGGAGCTCTTCGGCCACGGCGGCTCCGTCGTCGCCCGCGGCCTCCTCGGCCTCGGCTTCTCGCCCGACGCGCGCCTGGGCGGACTCGTCACCGCGGCGGGCCTGGCTCGCGCCGGCGCGCGAGGCGGTGGTGCCGTCCTCGCGGTGAGCCATGGTGGCGGAGCGCCCGCCCGGAGCGTCCCCGGCGCGCCCGGGCATTCCGGTCGCAGTGCGCTGGGCGTCCGTCGTCCCGCTGCCACGCTTCCCGTCCCGGGCGGCGCCGTCTTCATCCGGTGGCACGGCGCGGTCGCGTGTCTCGTCCTGCGTGTCGACGCGCCTCGACGAGCCCGTCGCGCGCCGCGCCGCCTCGGTGGTGGCCGCGGCCAGCGACGCCGCGCCCCGGGC
>Ga0272446_1007151_pt1 | contig 11253 bp, 6 predicted proteins | sample YNPCB0061_FD_194587 | JGI IMG/M metagenome (GOLD analysis project Ga0272446, IMG submission 194587) | Hot spring microbial mat communities from Yellowstone National Park, WY, United States - YNP-CB-006-1 | ecosystem: Environmental > Aquatic > Thermal springs > Hot (42-90C) > Sediment | place...
GGCTAGGATTCAGGAACCGTGTCATACTCCTGATGGCGGGAAGAACGGAACGGCAGTCCTTGCGTCTCCCCTGCAAAAGGCAAACGGCCGGCCTTCAGAGGATTCCTCTTGAAAAAGCCTCGATGGCTCCGAAGCCTCTGCGGAGGCGCCCCCACGGCTTATGCCGACCCAACGCTCGTCCGCTTTTGTCGGGACTTCCAACCGGCGTGCCCGAAAACAGGACGGGCACATCCACACGGGCCACAGGAACGCGCGCCTTTTCTGGCAGAGTGTTCATCGCCGCCCCCGGCACAGCCGCCCTGCATCGGAGACACGCGGGAGTCAAGGCCGCTGCTTCGGCAAACACCGCCATGAAACCCCGCCGTTGAGCGGAAACTGATCGCGAGTGGCCGGCTCTCTGCTGGCCGGGCCGGGAGACCCACACCGAAACGGAGCGGCAGGATGCCGTTCGGGACGCGCCATTCAGTCACTCGCGGTGCTCGTGCGCCGCGCCGATGGAATCCTTCTGCTTCCGATCTGATTTTGATTCCCGGCCCGCAGCGGCTTTCCGGGAAAGACCGAATCAAGACGTCCGTGCTCAACTACGGAGACGCCGTTGACAAGAACGTGACTGATCCCCGCTGGCGGCTCGAGCGGGGCCTCGTACGTGGCGCGATCTTCTACCCGCGCCGGATCGAAGATGACAATGTCGGCAGCGTAACCCGGCCTCAGCCTGCCCCTGCCGTGGATCCTGAACGTGTCCGCCGGAAGGCTTGTCAAACGGCGCAGTGCTTCCGGCAGGTCGAGAACCCCTTTTTCGCGGACGTACTTCGCGAGCAGGCGCGCGCAATTGCCCGAACCCCTCGGATGGGACGTTGCCATCGACCTGGTTCGCACCGAGCTGTCACTGCCAATCATCGTGAAGGGATCGCGGAGGATGGCCTCGAGGTTCTCTTCTTTCATCGCGTGGTAGATCATCTGGGCTCCCCCGCGCCACAACAGATACAGGACCGTCTCCAGCTCGAGCCGCAGCTCACTGCTGATACCGGGCGCATCGCCCTTTTCCATCCGCCACGGCTCTTTCCTGAGCAGGGGCGATATCGATGCAGCGATCTCAGGGATGGTTCGCCCCCGGAAAGCAGGGTTGGAAGCATAGGCGACGACCATGTGGCTGCAGTCCGGAAAGCCCTGCCGAGCAAGCCGGGCGGCCATTTGCCGGATCAGGTCTTCGCGGAATCGGCGGTCCGTCAATCGGGGCCTGACAGCCGCCAGGTTCCGGTGCTGTTCGGGAAGAACGATGTCCAGCGATGTCGAAGAGGCGCCATATAGGTACACATCCTGGCTGATCGTAAGGCCCGCGCGCCTGGCAGCCCGGAGCTTTTCCAGCACAGCCCCCATTCTCTCCCAGGAACTGGGCGCGGCAATTTTCAGGTGGGAGACGTGAAGACGGACTCCGGCCGCCTTCGCTGTGCGCAAGGCCTCATCAAGCGCAGACTCGCATTCGACGCCCTCGTTGCGCAGGTGGGTGACATAAATCCGGTCTCGTCTGGCAGCAACGCGGGCCAGCCGGACAAGCTCCGCCTCGGTTGCATGGATTCCCGGATGGTATTCCAGCCCGGATGACAGGCCGAAGGCGCCCGCTTCCAGGGCCTTTTCGAGCCGTTCGGCCATGCTTTCCAGATCCGCTTCGGAGGCTTTCAGCCTCCTGCCCAACACCAGGTCGCGGATGGTGTTGTGCCCGGCCAGCGTGGCGAGGTTTACATGCCCGCCTGCCTTCTCCAGCCCCTGAAGGAAGCCGCCGATGTCGGCGGCCGAAGTCCCGCAATTGCCGGTGATGACCGTTGTCACGCCCATTAGCACGAAATTGGGGGCCCGGAAGGGCCTGCCGGGTGTGACGCTGGCTTCCACATGCGCGTGCGTATCGATGAAGCCCGGGCTGACGACCTTGCCCCAGGCGTTAATCCTCCTCTTCGCCCTCAGCCCGAAGACAAAGCCCGTTCGGCTGACAAGCCCCTGGCGCACTGCCACGCCGCTACCGAAGGGAAGCATTCGTTCCCCATCGTACACGCGGCCCCACTCGATCACGACGTCGTAAACCGGATGCCCAAGACGCCAGATGAGAAAGGCGCCAACGGTCAAAGCCAGCCCGGCGAGCACCCAGAAGCCCGTCTTGCCGAAAGCGCGTGCGGAGCGTCGCATTCTGCCGCCGAAAGCCCTGCGCACATCATTCCCCCTGCGCGGGTCGCCGTTCATTCCTGGCATAATTGCGCGACCCTGGTCCGGGCCGTCTCGATCTCGGACGGCAGAAGCGTTTCCGAGGCCGTCTCGTTCAGGGCCTTGCGGTATTCCTCACACGCCAACGACCGCGCGGCGGCCCCGCGCGAGTAATACAGCGTCGCCAGGCCGTAGTGAAAGGAGGCGCGTGAGGGATCGAGGGAGATAGCGGCCAGATAATGCCTTTCGGCCTCCACCGGATCGCGAAGAGCGTCGCGGTACAAATTTGCAAGATTGATCAGGGGAAAAGGCCATGACGGGTCTGCCCTCTTCGCCAGATGATAGTACTTCTCTGCCTTTCTGTAATCCTTGAGCTGGAAATAACACCGGCCGATGCCGTTGAGCGCAAGGGCCCAGTCGGGCTTCACCGAGACCGCCTCGTAAAAGAACTGCAACGCGCCATTCCTGTTTCTTCTGATCAGTGCGGCCATTCCCTGGGCATAGAGATGTCGCGCCCTCGTCTCGCGGTCTTCCCGGATCCTGCTGCGCCACGATTCCAGCCTGACCATGTCGTCCCACGTGTAGGGTCTGATGTCGCTCTGTTTGTACTGTTTCTGGAACCGCTCGTCGCTGACCTTGTCCAGCAGCGGTTTGATTCGTTTGTTCATTCTTCTGACAGTGCTGCTGTTCGGCCCCTCCTCGCGAACCACCGCCTCGTAGATCGAATATGCGGATCCCGGTTCCTCGGAAACCAGCTTGTTGGCTCGAATTGCCTGCTCGAACTTCCGCTCCTGCGCCCCGGAACCAAAGGCGTATGCAAGAATCAGGATCAACGCCGCCGCGCCTGCCGCCGCGTACAATCTCCGTCTGCCCTTCCGGATCCATTTCGGCAAGATTTGGACATACGTGTGGTCGGGTCCGGGTTCGGCAGGGCCTTGCGGGCCATTCCCAGACGGCGTTCCCCCACCGGGCTCCGGCGTCGGTTGCGGCCAAGCCGGTGTTTCACCGATCCCAACGGGACCCTTCGCCTGCTCGCTCGTCTTTCCTGTCCCCTCGCCGACCTGGGGCCTTTCCTCGTCGCTCCGGGGCGGCAGCGGCGTTTCGCCGCCCGGGAGGCGGTCCAGGATTGACTTGAGCACACGAAGCGGAATGCAGTTGTATAACTGCGCGTAAATGCCGCGTGCGTCGCGAATGCGCCGTTCCTGGCGAAGAGCGGCCGCTTCCCTCATTTTCGCAATGAACGCCCTGACCTCGGAGGCGCCGCCCGGAGCGCGGGCCGGCATTTGTATCAGCCACTCCAACACCGCGGAGAGCACCGGATCGCTCAAGGAAGCCGCCTTTTCGGACCACCCTGGCGGCGCATCAGGAGCCCCGGCTGTCGTTCCGCAAAGGAGCTGGGCGGCCACGATACCGGCCTGCCGGAGATCGCCGCGAACAAAATCCTTCAGGCTCGCGATGGCAGCCCTGGTCGGATAGGCGACCCCAAGAATTTCCACTCGCCAGTCCTGGCGCAGGAACAATTGATCCAGCGTCAGGCTCCCGCAAAATAACGGCGAGCTGCCATTGTGAATCCTGTCAAGCGCGGCCAGCAAGGATTCGAGCAGCGCCAGAACCTCCTTTTCTCGGGGCGAGGCACTGCCGGAAATCAGCGTCCGCAGGGCCGTCATGTCCGCTTTCGGATGAGCGAGGAAGCCGTGCCCGCGCCAGGTGAACGGGTAAATAGGCATCACGACGGCCGGCGCAGGTACGCGGGCCGACGGGGGCCTGACAACCTGTGCGAGTTCGACCAGCAGCCGATGGAAGCACTGAAACTCCTTGATCCGGCTCAGATCGCCGTTCTGGCCAAGATCGTATTCAGCCAAAAGATACGGGGCGCCGTCCTCAATGAGATCTCTTGCATGCCATACCGTCTTGAATCGGTCGGCGCAATAAAGCCCATCCACGCGAAAACGGCCGCGGCAAAAAATCAGTCCCTCATGCAGCACGCTCAGAGGAGCGCCACACGAGGAGCAGGCGCCTCCCGCCGTTCCCGGCGCCTCTACGCCGCATACGACGCACTTGTTGCCGGTAATTTCTGCTGTCATTTTAGTCGTAAAGGAGCACGGTGGCTTTCCGGATTACGCGATTTCCCTGGCGGAACCCTCTGGCCAGAAGACCGGCTACGGCCCGGCTCCGGTCGGAAGAGGAATTCCTGCGGATCGTATGCAGCACCGTGTGTTCCAGCGCGCTGAACGCATCATTCCGGTTTGGCGAAATTTCCGTGAGCCCCCCGGCGGCAAAAATGCTCTTCAGCGACTGCTGGATTTCCGGAGTTTTCCGCTCCACATCGATGCGCCCGTCGGCAAGATCCGCGCAATCGGCGGCCGCGCGCCCGGCCAGGTGGAGCAACTGCATGCCGTAGTATTCCTTGACATTTGCAAGCTTCGAGAGCTGGCTTCCGATTCCGGCCGCAATGCTTTGAAGAAAAGGCTGGCGGACATCCTGCCGGGCCTGCGCTTCCACCGTGAATGTGTATCGCAGGCGGCGCCCTTTTGCAAGCTCTTCCAGGCTCTCGAGGTCAGCCCGGACCCGGCTGATATCCTCCAGCAGCCTGTCCACGCCGCCGTCTTCCGTTGCCCCGACTCTTGCGATTGTCCGTCGAAACTCAGCCACCGCCTCCTGCAATCGCGCGGCGCGCTCCAGCAAGGGCCGGATCTCGGCGGGATCCGGCGCGGAATCCTGAAGAAGCTTTCCCAGCGTGGCTTCCAGCCGGGCCGCCAGCGTCTCGCCGGATGCTCCGGGGCCCTGAACCGGCATCTGGAGAACGCTGCCGGCAAGGGCGGCAAGAACTTCGGCGGTCTGCCGCCTGCCCGCGTCTTCCATCGCCCGGAGCCGGTCCTCCAGACTGTCAATCCGCGCCCGCGCCGACTCAAGCTCCACGGTCCCGGCCTCTTGCAGCGTGGCGTAACACCGTTTCAGCTCCGGCAGCGCATTTTCCAGTCCATTCAGACGATATTCCACCTGATCGAATCTCTTCAGGAGCTCCGATTGTACCTGACGCTGCATGGCTTCGACATTTCGGAGTGCTCCCTCCAGCCATTCCCTCTCCGGCGCATCAGACCGAGCCGCTCCTTCATTGGGCCGACCCGTCCATTCCCGTCTCCGTTCGTCCGCAGGATCCAATGGTTCAAATCCGTTGCGCTGCCCCGGAGTGCGAGCCGTCCTGCTCCGGGAAAAAGCTTGCCGCCTGACGGCCCAGATCCAATAGCCGGCAATCAGGGCAAGAAGGGCAATCGCGGCGGCCGCCACGGCCACGATCTGCTGCGGGGAAAAATCGGCCAACATCTCGCCTGAAGGCTGCGCTGGCCGCACGCCGGATTTCTGCGCCTTGCCGGCGGTCTGCGGCGCATTTGAATCCGGCGCGCGCCCGGGAGTGAGCCCGCCGCCTGCGGCCCCGCCTTCTTTTGTGGACTCCCCGTGGCTATCCGGAGGACTCTTTCTTGCCGTGGTCATGCCCGGGTCGGGCGCATCGGCTGAAGTCTGAGGCTGCGACTCCCTTGTATCTGTATTTCTGGCTTTCCTGGTCCGGGGTTGAGCAGCCGTGGTGCCTTGCTGAACGCGCGGTGATTTTTGCTGCTGCTGGACGCTCGTCCTGCCGCCTGGCGCCCGCGCATCCAGCCACTCCGGATACCAGATCAGAAAAAGCAGGCAAGGCAACAGCCACAAACCGAAAAACCTGCGGCCCCAAAATCCGCCCGGCACTCGACAAAGCAGCCGGGTCATCCCTCCTGTCTGGGTTCTCATCTCGACCTCCGTTGCCATGATCTATTCCTCGACAGGCACCAGCCGAATGCCATCATCGGAATTCACCTGGTACACGGTCAATGTGCATTCCAAGGCTTGCGACACTTCAAGTTCGAGCTCCACCGGCAATGCCCGTCCTTCTGGCAGCCACTCGGGCTGGAACGGCAGCCGGTATGCACCCAGGTCCGCAATATCGCGGTTTCGCCGATTGTCGATCCAGAGCCGGTCGTCATCTCCGTCGTTTTCGAGGAGCTGGATACGGGAGTCCGGCCGGAGGATATACGGTCGCCGACACCGCAGGCCCTCCTCGGGGATCGGCTGCCCTGCGGGAAGCCACTCGCGGAAAATTCCAGCCGACAGATCCTCAAGACCAATGCGGGTCGGCGTGGCAGCCAGGTTCTCCACCACGAGGAGCGTGTCAGGCGACTGCCGGAAACGGGCCAGCGCACAGGCGCCCGACACCACGCATTCCTTCAGCCTGGATGCCTTTCGGATTGCGGCCCCCGGGAAATGACGGGCCAGCACCCGCCCGACAGCAGGAATTACGCTGGACTTCCCCGATAGCAGGAGAAAATCAAGCTTCTCGCACCGGCTGCGGAGCAGCATGCCTTTCATCATGCCCGCCAGAGCGTCCAATTCATTCTCCAGATATGCTTCCAGGTCCGCCGACCCCGGTACGACCCGCTCGTGAGGAAATTCCTGGATGGCGAAATCGGATCCGTCGTATACATGAAGGCGGAGACCCGGAAAGATGCCGGGCAGGAGCGGCAGGTGGTGAATGTGGTCGTCCCCGTGCGCGAACATCAGCAGCTTGGTCTCTTCCGCCCACCTTTGCATGGCATGCTGGTTGATTCTGGCGTGCCAGTTATAGCGCGGTTCGGCCCCCTCCACAGGCGCCAGGGGGATCTCTGCGGCAGCCAGTGCATCCCGCGCGATGGCAGCGCAAGACTCCAACCCTCGCTCCAGCACGAAACGTGTGAGGTCTTCGCCGCCGAACCACCTGCCGGTCGAGCTGGCCAGGCGTGCGACAATCGTCCGGATGCCGCCCTGTTGCGTCCGCTCAACCTCCAACAGACTCAGATCGGTGGTGCCGCCACCAAAGTCAAAAACACCGAGAGTGTGGCGTCCGCTTCCGGGAAGATCGTTGCCGACGATCAATTCCAGCGCCGCGGCAACGGGTTCCTGGATAAGAGTGATGCGGCAATCCATGCCGAACGCTTCCCGGACAGCTGCTTCCAGCTCCTGCAGCTGGCGGAGCCGGAAGCGGGCAGGATGCGTGATCACAATTTCCCTGAAAAAGCAGCACAGTTGCTCTTCAGCCCGCTTGCGGATCTCCCTGAGAAACTCTGTCGCCACTTCCCTCGCAGTCAGCCGCTCCAGCCCCGACCCCCGATAGAGGTTCACCTCGAAGATGGCCGACGAATCCGCGCGTCCGAGGTATCTCTTCGGAGACCGCACCGTGCTCGCAGCCGACTTCGGGTCCGCGAGCGTGGCTTCCACTTCCGCACCGATTTCCACCAGATTCCTTTCCAGGAACCGGATGATGGTTGGCACGACGGCCGGCTCCGGGTTGTGTGCCTGCGAGTCGACAGGAAGCAGGCGAAAGCCGAGGTCGCGCCGTCCCAGAACGGCGCAACAGCTGTTGCTCGTTCCGAAATCGACCGCCAGAATCCCGTCAAACTCGGGCATGGGATGGACCTCGATCTCCTTCTCCAGCCTGTAGACGGGAACCGGCATGTTCGTGGTGATCTGAAACACGAGCTTCGCGAGGTGTGGCCGCGGGCCGAAACTCGGCACTCCGGGAATTCGGCTGGTGTCCACACGAATCCCGAACTGACGCCTCTGGCCTCCCCGGATCTGAGCCACCGGATCGGAATCGTCCTCCAGCCGGGCCCATCCGCACGGGCTGAGATCCTCATTCAGGATGTCAATGCGGCGGATCTCCAACGGCGCGTTCCACTCCCCCCCGAGAGAATCTCGCGGGGAGGCATTTTGCACTGTCAACGCATATCGACCACTTCGGCCGAGATAGGCCCGCCACCGCTCCCCCTCTTCCTCCCAGACCCAGATTTGCGGCGGCTTCCAGCAGGTGATTTCGAACTTCACAGCCCGTTCCAGATCGTCGCAGGCAATCCGCAAAACACTTTCCAGCTTCTCGGGGTATTGCTTCACCACGCGGCGAAGATAATCCTCGTTGATCAGAAACCGCAGCGGAAGGCTGCACTTTTTGCCGCAGAGCCTGACGGGAAAGCGGATGTCCGCTGCAGGAACCACCGTGATCCATTCGGCAGGCTCCACCGAAACGCCGTACACGGTAACGGCGCCCTCGTGCACCTCGATGCGGGCGAAATTCTGTTCGAAATCCTCGCTGTCGAGAAAGATTTCGTAGTTCTCCAATACGACCTCGACTTTCGCATTGGGAACCACTTCGGCCGGCAAATAGTCTTCCCCGGCGTCTGATTCGACAACCACAGCGCCGAAATCATGCTCTCCCTGCACCCGGAAAATGTCCACGTTGACATAAAACGACTGCCGCTGCTGAGGCTCCAGTTCGATAAGATTGAGAACCTGGGGGGGGCAGAGCCATTCGCGGTTGCTTCTGATCGAGCGGATGGCAATCCGCTGCGAAGACCGGTTCACCAGCCTCAGGCGCGCCGGAGGGGACAGCTCCTCGCGGTCAAAAGCGGAAGGCGTGAGCTCCAGCGACAGGGGCGTGAAGCTGTTTCCGCACCAGCCGCAGTATCGGTCGCCCTGCTTCGCTGTCCAGAGCTGGCATTTGGGGCACAACATGGCGTCTCTTCTACTCGGATCAGCTCAAAGTTGATGTCTGCGGACTGCTCGTCCCGCAGTTGCCGCCCCCGGGGTGACGGCAACGGCACCCTCGCCGGAGGAAGCGCGGCCGGCGGCCAGCCGGCGGAGGCTGGCCTGGAAGAGGTTCATTCACAACCGGGCAGCTCACAAATTGTCTCCTTCGGCCGATCCAGCTCTGCACAAAGGACGCGATGGACGGCCCCGGGCGAGCCGCTGGCGGCCGTGACCCGGGCTCTTGCCATGGACGGGCTGCCGGGCCGGTTCAGGCCATGCAGGCTGCGATGTGAGTCTCGTCATACGCGTCCTGGTACACCAACATCAGTCCGTTTCCTGTACTGCAAATCTCCATGGCCCTGCCAAAATCGGACAATGGGTCTAACGGAAGGTCTGTGGCGAAGTCGCCGGCGGCAATCCGCAGCTTCGTCTTCCCTTCCGACCTGACGAACGCCGCCGAAACGCGCGTGTCCGAATAGGAGGGGTGGCCTGGCTCGATCCGCGGGTCCACCATTACCTCGATGAGGGAGCCTTTTTCGGCGCGAAAAAGCCGTCCCGGGATTGTGACCGTCGGGGCTGATCCGCTCCCCTGCCAGCAACCCGCCTCCGTGCGCAACGGAAACACTTTGCCATCGCTGAGCCTGGCGCAGGCGTTCACGATGAACAAGGCGTTCGTCCCCAGACGTTCTCCGGGAATGTGCACCAGGCTGTCGCGGACCATGTAGGTTCTTCTTCCCGCGAAATCACCCCAGCTGCCGCCGCGGGCGCCGCACACCGCGACAAATCCTGCCGGGAACCAAAGGCGGTGGCAGGTGTGGCTGCGGGCGCCCAGCAGAGTCACCGGACCCGCCGCGTACCAGCGTCTGGGCGACCACGCAAAGACCAGGTCGCCGGCGAGCACAGGGCCGGCAATTTCTTTGTCCTCAATATCGATCAGGTCGGTAATGGCATGATTCTGAAAATCCACGCAGCTCAAAAAGGTCCTGCCGTTCTCTTTGCGGAAAAAATAGGCGCGCCGCGAATCCCCTTCGATTCCTGCGCCGCTTCTCAGATCGCCAGCCAGAATCTTCTGGTTTGACGGAAGGCCGGAAAGGGTTCGGATTTTTCCGCTTGTCAGCGACAGCGCCTTGATCTCGCATTCGCTTGCGGCAATCAGCCAGACGTCGTCGCCGGCCTGCCCGCCGGATCCGGCGTTCACTGTCCGGATCACGAACGGGCTGCTGCCGAAACCCTCTCCCAGCGACGCAAACGGCTTCGGGTTCTCACGGAAGGGGGGGACCCTGTAAACATCGCCGCGCGCAGAGATCATCCACAGATAACCCCCGTATGTTTCCGGCGGAACCCAAAAACTTTCCCGAAAAGAGACCTGGTGAGTCCACGCAACCGATCCTGCGTGTCGGGCGCCTGCCAAGCCTGTACGCGAATGCCCTGCAACCTCCGTCGAAGTCCCGCAACCCCGGCAAAACCGCGCCGTGGTGCGATTCACAGTCCCGCAATGGAGACAGACTGACTGCGGTCTGTTGCAGGCAACACAACAGGCCTCTTCAGCTGCCTTCGCCGGGTGGTTGCAATCCTCATAAGGGCAGCAGGCGAGCGGTCGGACGTTCTCCATAAATCCATACCGGCGCCGTCCTGCCCTGCCGGGCTGAAATGTCTCCGGTTATCGTCGGCGCAGGCCGGCTTTTGAACACGCGATCAGTATACACGCCTCGCTTTGATGCAGCAATACTTCTGACGACCGTGGCATCGTCCCCAAATGAGGACATGGATTTCGCGCCGGGACATGAACGGCCGCCTGTCCCGCGCCGGCAGGAACAGGCCGGCGGTGGCCGGGCCTCCGCCTGGACCGATCATTCCGGAGTTGCGCCTGCCGTGGCGTTCTGGTCACGCGACACTCACGGTTCGCGCTCGCTAGTGCCACTGGGTCATAAACGTCGCGCCCCGCACCAAGGGCAGCATGGTAGCTGCCGGATCAGCCAGCCGGTGATTCTCTCCCGGATGCTCGCGATCGATTCCGCCTCATGCCGCCGCACTTGCCCTCGGGCTGTCCCGAGGCCGGTAGTCCACAGGCAGCTCCGCTCCTGCCAGCTCAAGCCTGCATGGTCGCGCCGAGAGGATAAGGCTTCTTTCGGCTAACAGAACCCCACAGGCTGCAATACACCGCGCCGCGTAATGGCCAAGAACGCGGCTACTCTCCAAGTCCTCTCCAGCAACGCCTGCTCGGGGGGCTTCTGCCGAAAAAACCTCGCTGGTCCGGCGGCCCCGCAAAGAAGCGCTCTTCAAAAGTGCCGGTCGAAAGCTCCTGCTTCAACTCCGATTAATCCGGCACCACTATCCAGCAGTGCCTGGCCAGCCGCACCAGCTCTTCGAGCGTTGTCTCCGCCGGCAGGTTCGCCAACCAGTACTGGGTCGGCTCCTCAGCTCCGCGCGGCCACTCTGCCAACAGCCACAGCTCCTCATGCGGCTCGGCGC
>Ga0272446_1007152_pt1 | contig 11253 bp, 12 predicted proteins | sample YNPCB0061_FD_194587 | JGI IMG/M metagenome (GOLD analysis project Ga0272446, IMG submission 194587) | Hot spring microbial mat communities from Yellowstone National Park, WY, United States - YNP-CB-006-1 | ecosystem: Environmental > Aquatic > Thermal springs > Hot (42-90C) > Sediment | place...
AACGGAAATACTAAAATCAGTTCAGAAAAAGCACGAAAAGAGCTTGGATTTTCGCCCCGCCCAATTCAACAAACAATCAGCGATACCATGCACTGGTTTAAACAAAACGGGTATATTTAACCCATGGAAGTATTGTTCAGTTACGAAACCTATCTCTGGATTTCTTTGATATGGATGAGTATCGGAGTCATCACCTTCTTTTATTTATTCTTTAAAACTGCTCCTTACGGCCGCCATACACGTGAAGGCTGGGGTCCTATGATCGACAACAAACTCGGCTGGTTCATCATGGAGTTTACCGTACTGATGGTAATGTATGGTTACTTTGCACAGATCGGTTTCCAACTTTCACTGCCTTCATGGATCATGGTAGGTTTGTTTACGTTTCACTACCTGAACCGAAGTTTTATTTTTCCGCTGCGCATTCGTACCCAGGGAAAAAAAATGCCATTGGTTATTGCACTGATGGCCATTGGCTTTAATATCATGAACGGATCATTGATGGGCATGTATTTTACCTGGTTTTCGCCCTACACGAACGAATGGTTGACTGATCCGCGGTTTATTGCCGGCGTATTGATCTTTATCACCGGTATGACAATCAACTGGATGGCAGATACACGTTTAATCAACCTGCGTAAACCCGGGGAAACGGGCTATAAAATTCCGCGTGGCTGGTTGTTTGAATACATTAGCTGCCCGAATTTGTTCGGTGAAATTTTAGAATGGTTAGGCTTTGCCATTCTTACCTGGAGTGTTCCGGGTGCTGTATTTTTTGTGTGGACGTTTGCAAACCTGGTACCCCGGGCCATTGCTCACCACAAATGGTACAAGGAGAAATTTCCGGATTATCCCAAACAGCGCAAAGCTGTATTTCCTTTCCTATGGTAATACGAATTAACGGAAGATTTTTAACACAGCCGGTAAGCGGTGTGCAGCAATTTGCCCGGCGATTCAGTACATATCTTACTGAGCTGGATGAAGGGATAAAAATTATTACTTCGGTCAATTCGTTAAATAAAGCACAAGCAGCTATTATTCAAACCGGAAAAATTAACGGTCATATATGGGAGCAGTTGTTTTTGCCGGCCTATCTAAAAAAACAAAATCGCCCGCTGCTGATAAATTTCTGTAATACAGCACCTCTTTTTTACCAACCACAGATAGTAACCATTCACGATTTAGCGTTTAAATTTTTCCCGCATACCTTTCATCCGGTGTTTGCATCGTATTATAACTGGCTTATTCCACAAATTGCAAGAAAAGCCTTAAAAATTCTAACGGTAAGCGAAACCGTGGCTGATGAAATCAATCATTACTACAAAATTCCGGCATCAAAAATTCGGGTGATATACAACACTGCAGAAATAGTTACAGCAAAGCATTCCAGAGAAAACTTTATGCTTTCGGTGGGCACCATTCAGCCCCGGAAAAATTACCGGCTGATGCTGGATGCTTTTCATCGGTGTACGGATCATTGGCGCTGGGTAATCGTTGGCGGAGTTTCATCCAACTTCCGTTTAGACAAAACCTTGATGCATGAATTAAAAACTCATCCGCGAATTCAGATCATGGAAAACATCAGGGAAGACGAACTAAGTACACTTTACAGCAAAGCATCGGTATTGGTTAGCGCTTCGGTGTATGAAGGCTGTAACCTGCCTGTACTGGAAGCCATTCAGCATGGATGTCCGGTACTTGTTTCCGACATTCCGGTTCACCGGGAGTTGTATCACGGCAGGGCTCAATTTTTCCGGATTGATCAACCCAAGGCAGCGGCAGCATTGGCCGAACAAATCAACTCTTTCAACTCAACGTACAAGCATCAACCAAATCCTATTCAAAAATATACGTTAGAAATACAGGGAACTGAATTATGGAGAACCATTCAGGAATTGTGAATTTTAACTTGTATTTTTAACATTCAGACTTAGCCAATGCGAATAGCTGTAATACACGACTGGCTTATTACTGCCGGAGGCTCTGAAAAAGTACTTCGGGAATTACTGTATTTACTTCGCAATCATGATACAGAATTGTTTACCCTGATGGATTTTTTATCAGACGAAGACAGGGAGAGATTTATTTTTGGTAAACAATCACATACTTCCTTTTTACAACACATTCCTGGCATCAAGGAAAAGTACAAATACTTTTTTCCGTTATTTCCACGGGCCATTCGATCGCTGAAAACCGAAGGATTTGATGTAATCATTTCATCCTCACATTCGGTGGCCAAAAGCGTACAAAAACATCCCGGACAAATTCACATTTCTTACTGTCACACCCCGATGCGTTATCTATGGGACATGCGTCAGCAGTACATGAGCGATTATGGTCTGAACAAAGGTTGGAAACGCTGGATTGCTAAACCGCTCATGCAGAATATCCGTAACTGGGATTTTGTCACTTCATCCGATGTGGATTTTTTTATTGCCAATTCAAAATACATTCAAATCCGAATTAAAAACAATTACCACAGAGATTCTACCGTCATATATCCTCCGGTAAATACTGATTTTTTTGTTCCTTTTGATAAGAAAGAATCGTATTACGTTACGGCATCGCGACTGGTGCCATACAAGCGTATTGATCTTATTGCCAGAGCTTTTTCAGAAATGCCGGATAAAAAACTGATTATTATCGGCGACGGGCCTGCATGGAAAGAAATAAAAAGCTTTTCAGCACCCAACATTGAAATGATAAAATACGATACCAATGAAGTGCTTCGGTATTATTTGCAACGTGCCAAAGCCTTTGTATTTGCAGCGGAAGAAGATTTCGGAATTACCCCGGTTGAAGCCATGGCCTGCGCTACGCCCGTCATCGCATTCGGAAAGGGTGGCGTACTGGAAACAGTACAGGATGAAACCACCGGTATTTTCTTCCATCACCAAACCGTAAAAAGCATCGTAGATGCCGTTTACCGGTTTGAAAATCAACAAAGCACATTTGAGCCGGATAAAATTCGGCAACAGGCTCTGAAGTTCAACCGGCAGCGCTTTCATGAAGAAATGGCTGCTTTTTTACAAAAACATGCCGGCATATCATGCAGCTTGTAATCAATATTCAAAGAATACTTACCTATTCACTAGCTGCCATACCGCTTATTCCACAGCAATGGGTTACGTACCTGATTGCATGTTGGGGTATCTTTTCACTTTTTTTGCTGGATTTTAAAAAGCAGGATGGGAAACAATTTTTTTGGGGAATGTTACTGGCTTCGCCATTCTTTTTACTGCTGATTCAGGCCTGGGTAAGCCAGCATAAAACCGATTGGTTTGCTGTAGAAAAAGCTCATAGTTTTTGGATATTTCCGTTGTGTTTTATTTTTTTAAAAAAGGAAATACCAACCATCAACTATCTTATTTTTCATCGTATAATGGCATACAGCATGGCAGCATTAGCTGTATTAACCAGTATGTATTTTTTACTATTCGGGTTTAACTTCACAGCATTGGAACAGCATGATTTTATTTTCCGGTACAGGAACGAAATTAATCAACTGATTCATATTCATCCCACTTACCTTTCACTGATGGCTGTGTACTCCTTGTTGTTTCTTTTTCATTCCGCTTCAAAGTTTAGCACTATGCTTAACCGCATTCATCTGATTATTGCTTTGATTTTATTTGCCTTCACTTATTTTTTAGCAGCTCGCTTGGTATGGATGGCTGGTACTGTTTCACTAATGATATTAATTTTACTTAGTAAACATATTTCCGCCGGTTGGAAAATCGGGATACTGATTGCTTTGACAATTTTAGTTGCTGGTATGTTTGCTGCAAATCCACGTACCGCAGAGTTTTTTTCCTTTAAAGAAGATCATACTGCTACCAATTCACTCAAAGTTCGTTCTGTAATTTTTTCTTGCAGCATTTCATTGATTCCCGAAGCGCTACCGCTGGGGCTGGGGGCTGCAGAAACTCAAAAAAAACTGAATGCCTGTTACGGCAATGAACCGGTTTTTACATCTCAATCATTCAATACCCATAATCAGTACCTTGACTATTTATTATGCCTGGGTATACCCGGCATTTTATTCCTGCTGCTGATTTTAGTAGCCGGATTTATGGTTGCATGGAAAGACTATAACCTCCTCTTTCTCTCATTCCTTATTCTTTCATCCATCATCATGTTGGGAGAAAACATACTGAACCGGCAAAGCGGCGTGGTTTTCTTTTGCCTGATGTTTTCGCTGTACGTTCGTCAACATATCGTTAAGGCCGATGAAAAATAAATAACATATCAACCTGTAAATTTTCTACTCTTTACAGTCTTTGGAGCCTCAGCGGGAAAAAGAACTTTTTTCAGCATCCTCATCTGATTAATCTTCATCCTCATCCCCAGGGGCAGTATCCCGTCCACTTTCCCTTAGTTTTTTGAGAAGATTCTTTTTGAATTCCCGTTCGCCTTCATAGAACTTAGCGGTTTTTTTCACGCCCAGTAAATCTACAAACCGGATATGATATTCTTTTCGTATATCCAATAATTTTTGTTCATAATTTATCCGATTATCCATAGCACGTTTCAGTTCTGCCTCCGAAGCATTATCTATACCTTTATCTTTAATGGCCTTCATTTCCTTACGCATGACTTTTCGCACTTCCTGAAGTTTAGCATGCATTTCATCATCTTCTTTCCAAAACTTATCTGCTTCTGCTCCGGATAAGCCAACATATTTATTGATAAACTCTTTTCTTTCAGCTTTTATTTCTTCCATACGTTCTTTCAATCTTCCGGATTTTTGAGCTGACAAAACCGCTGTAGATGCAATGAAAAGCCCTACTAAAATCATTTTTGTTTTCATATTTCTGATTATTTAATAATTAAACTTCTGTTGATAACACTTCTGCTATTTCTTCTTCATCTATCCCTTCCTGCAAAAACCATGATTCAATCGAATGAAGCCTTGTAACATTTTCTTGTTCTTCAATAAGCATTAGAGCTAGCTCCACAAAATCTTCATCCTGTATTTCATATTCTCCTCCTGATGAAAAAGTTTCTGCCCATTCATCTTCTGCTGTCCAGGCATTTTCAGTAAACACCGGTGAGCCGGAAGTAAAATTCGATGAGCGAATCAGCCAAACTGCCAGTAAAACCGAAGCTGCCAACGAAGAAACCGCAAGATATATCGGAATCTTGTTGCCTTTGGATTTCGATGACCGCTGCTGAGAAAGAGTCATTGCTACCAGTATATCGGTGAGCTGTTCTTCATATCCTTTCGGAATTTCAAACAAGTCCGGTTGAGGTTTTAATCCGGGTATTTTCAGTTCGTTTTCGTTCATAACTTACAATTAGATAGTATGGTTAGGTAAAGGTTTAATGGGTTAAAAAATATTCTTCAATTTTTTTTATTGCAAGATGATACGAAGCTTTTAATGCTCCAATAGAGGTGCCGGTAATAGCAGCAATCTGCTCATACTGCATTTCTTCAAAATATCGGAGATTAAATACGGCCAGTTGCTTTTCGGGCAACGTTTGCATGGCCATTAGTAATTTTCTCTGAAGCTCATCACCACTATAACCGGCCCATTCATTGTCCAATTTCCTAAAGATTGATTCATGGTCATCCACCCAGGCCCGTTTCTTTTTATTTTTTAAAAAATTGAGGGTTTCATTCATGGCTATCCTGTATATCCAGGTGTACAGTCCGGAATTACCTTTAAAACCCGGCATTCCTTTCCATACCTTGATGAAGGTGAGCTGAAGAATTTCATCCGTATCATCATGCGAAATCACCATGCGTCGAATGAGATGATACAACCGCTGGCGATAGGTAACAACCAACAGACGAAACCCCTTTTCAGCAGTAAGCGGGTTATTCACTAATCCCAGCAGGTTTTGCTCATCCTGATCAATCATCTTGAATTTGTATAACTGCACACTATGACACCCAAAATCTCAAAGGGTTTAATTCGCTAGTAATCCTTTTTATTTTCAGTTACAAATGGGTACATTCGAACCATGAACCTCTGGGCATGAAGGTAAAAACATACATACTATTTCCGGTAGTTTTTTTTGGATTATTCCTGTTAACCGGGATTTTAAATTTTGAAAAGTATGGGATTTCATGGGACGAACCCATGCAACGGGATATGGGTTTGCTGTGCTATGATTATGTAACAGGTAAAAGCGCTGAATTTTTCAACATACAGAACAAATACCACAATGCTACCTGGGAACTGATCAATGTATTACCAGAAAAATGGTTAAACCTTACTTCCGGCCGTTCTATTTATTATTCCCGCCACTTGCTGAATTTTTTGATTTTCTGGGTGGGAGCTATATACCTTTTTCTATTAGCACAACGTATAGTTGGCAACTGGAGGCTGGCGTTACTTGGAATTTTGATTCTGGTGCTTACACCACGAATTTATGCACACGGCTATTTCAACTCCAAAGACATACCATTTCTTTCCTTTTTTGTGATCAGTATGTATTATAGCATCGGATTTATACACAAACCCGGTGTACGCAATCTGTTACTGCTTTCAATATTTTCAGGAGCATTGTTCGGCATGCGCATTCTGGGGGTGATGGTTCCGTTTTTAACCGGATGCTTTTTTTTAATAAACCTGCTGAATGGCAATCTCCGGCTATCGCAACTCAAATGGCTGGGATTATACATCATTCTGTATCCGCTCTGTGTGTATCTGTGTGTACCGGTACTGTGGCCCAATCCGGTATTTCACGTACAGGAAGCGTTTCGCATGATGAGCCATTTCCCGTTTGATGATCCGGTACTATTTATGGGTCAATATATTAAACCGGCAGACTTACCCTGGTATTATGTTCCTGTGTGGATTAGTATTTCTGTTCCGGTTTTATGGACTGTACTTTTTTTGACCGGTATTGTTGTATCAGTAGCTGATTTTATCATTAGGCCGGCTAGGTATTTAAAAGAACAGTGGACGGAAGCCTTGTTGCTGGTATGGATTTTTATGCCCTGGCTGATGATTATTATACTTCATTCACATATTTATGACGAATGGCGACATCTGTTTTTTATCTATCCGGCCATGATTCTGCTCATGCTCACCCTGATTAAAAAAATGATTCTTCGTACACCAGGTGGCAAAATTGAATTTTTCGTAAAAACAACATTATACACCGCTTTTACCTGGCAAATTTTAGTAACAGGATGGTATATGATTAAAAACAATCCACATCAATACGTGTATTTTAACCCTTTGGCCGGAAAAAACATCCATCTTCGCTACGAAATGGATTATTGGGGACTGAGCTACCGTAATGCCTGGGAGTTCTTACTGTATGAGTTAAACGAGCCACCACCCATTTTGGTTCAATATGAAACCCCACCCGGATTGTATAACCTGGCATGGTTCACCGATAAAGAGCTTAAGAAGCTGCAATTCACAGATTATCTATCCTGCAAATACTTTGTAACCAATTACCGGTTTCACCCGGTGTATGATTATACGGATAAGATTTATTCATTAACCGTAGATGGGCTGGAAATCATGACAATTTTTAAAAACCCTGCATATCCTAATCAACCTTGAAAGTACGCATAATTTTTGGAGTAGTATCCCTAAAATAGCCATAAACGTACTTTTCATACTTTGACATTTTTTTAGCAACTATATTCAATAGATTCTCTATTTTTGACAAACTAAGCATTTTGTTTAATCAGAAGGTTTGGATATTTCACAGTTATAAATCATTTGTAGAATCAAAATTTATACTCCATGAAAAAACACCTTTTGTTATTTGTTTTTGCTGTTGCCGGATTTGGATTGAGCTGGGCTCAAAATGCAGAAATTGATCAAATTAAAGCCCTTTTTGCAGAAAGACACATTAAAGAAAAGCTGGAAGAATGTATCAAACTCTGCGAAGCTTCCCTGACAAAAGAAGTAAACTACGATGTAGCGGTATATTTATCGCGTGCATATTATTTCAAAGGCGAAACAGAGCCAGATAAAAATATCAAACTAGATATTTTTTTAAAAGGTGTTGATGCTGGTGAAAAGGCACTAAGCAAAGTAAAGGCATATACCGATGCAATGTCTTCCACCAAGAAAGAAGAAGATGCTATAAAAAAAGTAACCAAAGAAGATATAGAAGGACTTTACTGGGTAGCAGCCAATTTAGCCCGATATGCCAAGTTTGCCCCTTTTGGTAAAAAACTAGCTGTAAAAGGGCGTGTTCGTTATCTCTGGGATCATGTATTGGCTACAGCGCCGGAATTTAACTACGGAGGCGTGTATCGTTTCTTTGGTGGGTATTTTGCTTTGGTACCAAGCATCACCGGTGAGCAGGATCCTGCAAAATCAAAAGAAATGTTTGATAAAGGTGTGGCTGTAGCACCACACTATTTAGAGACCAAGGTATTGTATGCCGAGGCCTATTGTACACATGCCAAAATCAAAAATAAAGAACTCTTTAACCAATTGCTGGACGAAGTATTAGCAACCGATATTAGTCAATGGCCTGAAATTTATCCTGAAAACCTGAATGCCCAGAACAAGGCTAAGGAGCTGAAAGCTAAGCAGGCAGAATTTTTTGATTAATGTTAAAAACAATCTCAGGAGCTTATGAAGATTAAAAAAATTTTTAGTTTGTTATTGTTTATTAGTGTATTTAGTACACTAAGCTTTGCACAAAACAATTTTAAAATTCGTATCGGAAGTGTAATTCCACCCGACAGCCCGTGGGAAGAAGGAATTAACGATTATATTAAAAAAGTAGAAAGCAAAGCCGGCGGGCAAATTACATTCAAAAAGTATCTCGGAGGACAGCTGGGAGGAGAGGTAGAAATGATCAAAAGTATTGCGATGGGAAGTTTGGAAGCAGGAGCATTCAGTACGGCTGCCATTGCCGAAGCGCTTGGAATTCCGGAGCTTGAAACGCTGGAACTGCCATTTCTGTTTGAAAGCGATCAGGAAGCTGATTATGTGATGGACAATTTGTTTGAAACTATTTCCAAATATTTTGAAGACAAGGGAGTAGTACTCATCATGTGGGGTACCAATGGATGGAGAAGTTTTGGAACTAAGAATAAAGCTATCACTTCACCTGGCGATTTAAAAGGATTAAAAATGCGTTCACAGGAATCCGATGTCTATATCAATTTTTACAAAGCGATGGGCGCCACCGCAGTACCCATGGCTACACCCGATGTACTGATGGCATTAAAAACAGGGATGGTGGATGGATATGACCAAACACCGGTTTTTTCATTATCTACCGGCTGGATAAATACCGTAAAGTATTACACTGTAACCAAACATATTTATCAGCCCGGTGCGGTAATTGTTTCCAAAAAATTTTTTGACAAACTTCCGGATAATTTAAAAGAAGCTTTACTAATTAAATCAGACAGAGCTGCCCTTCAGGCAAAATCACGCAATGCTGTGCGTACCGAAGATGCTGCTGTTTTAAGTTCTTTCCCTGATTTGGGTATCACCGTAACCAATCTCACAAAAGCCCAACGCGATGAGTTTAAAAAAGCTTCAGAGCCTGTTTACAAAGCCCTGGAGAAAAAAGTAGGCTCACACATCATCAAATTAGTTCGAGATAAAATCAAGGAGTTTAAAGAGGGAAAAAAGTAATCGGTATGAAGATTACTACTTGGTATTTAAAACTAAACGGCTGGTTTGAGATACTCGAAAAAGTAATCTCCGTTGCCATTATTTTGGGTATTGTACTGGTGGTGTTTGCCGGAACCATTTCGCGATATTTATTGAATGCACCTTTATATGGTGTTGACCGGTTGGGAACTTACCTGATGATTTGGCTGGGATTTATTGGTTTTCAGATTGCTACTTCCAAGATCAGGCATATTGAAGTGGAGTTTGTGAAGTCAAAAGTTTCAGAACGGGTAAAGTATATGATGAATATGTTCATCAATCTGATGGCAGCCGTTGTTATTTTTATCTTCGCCATGTTAAGCTACAAGTACACCACTATCAGCATGGAATTGCAAGATAAAGATCAGGTTTTAGGTATTCCAATGTGGTGGGTAATTATAATTATTCCCATCAGTTTTATTATTTCTTCGGTACGGTTTTTCTTTACCATTTTTCTCTGGCTGGATGTGCTTCAGGGTAAACGTGTGGAAACCGATATTGTAAAAAAACAAATACTGTAAGGCCATGGAACTGTACATTGTATTATTTCTTTTGCTGGTATTGGTTCTTACAGGCTCGCAACTGTTTTTGATTATTGGTACCCTCAGTCTGTCGCTGTTTTATCTGATGGGCGATGTGGAGCTGTTTTCCATTACTAAAGACATGTTTGACACGGTAAACAAACCGGCTTTGTTATCCATTCCGCTGTATGTATTTGCAGGTGCAGTAATGTCGAAAGGAGAAATTGCCAAACGACTCATTGAACTGATGATGGCTATGTTCGGTTGGATGAAAGGAGGGCTTACTGTTGGAGCTATTTTTGCCTGTGTAATATTTGCTGCCATTTCCGGTTCATCGCCTGTTACTTTGCTTGCCATTGGCTCTATTATGTATCCTGCCATGCTTCGATACAGCTATCCCAATACACTGGCACTAGGCAGCATTACAGCATCGGGTTCCCTAGGTATCATTATTCCACCCAGCATTCCGATGATCATCTTTTCTATTATGACCGGTGCTGATGTTAATAAATTATTCATTGCCGGACTGGTACCCGGCATTGTAACTGCGATCTTACTCATGGTACTTGCTTTAATAATTGCCAGAAAGTATCCATTGCAAACTGTTCCATTTTCTGCCCCCAATCTGCGTGTAAGCTTTGTTAAAAGTATTCCTGCGCTGCTGATGCCAGTGTTGATTATCGGCGGTATTTACGGTGGAATTTACAACGTAACGGAAGCTGCATCAGTGGGTGCTGTGTATGCTATATTGGTTGAATTACTGTATTTCAGAAAATCATCGGTAAAAGACATAGCCAACACCTTGTATGACTCTGTGATCATCATGGGAACAATCTTTGTGATCATAGCCATGGCTGCCGTTTTTAACCGGTTTTTGATTCTGCAGGATGTACCTTTCCTACTGCTTGAAAAACTTTCGGGATTTATTACCGGTAAAATGATGTTTTTGCTGGTTTCCATCCTGATGCTGCTTATCGTGGGGTTATTCATGGATGCTATTTCTGCTATTCTGATTATGGCTCCGCTGCTTTTACCTACCGCCCGTATGTATGATGTGAATATTATTCATTTCGGAATTATATTCACCCTGGCTTTGGAAATCGGATACCTGACTCCCCCCGTGGGTGTAAACCTGTTTG
>Ga0272446_1007153_pt1 | contig 11250 bp, 9 predicted proteins | sample YNPCB0061_FD_194587 | JGI IMG/M metagenome (GOLD analysis project Ga0272446, IMG submission 194587) | Hot spring microbial mat communities from Yellowstone National Park, WY, United States - YNP-CB-006-1 | ecosystem: Environmental > Aquatic > Thermal springs > Hot (42-90C) > Sediment | place...
AATTCTCAATCCAGAGAGAATGCCGATCGCCACAGGAATTTTTTCTTGCAGAGTATATAACTCCCCAGCCTCTAACTCCCCGGCAAAGGAGAACAAACTATCGCGATAGACCTGCACAATCAATTCATTAATCATACCCAAACTTGCCCAACGATACCAATCCTGCAAAAAGAAATCATAGGAAAACTGCCGTGGGTTGGGAGCCAGCGAAACTATGGCATTGGGCTTATGGAAACGCACCGCCGCAAAAATTTTGATCCACAGATCGGTAACAAATTTGGCACGCCACCGCATCCACTCAGGATTGCGATGATCCTCTGGAGGTGGATCGCCCCCATGTTCATTTTTATAAACTTCTATCGTGTAGTCATCATAGCCCATATCCACAGGGAAGCCAAAATGGTCATCAAATTGAATGCCGTCCACATCGTATCTTTGCACTACTTCAGTAACCAAATCGGTAAGAAATTGCCGTACTTCGGGATGTACTGGATTTAGGCGCACAATCCGCACCTCGTTATTTTCGCCAAAAGTGATTACATTAGTTCCATCGCGGCGTTTAGTAATCCATTCGGGATGTCTTTTCACCAATTCTGAATTTTCGGGAGCCATCAATCCATACTCAAACCAGGGAATCACTGCCATTTTGCGTTCCTTCCCTTCCCTAATCAGTTCCTGCAGTATATCCCTGCCCTGCAGTCCTGGCTCAGGATCGAGGGGAATGCCAATATATTTTTCCATAGTCTGACTAGGAAATAGAGTGTATCCGCCGTTATAGACCACAGGATAGAGCGTATTGAAGTGCAACCTTTGCAGTCTGCTAATGCCGTTCCGCAAATTATTACGAGAAAACAGTACATCACTGTCCACATTGGTCAGCCACACGCCGCGCAGTTCAGGTCTGGTGGAATTTTGAGCTAACAGAGGAGAGAAGTTAATAATACTAAGACTAAGACTGACCAAGCAAAGAAAGGAAAATCTCAGCAGTTTCAACGAGAATGGCATCAGATTGAGGTGGACTTAGCGTAATTACAATAGTGATCGCCACATTCTATCAGATATTTCCCAACCTACTTGCTCGGCGGGGCGGGAGGTTTGGGCTTAAGCCGCTCGGCAACTATGTTTTTGCCCACCACTGCCTGCGCCTGACTGGGATTTAATTTTAGGGCTTGCTCAAAGGCGGCGAGGGACTCGGCATTGTCATTTAGTGCCATCAGTGCCATGCCCCTACCTGTCCAGTATTCAGCATTTTTGGGGTCTAGGTTTACCGCACGATTGTAGGACTGGAGGGCTTCGCCATAGCGATTTAGTGCCATCAGGGCTAACCCCCGATTGAACCAACCCGCCCCAGAACGGGGATTGATGGCTGTGGCTTGGGTGGCGGATTCTAGGGATTGTGAATACCGTCGCAGTCGCCAGAGCAAGGCGCTTTTATTGATCCAGATGTCTGCCAGACTGAGCTTGTTGCCGATATTGGCATCGCCAGCGATCGCTTTGTCATAGGCTTGCAAGGCTTCCTCGGTGCGGTTGAGTGAGGCAAGAATTCTGCCATGGTTGAACCAAGCGTTTGAGGAGTTCTGATTTAGGGCGATCGCCTGATTAGTGGAGGACAAAGCCTCATTGAATCTCCCCAAAAACCATAAAATTGCGCCCCGATTGCTCCAAAAGTCGGCATGATCGGGTTTGAGACTGACGGCACGATTGGCAGAGGCAAGGGCTTCTTCAGGGCGGTTCAAGCCCAGCAAGGCGCTCCCCCGCTGATCCCATGCTAGGGCGGGTCCCAGTTCGTTCCATTGTTGGTCTCCTTCTTGAATTGCTGAGTCGCAAGCTGAGAGAGCCTCTTTATATTGCCCCAGTTGGTTGAGGGTAGCGCACTTGTTAGCGAGGGCAAGGGAGTATTTTTCGCGAGCTTTGAGCGCCCATTCTTGAGATGCAAGGGCTTCGCTAAATCTGCCCAGCCGCCATAACAAACTGCCTTGTTCTGTCCAGGCGGTGGCATCGCTAGGTCGCAGGGCAAGGGCTTTATCGTAGGAGGTAAGGGCATGATCAAACCGATCTAGTTTGCGTTCGATGCGGGCACGGTTTGCCCAAGCGGTGGCGAGGGAGCCTCTGCCCCAGTTGGCGTTGATTTTGATGGCACTTTCGCAATCTTTGAGGGCATCGGCATGGCGGTCTAGGCTGGCTAACACCTCACAGCGCTCGGCGAGGGCAAGGGAGTAATTGGCGTTACTGCGAATAGCAAGGTTATAGGATTCTAGGGCTTCTGCCAGACGATTCCAGCGTTTGAGAATGGAGGCTTGGTAGTACCATGCTTCGGCGGGGGAAATGTCTTGCCAGTTCTGATCGATGCGGAGCGCCTGTTCGCAGGAAGCGATCGCCTCTTCGTAACGCGCTAACTCATTGAGGGCAAAACAGCGTTTGGTCAAGACTTCCGAGCTATTAGCACGCAGTCTGAGGAAGCGATCGTAGGACACCACTGCTTCGGGAAATCGCTCCATGCCTGCTAGGGCATCTCCCCGATCTAGCCACGCCAGAGGTTCAGTGGCGTTTTGGATAATTGCCTGATCGCAGGCTTCCACGGCTTCTTTGTATTTGCGGGACTTGAGCAGGGAGTTGCACAGGGAAGCCCAATAATCAAAATCCTGCAGTTTATCTTGCTTGGGGCGGGCATAGGTGGGCACAATGGCAACACTCACAGTCAGGCAAAACCAAATTAAATAGCTGATCACTCGGCGACCCATAACCCACCCTTTTATAGAGAGACGACCTGCAAGAAGTTATCAAATAGCACTTTTGCTGATTGGTTGATGCTAGGTAGCTCTTGGATTAGTTCATCATAAATGCGATCGCATTCGGCACTGCCAACGGTTTCGGCTAAGTCGTCTCGCCATTGATCAAAAGTTGCTTGGTCGATCTCGTGGTGAAATTGAATACCAAAGGCATGATTATTCACACTAAAAGCCTGCACATTACATAGAGGAGATGAAGCCAAGAGGGTGGCATTGTCAGGCAGGCGGCGTACTTCTTGTCCATGCCATTGCAAGGTCTTGAACTGGCTGGGCATTCCCTTGGTGGGCAGGGCATACAATCCCGTTTGATTTAGTTCCACTGCATAAACTCCAATCTCTCTTTGGGGCATTGCGCCTACTTCTCCCCCCAGGGCATCCGCTAGTAACTGCGCCCCCAGACACACACCTAAGTATGGTTTGTGCAGTTCATTTACCGCTGAACGGATGTACTTTTTCTCTGCTCTCAACCAAGGATATTCGGCTTCATCACCCACATTCATCACTCCACCCATGACTAGCAAACCCGCATAGTCAGCTAGTGGGGGAAACTGGTCCCCCGCCTGCAAACTGATTACATCTAGGTCAATGCCTTGCTCTTGGCAAAACTTAGCAAAAATCCCTGCCCCCTCTGTGGGTGTGTGTTTAATCACCAAAAAGCGCATTTTGCTCTCCTAGCTAATATTTTTTATTTCTAGTATGGCACTGGCGGGGAGGATGATCAGGGCAGGGTCAGGGGCTGTGGCTTTGGGAGTGGCATTGACGAGGTTCTCTGCTCCGCTGATCAGCTTAATTGATTCAATGCGATCGCCTAGGCGCAGTTTGTACAGTACCTCTTGCCCCTGCGTAACATAGCCAAAAACTGAATAGTTGCCGTCCATCAGGTTTAGCCCTGCGGGGGTAAGATCAGACTCAAACAGATACAAAAAAAACTGGGAAGAGCCGCCATTGTTGTCATTGGCAGGATGTGCCATTGCTACTGTGCCATAGGCTGAGAAGGGCAGGACAGGGAGGGTATAGGTCAAGCCCACTTCGTCCAAATTGTGTCCGTAGATCGGTTGCACCTGTTGCGGCACTCTAATTTCCATAGGCACGGTGCGCAGTTTGCCAGTGGTGGGGTCAATGTAGCCATCAGCAATGCCTTCAGGGTCACCAGTTTGCAGGTAGTAACTTTCGTCGGCACGATTGAAGGTCAGTCCGTCATAAAAGCCCTGTTGCACTAGGTCAGCGAACTGTCCTGCATTGATGGGGGCGGAATAGCCGTCGAGGGTGATCTGAAAACTGCCCTTTTCGGTAACTACTTCAGCGATCGCTCTGCCCTTGAGTTGTGGTAAATGGCTGTACTGTTCTGGAATGGCAAAGGGAAATTCCGCTACCATGGCACTTTCTAGCTGTCCCACGATTTCTACCGCCTGTTCGCTGAGGGGTTTGATGCTGTTGCGATTTTTATTAGCGATCGCCGTTTGTAGCTCCTGTAAACTGTGCTGGAGGGCTTGCAAATCGGCTTCCGCTTGGGGGCGGCGTGGCTCGGGAATCGCCGAGATCAGTGGATTCGGGTTTTGCTTGACTACAGCAAGGATTTGCTCTACTTCCTTCTGCAAAGTCCCCCAGCGCTTGAGGTTGGCTTGTTTGGGCATTCCCTCTAGGGTGTGCTGGATATTTCTAATGGTGGGATTGTCAATGGGTAGGGCATTGCGTAACAGCACCTTGGCATCTTTGATGGCACTCTGCTTGGGCAGGGCGGCATAAGCTGTTGGCGCAGAAGTGAGTAGATGCCCCAAAATTAGCGCGATCGCCACTAAGAGGGAGATAATTCCTTTCATGGTTAGCAAGCAATGCAGAACTATAAAAATGCTATAGCAATCTGTAGCTGTTGGAACCATCTAGGCATCTTTTGTGTCTTGCATATTTACATCATCACTCCCAAGCTATGCCTAAAGTTTGGATTGTCAGTGCGATCGCCATTTTGGCACTGACCTTTTACCTCATCTTTGGTTTCTCTACCAGTCTTATTCCCCAACTATTCAGCCAGTTCCGCACCACTGCCCCCAGTCTCGATGCGTTTTTGGTGGCAGGCAATTTAGCCCAAGGGGAACAGGAATTTAGGCAATGGTTGCAAGTTCGCCCGAATGACGACAAAGCCCGCTTCAGCCTCGCCACCATCCAGCTAGTGCGCTCAGGAGAACGCCTCAGTCAAGCCCTCTACCGCTATGGCTTGAAGCTAGACCGTGCCAATTTTTTATTTCCTCTATTCAATCTGCCGATCCCTGTTAATCCTCAGCCCCAGCAGATCACCTATTCTGACCTCGACCAGCTATTGCAGAACCTTAACGCTGACCTAGAGCAGGTGCGCCAAACCCTAGCCATGATCAAAGATCAGCAAGTGAAGCTACCCCTGCAGCTGGGGTTAATCAAAATGGACTTGGATGGCGACGGCAAGTTTGCTGAAAAGGAAGTGCTGTGGCAAGTCTTTAGGGCTGTGACTGGTAATAGGGTAACTCCCCAACAGGCACAAAATTTTCTGATCACCTTTGATTACGGCGATGTGCTGTGGTTAAGGGGCTACACCCACATCTTTTCGGGTCTGCTCAATGTGCTGTTGAGTTGCGATCGCCGCGAGATTTTTAGCCGAACCGCCCACCTCTTTTTTGCCAAGCCCGACACCCCCCATAGCTTTTTGCTGACCCATGAAGACAATCTCAGTGATGCCAGAGTTATTGACTTCTTTGCCGCTCTGCACCTCCTGCGCTTTCCCATCACCCAGCCCGCCAAAATGGCAAGTGCCATGCAGAACTTCCAAGCCACCCTCACACTCAGCCGTGCATCATGGCAGGCAATTCTCGCCGAAACAGACGATGACAGGGAGTGGCTCCCCAATCCCAAACAAAAAGCCATTTTCCCCGACATCAGAATTAGTCAGGAGATGATTGACAGTTGGATTAGCGCTACCCAAGAGGGAGAAGAACTGTTGGCGGGCAGAAAATTAGTGCCGTTCTGGCGCACCGATCCGCAGGGGCGGGGCATTAACCTGAAGCGGGTATTCACCGCACCGCAAACCCTCGACCTGATTTTGTGGGTGCAAGGCACTGCCGCTACCCCCTACCTTGAAAGGGGCAGATTGACAGATCAGAGAGTATGGGATCAGCTTTTGCGTGTGTTTGGCGGCGACCTGTTGGCGTTTGGCTGGTGGTTTAACTAGGGAATAAACAAGCCTTACACAAAGTGGATCAAGTTATGAGGATTATTGCCAATTTAACGCTAGCATTAAGCATTTAAGTTATTGCCATCAAACTCAGGTCATTGTCGCTCATCCCTGCCCTAGCACATTATTTAAGTTGGTGTTATTTAGTTGGTTGCCCCACCAACCTCTATTGGTGCAACAGCCTTAATTCCTTCAGAGATGTATCGTTGGAAATCCTCTACATTCAGTGTGAGAATATGCGATATACCATTGACTCTCATGGACGCAACTAGTCGAGCATCATGAACCTGAACCCCTGAAACACCCAAAATAAGAACTAACCTGCGCCATTCTTTGTAAACCTCGGAACTATCAGGCACAACTGTAAAGAGACGCTCAAGCAGTTGCAACAGCCTTTCAGTTTCAGACGGCGCTAATCCAAACCCATTTCTCTCAAGTGGACGAGTAGCAACATTCCAAAACTCAATGCAATTTTGAGCAGTGACTCGCAGTTGATGTCCTTCTTGGCGCAGTGTTCGGACAGCAATTCTAATCAGAGAGTGCAGGGAATGAGAACGATCCACGAACCGCAATAGCACATTTGTATCTACGAGGTAAAGCATGACTAAGGATGCTCCTCATAAATTCCTGATCGACTCACAGCATAATCCGATAGAGCAGGTGTAGTAGCTCCAACATACATTTGGAATTCATCAGCTAGACGATCAGCAATCGACTCAAATTCTTCATTTTCTGGAAGCAGATCATTGCTTAGTGATTGGGAAGTTGAGCGCTTTTTATCCCAAGCCAAAAAATCAACAAAATCCAAGACTTCCAGAACTTTAATCTCAGAGAGAGAATGGAGCTTTCGTACAATTTCTGCAATCAAAGTTTCCATATTTTCCCCTGCTTAAAATACGAACTAGCCTAACCATAGCGTACTACATTTCAATTGAGAAGCTACTCTGTAACTTCACTGGGTTTATCTTTGTCTTTTGTCATTCTCATATTCTTTGCAGTTTGATCATCTGTATCATCTGCTCCACATGCGCCTGCCAACTCCAACTACTTACCTTGTGAATAATGATGGCATAGGAAGCAATTTTAATAAATTCATGTCTGTTAAAGTGATAATGCAATATCATTACTTGCTTAAGACTATCCTGCTTGCAGGCAGAAAGATCGGCAGGGGCGGGGCATTAACCTGAAGCGGGTATTCACCGCATCGCAGACTCCCTACCTAGAAAGGGGCAGATTGACAGATCAGAGAGTATGGGATCAGCTTTTTCGCGTGTTTGACGGCAACATATTGGCGTTTGGCTGGTGGTTTAACTAGGGAATACCTACCAAGAGTTGCAGTTTAAGAAAACATTAAGTGATACTATGGAATAGTGCCACAAATTATCGCTTAATATTCACTATCGCTATGTTGCCAGACGACCATTTCCAAGAAGCCTGTGGTGTGTTTGCAGTGTGCGCTCCTGATGGGCTGAAGGAGTCGGCAAAGTTGGTTTATTTTGGTTTGTATGCCCTGCAACATCGGGGACAGGAATCGGCAGGCATTACCAGTTTTACGGACGATGGTACATCCCACACCCACAAGGCGATGGGTTTGGTGTCCCAAGTGTTTGATGAGTCGATATTGAACAATTTGCAAGGGGCGATCGCTGTAGGGCACAATCGCTATTCCACCACTGGCAGTAGCAAAATCTGTAATGCTCAGCCCATCGTAGTACCCACCCGTTTGGGGGACTTGGCTTTGGCGCACAATGGCAACCTAGTCAATGCCAGTGAACTGCGGGCTGAACTCACTGAGCAAGGCTATCAGTTGGTTTCTACCAGCGACTCGGAAGGGATTGCCTACGCTATTGCTCACGAGATCAATGCGGGGCAGGACTGGCAGGAAGGGATCGGCAGGGCGCTATTGCGCTGTCAGGGTGCTTTTAGTCTGGCGATCGCTACTCCTGTGGGCATTTTTGGCGCACGGGACGGCTACGGCATTCGCCCGCTAGTTATTGGACAAACCCCAGATGGCACCCATGTGCTGTCTTCAGAAACCTGCGGACTGGATATTATCAGTGCAGAGTTTATCCGTGAAGTAGTTCCAGGGGAACTGGTGTGGCTCAACAGTGAGGAGATCAAAACCTATCGCTGGCTAGAAGAGCCGCTACCCAAACTGTGCATATTCGAGATGATCTATTTTGCTCGCCCCGACAGCGTCATGCAGGGTGAAAGTTTGTATAGCTACCGCCTGCGATTGGGCAAGATACTGGCAGAGGAAGCACCTGTAGCCGCCGATCTGGTAATTGGCGTACCTGATTCGGGCGTACCTGCGGCGATCGGCTTTTCGCAGGCATCGGGCATTCCCTATGGTGAAGGTCTGATTAAGAATCGCTATGTGGGGCGCACCTTCATTCAACCCACCCAAGCCATGCGCGAGTCTGGTATTCGCATGAAGCTCAATCCCCTGCGAGATGTATTGGACGGCAAGCGGGTGGTGGTCGTAGATGATTCCATTGTGCGTGGTACGACCAGCCGCAAAATCGTAAGGGCATTGCGCGAGGCAGGCGCAATAGAGGTACATATGCGAATTTCCTCACCACCTGTTACTAATCCGTGCTTTTATGGTATAGATACAGATTCACAGGATCATCTAATTGCCGCCCGTCATGACCCGAATGCGATCGCCTCACTGATAGAAGTGGACAGTCTCGCCTATCTTAGCCAGCGGGCTATGCTGTTGGCGACTGACACCCACCCTGCAAGTTTTTGTACAGCCTGCTTTAATGGCAACTATCCCATAGCTGTCCCCGACCAGCTAAAGCGCACTAAACTCGTCCTAGAAGCCACTGCACCATGAACAAGATCATTTTTCATCTCGCCTTCCCCGTAGTCGATATTGCCAGCACCAAGAGTTTTTATGTAGATGGTTTGGGTTGTCTGGTGGGTCGAGAGTCGCCAAAGTCGATTATTTTGGGCTTCTATGGGCATCAGATCGTCGCCCATGTAGTGGAAGATGCTTTGCAAGTCCAAAAAGGAATTTATCCCCGTCATTTTGGCATTGTGTTTACTCTCGAGAATAATTGGATGGCACTTTTGGAGCGGGTGCAGGAAAAGCGGTTGAAGTTTTATCAGAAGCCCAAAGTGCGCTTTGTGGATACTCCCTTAGAGCATCGCACCTTCTTTTTAATTGATCCATCGGGTAATATCTTGGAATTTAAGCACTATCGCTTTGATACCGCTATCTTTGGCGAAACTGACTTCCATAAGGTGGGGGATGAGAACGGCTATGCCCCAGAACTAGCTGATCAAGAGCTGGATTTGGTCAAGGTCTAAGATTTGGGAGCAATGCTTCTCTCCTCTGCCATTGTCGGAATAGAACTTAGGCTGTAGGAGCCAGAGTTTTTGCGATACAGCAGGCAACTGCCATAACCCCTAACCGATTGGCATTTTGTTAGCAAAGTTCCCCACCAACTACCACAAACTATAGGTCAAGCATTTTTGCTGATGACCAGTTTAGAATATCTATCTTAGAGTAGAGATTGTCTCGGATAATTCCTCTGTAGCGTGGTGCCACAACCCGCTATTTTTTTGCGGTCAAAAGACCAAATTTTAACAGCCCGCAAGCATAGCCCCGAATCATTAGCCTCACAGCCAATGCGCCGTTGATGGTGTGCCAGCCATACCTGAAGATGTCCCAAATTGCTGATGGCGATCGCACTGAATCCCACACCGCCAGCCAAAAGGGAGCTACCTGCTCTGACCAGTCAGCAGTTCTGATTTCAGTAAAACCACAGCTAGCGGCGATCGCCTGATAGTCAGGCACAGACACCACAAAAGGCAGACAATAAACCCGATAGATGCGCTCTAGCATTTCCTGCTCATAGCGGCTCAAGGGCTGAAGTTGAGTTGGGCGATGACACCAAGTAGCCAACACCAAACGACCCTGAGGCTTCAGGACACGGAAGCATTCCTGGAGAAACTTCTGCTTGTCCGCCATGTGCTCACCGCTCTCCAGCGACCAGACTAGGTCGAAACTCTGATCGGCAAAGGGCATAGCCAGCGCATCAGCAACCTGAAAACTGAGGCGATCGCTCAGATTATGCTCTCGAGCTTTCTCTGCGGCTCTTTTTGCTTGCTGAGGACTAAGGGTAATGCCGATTACTTGAGCGGAAAACTCTCTAGCAAAATACACAGAAGTTCCGCCAATGCCACAACCCACATCGAGAATTTTGTCCAGCGGTGTGCTTGCCACTTCTGACCATGCCAAAATTTCCGTGATTAAGTCCAGTTGTGCCTGCTGAGGATTTTTGCGTTGCCAGTTTTGCGGTTCAGCATAGTAGCCATGATGTAAATGCTCTCCCCACCTAGATTCCCACAAGCTAGTGGCACTGTCATAAAATTCTTGGATGCGCTGATTTAGTGAAGTCATTGATGATGAAAACCCAAAATGTTGAAATGGGGTATGAAACTCTACATTCCAGAAAAAGGCTCTGGTAGTAAATGATTACCGCCTTCAATTTTACTGCCCTTGCCTTGAGGCAGAGAGGTGAGGCACTAATAATTAGGACAAATAGTAGCGTTAATTGCAGGAATTGTTGGGTTATTACTAAAAGAGAAACTCCCACCACCTGCTATCGTATTACCCACAGTTCCAAGGAATGCTCCTATTTGTGGATTACCGACCAATGGATTAGGTGAGGCATTAAGTAGAGCCACGCCACTGGCTACATTGAGAAAACGGAAATGGGTATTTAGCAGATTAGTTGTAGTAGAACTATTATTCGCAATTTGCACACACACGGGGCGGGCTGGAATTCCTGTATTAGCTTGGATGAAAACTCCTGAAGAAGAGCCATCATTAGGTAATCCCGTTGGTGCAAAATTGCCACCAGTAAACGAAATGGTATTGTTTAGAATGTCCACATTTACATGATTACGAGGAACAGCTACATTATCGTTGTAAATTTTGATTCCAGTTGCTCCAGACTGACCTACTAAGTTATTAGATACTACTGAAACATTATTATTTCTGATTACAGCCCGACCCACTTGGGGGTTATTAGGCGGTACAAAGTTGAAAATTTCCGTACCTAACAAAATACCATCAGTAGTAAGTGTTGTGGCGTTACCTGCATTAACTGTATTGTTTTCAATAATCACTGTGGGGGGAATAGAACCTACTGTACCAATTAGAGGACTAGCGGCAAAAGGAACATTGCTAGTGAAAGAATTAACTACTATGCCTTGCGCTCTACCCTGATTTGTAGCAATCACTCCATT
>Ga0272446_1007155_pt1 | contig 11250 bp, 8 predicted proteins | sample YNPCB0061_FD_194587 | JGI IMG/M metagenome (GOLD analysis project Ga0272446, IMG submission 194587) | Hot spring microbial mat communities from Yellowstone National Park, WY, United States - YNP-CB-006-1 | ecosystem: Environmental > Aquatic > Thermal springs > Hot (42-90C) > Sediment | place...
TCGTAAGTATCAAGTTCGCTTAACCAGTTTTTCTGTTTTGATATAGTTACTGTATTTTAAATTTTTAAGCACCCCTTTTCTATATTTATCATCTTCCAGTTTTTTAATAATTGCATAATCAAAACCAGACCCTACGATCATTAACGAGTGGCTTTTAATGTAGTTGCCCAGTTCAATAAAATTTATTGTGCTTCGACCTAACTGTTTGATTATCTTGAGCAGTATTTGAGTGGCCGGAGTCTTAACCCTCCCTTGATTAGACACGGTGGTGAGAATGAATATTAGGTTGTTATTTTAAATATAGCACATAAGTTAATTTGGACTTAAATTTTCGCCCCGGCGGAAAAAGTAGGTATAATTTAGGTTAAATATCAGTAATTATTAGTAATTAAAGGTTAAGTAGCTAAGGATAAGAGGTTAAGTAGTTAAGGATAAGATTTGGTGGGGTAGTCTTGGGTTGATTATCTAAGTTATTAAGTTAGTTGAGTTAGTTGGTTTTCTGAATTTAAGCATGTTAAGTGGAATTATTTTTACTCTTGCTTAAAATTAAGAAATATGGTATAATTTTAATATAAATACACTACTAATTATCAGTAGTTATGGTATTATAAAAGTGGCTAATTTAGGGCATTATTTGTTAAAAAACGGATTAGAATAAAAAACATGGGTTTTGGCCTGCTTAAAACTATACCTCAAAAAACCATTTATGCCTGGTCAGCCGGTGTAGCAGCCGTTTTATTGGCTGTTTTTGTGTTTTTGGTGCCACAAGCGGCTTTGGCTAATTTTGGTTCTTGGTTGGGGGAAAGTATTATTTTGCCCATAGCGAACTTTTTGGGCGGGTTAACTGTTACTTTGATTGGTTTGTTGATAAGCATTGCCCAGTATAATGATTTTATTAATTCGCCAGCTGTAGCCAAGGGCTGGGTGATAGTGCGTGATGTGGTCAATATGTTCGTTATTGTGGTAATGCTGCTCATAGCTTTTGCCACAGTTTTTCGCATTGAGGAGTATCAGTATAAAAAATTGCTGAGCAAATTGTTAATTATGTCCGTACTGGTTAATTTTTCCAAAATGTTAACCGGATTTTTTATAGATTTTTCTCAGGTAATCATGCTCACCTTTGTTAATGGATTTAAAGAGGCGGCCGCGGCTAATTTTGTTAACGGGTTTCATTTGCAGGATATGTTCAGTTTTGCCCAATCGCAACAATTAGCTGGCGTTGTTACGGATGATAATTCATTTTTTGTGGCTAGTATTTTGGCCTTAATTAGCATCACAGTGGCCTTGGTGGTAGTAGCGGTTTATCTAGTGATATTTTTGTTGCGTATTGCCTTTTTGTGGATATTAACCATTATTTCGCCTTTAGCTTATTTACTGTCAGCCTTTCCTGGTGAAGCCAAAAAATATTCTTCGGAGTGGTGGGAGTATTTTGGCAAGTATTTGAGCAGTGGACCAATACTGGCCTTTTTCTTATGGCTGGCTTTGGCTTTAATGCAAAGTTCCACTGGCGCTTTAGGTAATTTTACTACCACCAACGATAGCAGCGGTTTGAATCTGTTAAGCGATGTACCTGGTGCAAGCGTTACTAAGATCGGCCAGTCGGATATCTTGTTGTCGTTTATTATAAATATAGTTATTTTATTGGGTGGTTTATGGATGGCTCAGCGTTTAGGTGTGGCTGGGGGCAAATTGGCCGGCAGCGCTCTTAATAAATTACAGTCGGTCGGATCTTCTATTGCCAAGTCTCCCTTTAAGGCTGCCGGTTGGGGCGTTAAAAGAGTATGGGGTTCAACCAAGATGGGTTGGAACAACTGGACGTCTTCTTTATTGGAAGCTCACGAAGGACATAAAGTTGGTTGGGGTAAAAGAGCCTTATTTGCCGCTTTAAACCCAGTAGCTGCCGCGCGGGGCTGGGAGGCTAGAACGGAAGAATTGGAACATGAAGCTAAAGAGGTGGCGTCAGCTTATGGCCGGGAAGTTACTGAGCGGTTTAGAACCCGGGGTAAGTTACAAATACCATATGCCACTTTTGTAGAAAGAAAAGCGGAGGATGAATATATGAAAGATTATCAGAATATGACCAAGGAAGAGTTTATGCACGCCACTAGGGCGGCCGAGGATATGTCGGGGGTGGAAGGACAGCGCCGGCGTCGAGCTATTGTAAAGTCGGCCGCTTCGCAGGGGTATTTGGATGATATTCTTAGATATGGTTATTTTGCTAATAAATATGGTAAAGATAATGGTGTGTTATACGACGATGAAACACTTAATAATTTTTTGTATGGTTATTTAGGACATGATAAAGAGAGCATGAGACTTATGACTACAGATTTAGACAAATTAGGCAAAGCAACTAATCATGCGGAATATTTAGGTCACGCTTACTTTGACCCTAAAAAAGGAGTATATCGTCGCGGGTACGAAAAAACCGGTAAGAAAGATAGTAAAGGTAATGATATTTTACGTAATACTTGGCAAAAAGATTATGCTCGTTCTGAATGGCAAAAGTTGCCACCCCGCGTTCAAGTGCAAGACGCTCCACATTCAGAGTTAGGTATTGTAGGGGAAACTTATACAGATGATAAAGGCAGGGTACAATTTAAAGTTGACAGTGAGGGGCAGGTGTTAGGAGCAAAATGGGGTTATGGTAAGGGCGCAGGCCCAACCCCTTTACAGAAAGGTATTATGAGCGCCACTTCCACTAATTTGGCGGATATTCGTTTTTCTCAGCCTCGGATGAAAGAAGCATTTTTGTCTGCTGAAATAGATAGAGCCACTGGTGAGATAGTAGTTCACGCATTAGATGACTTAACAAAGATTAAGACGTTGTTTGATGAAGTACCGTCTAAAATTTTGGCCTATTATAAACAGAAGGCTTATTTACCAGATAGTGCAGTAGTTAAAGGTTTTGGTGTAAGAATAGAAACTGCTGATGGCAAAGTTCAACGTGAACGAGTGGGCGATATTGTGCACAAGTCATTTATTTCTCAGTCAACAGCGACAGATATAGTTAGTGATAAAGTGATCGAAGAGAAAGATCCCAAAACAAAATCAACAGAGAATGCCATATCGGACATTATTGATAAGTTGGTCTTGGGAGAATTATCCTCATTAGGAGATATAGCTAATGAGATTAAGAAAATGAGTAATAATTTTAATCCAGGTATTAACCCAAATGAGGCGGCTAATAAAATTTTTGAATATTTTTCTAGACAAAGACATGAATTTTATGAACCAACCGCAATAATGTCAACCCTAGATCAAAAAAATATAATAGGTAGAGAAATGAATGTAGCAGTTAAAGCAATAAAAGAAGCTTTGAGAAGCGGTTTTAAAGCGGCCTTCTTAGATAATGGTAAGGCAGTTAATAGTCCAGAAACTTTTGAAATAATGAGACAAGAGTTAAGGAAAGTCTTTAAATATATTGGTGGTGATAAACCCAAGATTATAATAGAAGGTGGTGTTGATGAAAATGGTAGACAAATTAAGGGAGCAGAAATTAATTTTTCTAGTGAAGCTGAGGCAAAAAAATATTATAGTTTACTTGAAAGTCTAGAGGATACTGCGATACGCGGATATTTGCCGCACGGTGAAGGCGGTTAAGTTGGTGTAAGGTAAAATTTATTATGAAATCGTTCAATAGCATAGAGGAATTTCTTTGGATAGATCCAGCTGAAGTAAATAATAAGGCGGTTTTTTTAGTATTTAAAAAAATTATCCAAGAAACCTTGTTTACTTGGGAGTATGATGAGATAAAAAGAGTTTTTGATATAGCGGAAAAAGTAATAGCTCTGACAGACCAGGATTTGGGTACAACCTGGGAATTAAGAAAGGATTATATAAAAGAAACTTGGTTATTAAGATTTGGCATGATTAACAGTCAAACCGAAAAGGATATTACTTTTTTGCTTAAAGAATATTTGTCAAGCTTGCTTTACTTAGATTTTGATCTGAAAGAAAAGTTGATAGATGATATTTTTATTTGGGGAGATTATGACAATCAAAAAAGAAAATTATTACTGGAGTTAGTTCGTAATAATCAAGGTTTAGTTGGTAGTAGAAAAATAAGTGACTGGTTAACAGATTTTGACGCCCACTTGTTGAACGATAAAGGAGATTCGCTTGATATAATTAGTTATTTTAATAGCAGTTCTCTTAGAGGGATAAAAGAGGAGGACAAAAAAGCACTTATCAATTTGTTTAATGCTTATAGTTGGTTGCGTAGTGGCGGGCCTTTGCCAATTGAACTTTTAGAACCGGAAAGAAAAATATTTATTTCTGATCGTACAATTAAACCAAGCCCAGTTTCCAACAAGGTGGTAGTTAGTCCTGTGCCACCCAATCAGCAGGTTTTTAAAAAAGTTACCCCAGCCTTTTTATTTGACGAAGAAGATGAACAAGAGGCTGATAAGTATAGAATTGCTGGTCAAGAATCACAGATAGTGGAAAAAAATATTCTAGAAGAAAGATTAAGGGAATATGCCAAGGAGGTAGTAGCTAAAAATAACTTGAGTTTTAAAGACGAAACCAGTCAGAAAAGATTTGAATTATTGTTTGTTTCGCGGTTAAAAGAGGTGCGTAGTGTAGTGGAGGTTAAAGAATCCTTAATCAAAGAGACGGCTAAGGGCGGTTTGGGTATGGAGCCAGTTAAAGCGGATAGGGTGGTTAATATAATTGAACAGGCAAAAAAGGATTATGAATTAAGAATTACGAATAAAGTAGTTGACGATTCAACAGCTATTCATCAAACAGTTAGTTCTAAATCTGACCAAACGAGCGGTAAAAAAGAAATAGACAAATTGATTGCAGCGGATTTACCGGCGGTGTTGCCTAAAGAGGTGTTAGATTTACCACCCCGTCCTGCTCAACCGCCTCAGCCGCCACTTAAGCCAGCGTCGCCGGTTAAAACACAACAACCTGTTACCAGCTCTCAGCCGCCTATATCGCGCGATCAAGTGCTACAGGAGTTGGCTAAGGCGGCGGCGGTAACCACTCAAGCTGCTGTTGGTTTGGCTTATGATAAAAATAAGACTATTAATAAGGTTTCTCCCATTTCGTCTATTAAAGTTAAGCCGCGTTTAGTTGATGTTAAGGCGCCGCCTAAAGTAGTAGGTCCTTTGGACGAATTAAGAACACTAACCATTACAGACTTTCGGCGTTTGTCTCCTAACCCCGCCGAAGCTTTGCGTAAAATTTTAAGCAAGATACAGTTGTTAGGTGAAAAGTCGGTAGCCAAGAGAATAGAAGCAGTACGAGCTTGGCAGGGTTCAGATATTTATCAATCATATCTTAATCTTGGTCGAACCAGTATTGAGCAAGGTAAGAGCATTGCCGCTGTGTTGCAGGAAGAGTCGCAACATAATCAAGATACTTTAACTGAGCAGGAATTTCAGGCCATTGTGGATTTTAATGAAAAGTTAAGGTTTTAAAGAATTTAATTATGAATAATGAATTAAGAATTTTATAAATAATATAAGCAATCATAATTGTGGCACTTAATTCTTAATTTTATATTCTTTTATAACTATGAAACAATTTGTGGTTCCACAATTTCTTGAAGTGGAGGATAAAATATTCGGCCCGGTGACTAGCCGTCAGTTTATTATTTTAATGGTTGCTGGATTTTTGGTTTTTGTTCAGTTTAAGCTTTTTAATTTCACTTTATTTTTTTTGTTGGCTGTAGTGACGATTGGGGTGGCTGTTATATTAGCTTTTGTCAAAGTAAATGGTATGCCGGTTCATTACTTTTTGTTAAACTTAGTGCAGGGTATTAAGCAGCCTAAGGAGCGAGTTTGGCGCAAGGAAGTAGTAGAGGAAGATTTACGCGCTTCAGTTAGGCGACCGTCCTTGAGGCAACCGACTGTTTCAAGTGTGATTAAACCATCTTTAGAAAAATCACGTTTGCAGGAGTTGGTTTTAATGGTAGATACTGGTGGGGCATTTAATCCAGAGGAGGATAAGAGATAGAATTAATAATCATGAATTAAAAAAATTTCTCATTCAGTTAGATTGTAAATAAATTAATAAATTATGGTAAAATTTAGTCAGCGTCAATTAAAAGATAGATAGTATAAATTTGTTATTTATGTCAGGCAAAGAATTAACTGGGAAAAAAGTACAATTATCTTCTACGGTTTCCCATTTACCTATTAACGAAATTAGAGAAGATGTAGTTGTGCTTAAAGACGGCACCTTACGCGCTGTTTTGCTATGTTCTTCGGTTAACTTCGTGTTAAAGGGTGAAGATGAACAGCAAGCTATTATTCAGGGTTATGTCGGTTTTTTGAATTCATTGGATTTTCCCTTGCAAATAGTTATTCAGTCGCGGCAGCTTAATATTGACGGTTATTTACAGAGATTAGAGGGCAAACTTAAACAGCAGACCAATGAACTGTTGCGCGTTCAAATGACTGATTATATAAATTATATAAAAGAATTAATTTCGTTGGGAGATATAATGACTAAGCATTTTTATGTGGTAGTGCCTTATAATCCTAGTGCCGACAAGAATCGGGGTTTTTGGCAAAGGTTTGTGTCTATTTTTTCCGCTGCCCGGGCTATTCAATTATCGCGCGATAAGTTTGCTCGCTACAAAGAAGCCTTGGATCAGCGTGTTGGGTCAATTGAATCTGGCTTGTCTTCTTTAAGTTTAAAAACCGTGCGTTTGGATACACAAGGGTTGGTGGAGCTTTATTACAATAGTTATAATCCAGAGTTAACTGATCGGCAGAAATTGGCCAGTTTGGATAAACTGGATGTGGAAAATAATTAATAAAATTTGTAAATTTTAATTTAATTACTAAATGATGTTTAAGTTTAAATATAAAAATAAGTCACTCCATGGTTTTATTTTACTTATTTAGAAGTTAGAGAGCGGTAATTAGAAGTTAATTATCTTATGGCTATTTCTGTACAACAAGCCAAAATTGAATTAGAACAACAAGAGCAAGCCCAAAATCAGCCGGTTGTTACGGCCGCTTCTTCGGAAAAGGAATTAATTGAAGCCGAACGAATCTTAAGAGAGGGCTCAGTTAAAATTAAAGAGCTAATTGCTCCGGCTGCTTTTAAAGTGTCGGCTGATCACGTGGAATTAAACGGTCAGTTTGTGCGCACTATTTTTGTCATGGCTTACCCGCGGTATATTTCTTTGGGTTGGTTTGTGCCGATTGTTAATTTAAGCGCTACTTTGGACGTGGGTATGTATTTTTATATGGTGCCGTCCGAGGTGATTTTGAAGCAGTTGCGTAATAAAGTGGGTGCTTTAGAAGCCCAAATGGCTGCCGATCGTGACAAAGGCGCTCCGCGCGATCCGGTTCGGGAAACCGCTTTGCACGACATAGAGGAACTGCGTGACAGTTTAACACAAGGCTCGGAAAAGTTTTTTCAGTTTGCTTTATACGTTACACTATACGCCACGGATTTAAAGAGTTTAGATAAGGTAACCCAGCAAGTGGAAAGTTTGTTTGGTTCTAAACTAGTTTACACCCGTCGGGCTTTATGGCAGGCAGAACAGGGTTTTAATTCCACTCTACCGCTGGGACTGGATGAGCTGCAGATTTATTTTAATATGAATTCTTCGCCCATTGCTTCATCCTTTCCTTTTATGTCGGCGGAGTTAACTAGCGATGACGGTATTTTATATGGTATTAATCGTCATAATAATTCCTTAATTCTGTTCGATCGTTTTAGTTTACAAAATGCCAATTCTGTGGTGTTCGCTACCTCAGGTGCTGGTAAAAGTTATGCTATAAAATTAGAGGTGTTACGTTCTTTAATGTTGGGTACGGATGTTATTATTATAGATCCAGAAATGGAATATCAACATTTAACTACGGCCGTGGGGGGCAGTTATGTGAATATTTCTTTGAATTCGGAAGCTAAAATTAATCCATTTGATTTACCTCGTCCGGTGGGTGATGTTAAGTCTGGCGATATTATCCGTTCGGCTGTAATCACCTTAAAAGGATTAATGCGTTTAATGTTGGGTACTTTAACCCACCAGGAGGATTCCTTGATTGATCGGGCTTTGCTGGAAACCTACGCCAAGAAAGACATTACAGCTAACTCTGATTTGTCCCAAGTAGAAACGCCAATAATGGCTGATTTTCAAGAGGTTTTGGCAGGTATGGAAGGTGGGGATAGTCTAGCTTTGCGTTTAAAAAAATACACAGATGGTACTTTTGCCGGCTTGTTTAATAGTCCAACTACCGTAGATATGAAAAATCAGCTGGTGGTGTTTTCGGTCAGGGATTTGGAAGATGAATTGCGTCCAATAGCCATTTATACCATCGTTAATTATATTTGGAATGTGGTTCGTTCGCAGCTAAAGAAAAGAATCTTAGTGATAGATGAAGCTTGGTGGTTAATGCAAAACGAAGACAGCGCTAAATTTATTTTCGCTTTAGTTAAGCGCTGTCGTAAGTATTATTTGGGAGTTACCACAATTACACAGGATGTTAATGACTTTTTGAATTCGCCTTATGGCCAGGCTATTGTGACTAACTCAGCTTTGCAGCTGTTGCTGAAGCAGTCGCCGGCGGCTATAGACAAAATAGCTTCTACTTTTTTGCTTACTGAGGGAGAAAAGTATTTATTGTTGGAGTGCGGCGTGGGTGAGGGAATATTTTTTGCCGGCGCTAAACACGCGGCCATTAAAATTGTCGCTTCTTATACTGAGGATCAATTAATTACTTCTGATCCACGGCAATTATTGGAGATTGAACAAGCTAAAAAGGAATTTGAACAAAGTTTGGAAGAGCCGGAAATTGGTTAATCTGTGAATCAAGAATTAGGAATCACGAATTATGATAGCCTGGATTATTTAATAAGATTCTTAGTTTTCCGTAGTTCTTTTATTCTTAATTAGTAATTCTGTTATGTACTTCTCTCGTCGTAATTTAATCATTATTATTTCGTCACTAGTAGTCTTAGGGATTATCGCAGTATTACTTATTTGGTTTAAGAATAATATTAGTCAGCCCGCCAACCAAAACAACCAACCAACATCATTAAACGATTCAACGGTTAACAGCAATATAAAAAATATTAACGTACCTTTAACTAATGATAGCGGGGAGTTGGCTCAGGTAACAGATGACCAGTCGCAATTTCAGGGGGTGGCCCGTTTGTTTGCCGAACTTTATGGTTCTTATTCTACAGATAATCCCTTTGCTAATATTAAGAGTGTAGCTGCCTTAACTACCCCAAATTTTCAGAATAAACTTAACTCTTCGGTTAACAGTAAAGCTAGCGCGCAGTTTTATGCTGTTAGTTCGCGGGCCTTGTCTTTATTGGTAGTTAGTCAGTCGGCTAACCAAGCCAAGGTTATTGTGTCTACACAGCGGCAAGAGGTTAAGGAACGTGGTGCCACACCGAGCGTACTTTATCAAAAGGTTACTGTGGATTTAATTAAAACTAACAATAGTTGGTTGGTTGATGGAGCGGTGTGGGAATAGTAGCAATATTTATGTACGAAGAAGAAGACGAAGAAGAACAAATTGAATTAGCCGACCAGCGGAAACAAGAACGTGATTACGCTGATCAATTGGCTATGCAGCGTCAGCAACAGCGTTTAGTTGAAGCGAAACAGGAGGTAGGTCAGGGTGTAGCCGGTCAGGTTAAACAACAAGCCAAGGAGGTAGTAAAGAAACAGATTAAAAAAACAATATTAAAATGGGTAATGGGGGTGTTGATAGCTATTTTTGCCAATCCCATAACTTGGATAATAATAGCGGTAGTAGTAGTAATTTTAGTAGCTGGTTGGTGTGTTAATGAACCGGTGGATTGCGTTAAAACTTTAGGTTTTGGTCAGTCTTTTGGCTTGATAATGGAGGCAGTTAAAGCGATAAAATAAATTTTTTAATTATGGATTGTCTGAGGAAAGCAAATTTTTTTAATCTAATGAAGGTCTCTTTATTTTTGTTTAGTTTTTTTGTATTTTTTTTAAACCCAATTTTACTTAAAGCAGCAACTGATTCGGTCCAGCAACGTTGTTGGTTAAAAGATAATTGTCAGCAAAGTAGCGGTTCGTGGGAAAAGGATATTTTAGCTGGAGGATGTGCTAAAAATCCGACTAATTGGAGTTGTCAAAATTGTGATGACGTAGGCGGTCAACCTACAGCTCGTTGTTTTGCTCCCAGTCCTTCTATACCATTGGAAGTCGGTATTCCAGGTGTGAGCGAGAGATATTGTTCCAGTTATGTATTGGGTAAGGAGCCAACTCTTTGTACTACTAATCAAGATTGTCAGCAAAAAGGTTTGGGCACTTGTCAACCAGGTATCAAAGGAGGTTTTTCTGGTTATCTAGCTGCTTTTTATAATTTTTTTATAGCAGCTTTGGCTGTTATTTCTGTGGTAATGATAATGTGGGGTGGGTTTAAACGCATTATGGCCGCTGGTAATGCTGAAAGTATTAAGGGGGCCAATCAAACGATTATGGGCGCTATAGTTGGTTTAATAATTGCTTTAATATCTTATTCTTTATTACAGTTGATTAATCCGGCTTTAGTAAAAAATACTATGCCTGGCATAGAAATGATTAAACCAGAGGTGGCCGGTTTTTGTCCCAAATATAATCAAGCTAAGTCTTTATATGACGTTGGTTATAATTATTTTGAATGTGTCGGTGGTTCATTTGATAAATTATCCTGTTTTAAAGATGAAGATTGCAAACCGGCGCCTGGTGAAAGTAAAAATGGAACTTGTGTAGAAAAGCACGCTAGTGGGTCGCCGGGTAATAGTTGTGGCAAGAAGTTTATTTTAGGGGGTAGTGAATGTATTGGTTTGGAGTGTCAGTTAAGTAGTCAAGGTTGTTTTAAGAATTCTTCACGCCCTGGATTTCCTTATGCCTGCAGTAATTATTTAATAGCTGGTAAACTTACTGGTATTAAGGTTAATTACATTAAAGGTTCTTTTATTTGTAATGATACGAATTTGGTTAGTGATATATCTTCACCTAATGCTATTAAAAATGTGGAAAAAATTGATGTAGAAGATCGGAGTTATTATACGATACAAGATATTTGGGAAGTGGATTCTAACGTACCTCGTCGGATAGCTGATTGTAATAATCACGGTGGTTTTAAGGGTATAGCTTTATTTATAGAAAGAGAGTCAGAAGGTTTTGATGATTGGTATGCGGTTGATGCTTCAACTTGCGGGACAACAACTAAACGTTTGGTAGATAAATCTTATAATGATGATCCGACAGCACTTAGTTCTCTTAGCGGTTTAATTGATTGGACACAGATT